>Ga0222719_10002445_pt1 | contig 16939 bp, 32 predicted proteins | sample C33_34DmetaG_FD_165039 | JGI IMG/M metagenome (GOLD analysis project Ga0222719, IMG submission 165039) | Estuarine water microbial communities from San Francisco Bay, California, United States - C33_34D | ecosystem: Environmental > Aquatic > Marine > Unclassified | place: USA: California... | reverse complement strand
GTAGGGCGCACGCACGCTGCACAACTTTGACCCCACCCTGGGGTTTGTCCCCCCCTACCCGCCCCGCATCTCGGCGGCGCGACGAATGTTGCAACTTCTGTGAATCTTCAATAGCAGACTGGACGGGTCACGGGGTACCAGGTGGTCGGCCTGCCACGGGTCGCCGAACTTGTCACCGTCGCCGCACCACCAGCAGGGGCCAGCCCCCTCACGAACTTCCTTAGCTCGCTTGGGGTAGTCGCCCCCGTAATGCGGTCGCGGTGCGCGAGCTCGACTCCGCGCAGCCTCCACCTTTCGGTGACAGTCAAGGCACCTGGTCGAGCCCGTGAGTTTGCCGCAGTCAAGGCAAGGGCGCGGCAGCACCCCCACCCTCAGTCCTCTTTGCGAGTCTCAGCAGGCTTGACGACGCGGGCTTCCTTAGCCGGCCCCTTCTCCCCAAACGCTTTACGCACCCCCGCCTCGATCAGCGGCATCGCGTCAGCGATTGCGCCAACACTCGGGTCGCCCAGCTCCCCCCTGATGCTTTTCATAACTGTCTCAACGGTCATGCGTTCTCCAAACGTGTCCGACGCTCCAGCAGAGCGTCAGCGAAAGCCTGCCACGCAACCCCACGGTTGCTGGCGGGAACGAGACTCAAGTGCCGCAACGCCTCATCAATCTCTTCAACGGTTTCCGCGTCAAGCATGGCGATGCTCATACCAACTCCATGAATGACGGAACCCCCGACCAGAACGGTGAGGGGGTTATGGTTGCAATACTTCCAACTTGTCACATAGTACCGCGCACCACGCCTTGTCAAGACTTCAGGGGTCGGCGTGTCACGCAGGCGGTGGGTCGTACTCACGAATGGTCAGGTCACTCATGCCGCCAGGTGTCCGACGCGGCCCACGCCTAATGAACTCCACAATGAACGAGTCCCCACCAACAGCCTGCACCTGCGCGGCGATCCGCTTGCGCCAAGGATCTTCAGTCACCAGACACGAGTTGCAAAGCCCCGCGTCTGCAAAATGATAAACAACATAAGACCGACAACACACCTCACACTCATTCACGCCAGCGCCTCCCTAATCGAGTGAACCTCATACAAGCCGTGAGCGCGTTGGATGCGACCAGCCGCAGCCCAACGCCGCAACGTCGCAGGATGAACACCGATCCACTCCGACGCCGCCTCGGGGTCAAGCCAGAGCTCTGCGTGCCTTGATGACGCCACTACGCGCAGCAGACGCTCCACCGGCCACCGCGTTCCACAAGCCCTGCACGCCACGTCACCACCGAAATCCTCCGACCTCACCAGCAAGACCGCGCCACACTCACCATCGTCCGTGTCCGTCGGGCACGTCACCCGCCAGCCGGCACGCTCCACCTGACCAGCAGCCGCCTTGCAAGACCTATGCAAACCACGAACCTCCAGCGCGAAATCACTGATCGCAGGATGCTCCTGACACGCCTTCGACAACCACGACTGCAAGAACCCAACGATCCCGATCAACGTGCCACGCGCAGATTGCGGACGCGACGCGCTCGCAGGCCCATACGGCGTCAAACCGAACTCTTCCCGCCAAGCACGCTCCCACGACTCCAGGACCGCTATCGGGTCAAACGCGCCCACCAAGTCAAGCGCCTGGATGTTCACGCCAAGACTGCGCTCAGTCCCCCGACCATCACCACCACGACCAGGAACAAGATTGAACGGCGCGAGCGCCTGAAACTCCACAATGTCCTTCAACTGCTGGCGTATGCGTGATTCACAACTGCTGCACGCGCCCGCGTTGGTGGCCCGCAGGCAGATCACGCACTCAGCGAGCTCGCTCACTTGACTCGGCCCCGCACGAGCTTGTTGATCTCGCTGGGCCGTAGGCCGCCCCACACTCCATAAATCGGCTCATGGCTTGCGAGGGTGAAGGCGTAGTCGCGGCAGCGATCCATCACGGGGCAGTTGCGGCAGATCTTGACGGCCGTGTTCATTTGCATGTGTCGGACGGCTGGCGTGTCCTCTCCCGTGAATATCTCGGGGTCTACCTGGCGGCATACGGCGTCGTTCATCCAGTCCATTAGAAGGGCACCTCCTGGTTGTTGGGCTTGACCTTTGGGGGTTTGGGGGTGGCGATCCAGTCGCTTGGGATTGGCTGGTGGCAGCGGTGGGTAGTGAGGACGGTGATTTGGCCTGCTGGGTTTTGGCGTATGTGGTGGGCGCGTCTGCGGCCTTGCCCGTAGTCGCGGGCCTGGTAGGTGTGGCGGCCTTCCTTGAGGGCTTGGGCTTCGCCTGTGGGGTTGAGGGGGTGGGGGTCGAGGGTGAGGGGTATGGCGGCGCGGTGGTGGTCGAGGGCGGTGATGACGTGGGCTCCGCAGTTGTGTTTTGTGAGTTGTTGTTTGGGCATGGGGGGTGTCCTTGTTCCGTGATGACTGTGCCCGTCGGTGCGCCCCGTTTACTGGGGGCGCACACTTTCGGGGCGTTGCACGATTTTTCGGGGCGGTTGTCGGGGCGGTCGGGGTGTCCCGTGTTTGTGGGGGTTTTGGGTCGGGGTGTTTTTCGGGGTGGTCGGGGTGGGGTCGGGGTGGGGGGTGTTTTTTGGGGTGTCGCCCCGAGTGTTTTTCGGGGTGCTTGTGCGCTTGTGAAATGGACATTTGGGGTGGTCATTGTGGCTGGTCACTCTGCGATGGGGGTTGTCTCGAAGGTGGGTAGTCGCCTGGCGTATTCCTTCAGAGCAGCCCCGAGGTAGGTGTTGCTGGCGGTCATTCCTTGCTCTCGGAAGTGTTCGCGGATTTGTTTCTGTGTCCAGCTGCCGTCGCGGGGGATGCCTGCTTGGGCGAGTTTGCGCACTAGGTCGTCAACGGCCTTGTTGCGGGCGTCCACGTCGCGCTTGTGGCGTAGGTGGGGGTCGTTGATGCGCTCAAGGTTGACGGTGGTTTCTCCGACGGGGAATCGGTTGGCTTCGCAGATAAGACGGAACTGCGTGTCGTTGACTCGTGAGAGACGCCAGACGGCGTCCACGTCGCCGCTTTTGGCGCTGCCTCCGCGCTGGCCTCGTTTCTCGTCTTTGCCGCTGTGGTCTAGTCGGATGAGGGCGATCTCTGCTCGTTTGAGGGCGAGTCCTGTGTGGCGGTAGAAGGCGAGCCAGGTGTCGTTTTCGTTCTCGTCGCCTTCTACGGATCGGCTTACGGTGTCAACGACGACGACTTCGCATTTGCGGGCTTTGACTGCGGCGACGAGTTCTTTTGCGCCTCGGGCGGTGTCTAGTTTCCCGAGGTTGGGGTATGAGAGGTATTGGAGGTTGGTGAGGTCGTCGGGGGTGTATCCCATATCTTGTAGTCGTTCGCGTATGTCGCCTCGGGGGTCGTTCTCAAAGTCAACGTAGAGGGTGCGGATGGGTTGCGGGGGTGTGCTTCCGATGACCTCGCGGCCTGTGGCGATTGCTGCGGCGATCTCCAGCATGAGAAGGCTTTTGCCGACTTTGGGGGCTGAGTAGAGGGCGACGAGTCTGCGGCGGGCGAGTAGGGGCTCGATAATCCATTCTTCGGTTGTCTCGTCTGCCCATAGGTCGTGCCAGTTGATGACGGGGAGGTTCTCGTTGACCCAGGCTGTCTCAGCGTCTTCGCGTTCTTCTGGTGTGGCGTCGGGGTCTAGCTCGGCTTCCCATGATGTGAGGTTGCTGGTGAGGGATTGTTTCCCGTATCCCTCGCGTGTGAGTTGGCGGCTGGTCGCTGACAGGTCGCCGTTGTGGTGGATGAGCGCGTGGACTTGGCCTTTGCTCAAGCCTTTCTCGGTAGGCCAGTTGACACTGGTGCTGAAGTTGTAAAGCGGCCCGTCCTCGATGGTGGTCGCTGATGTGCCTTCGTGGACGTTTTTTCCTGGGCGTACCCAGTGGTCGCGTCCGTCTGCGTGGTGGCTCCACGTCCAGCCGATTGGTTCTAGGATCTCGCGCCAGGTGACGCGGGCGCGGTAATCGTCTAGGGCGCTGATGCCGTTGGTGTGATTTTTGGTGGTTGGTTCTTGGTGGGGTGGGGTGGGTGTGGGTTGCTCGTCTAGGGCGAGGGTGTAGAGCAGGTGGATGAGGTCGCGTTCTTCGCTGGTGATGTTGGCGGTGCCGGCTGGCGTGGTCTTGTTGAGTAGCGCGTAGGCGCTGTGGTCGGGGTGTCCGTTGCGGCCTGGGGTTGGGGCGACGACTACGAACCCGCCTTCGCCTCTGGTTTCGGCGATGATCTTGTCGTTGGCGTGGGCGAGTTTGGTGTTGCCTAGCGGGGGACCGTCGGTGACGCGGTAGAACAGATGCACTCCCCCCCCTGCTGATTTTTCGGCGCACCCGCTGGCGATGCGTTGAAGGATCTCGTCCATGCCGATGGTTGCGTATTGTTCGCGGGCGAGGCTGGTGACTTTGGCGAGTCGTTTGAGGGCTTGATCTAGCGGCCCCTCTATCTCGATCATTTCTAGGTTGCCGCTGACTGTGCCGGTGAGTACGCCGATGCCTGTGTGCTTGCCAGTGGTCAGTAGGCGTTCGAGCTCGTCCCAGGGTAGGCGCGTGGTTTGGTATTCCTTCCAGGCGCCGTATGGTCGCTTGCCGCCGTCTTCGTGGGTGGGGACGACGCAGTAACCGGCGTCGTACCAGTCGCGTGCGGCGGTCAGTAGTTCTGTCACGTCCCCTGATCGGTCGTGAACCGTCGCTGCCCTTTCGCAGGTCAGGGGGGGGTTGATGTTACTCAACGATTGAGGCAAATCCAATGGCCTCGTATGGTTCGCTGCTTTCCGAATCCACCAAGCGAGTTGAGACAGTCACTTCCAAAATCTCTAGCAGCTTGGTGTCTTCCACTAGCCGAATGAGCGCGAGTTGAGCAGCGGCAATCGGGTCAGATGCGTGTGCCTCAACCCAATAGGCCGTCCCTACGGGTATTGGTCGTAGCGCACTTAGGCTGTTCACTTGCTTACGTCCGCGAGGTTCTCAAGCGCCGCGTCTAGGGCGCTCGTGTCGTCCTTCAAGGGCGTGATGGTGCTCGCGGTGGCGTTGTTGAGGTACGCGGTGGCGGCCTTGACGGCTTTCTCGTTCCCTGTGGCGTCTTCTAGCACCCAGGGGGCTGCTTGGCCTGGCTTGGCGGTGCCTTTTCCCATGACGCCGAGGACGCGCTTACCGAGTTGTGTCTTGAGTGACCCGATGAGGGCGGTGCCGAATAGGAGCACGTCGTCGTGACTGGTGCCGTCGGTTACGTCGTGGATGTTGACGCGGATCGCGTCTTTCTCCCCGAACGAGGTGCTGATGTTTTGGACGTACTCGATCGGTTCAACGATGAGCAGGTGTCCTTCGACTTCGGCGGGCTTGACGCTGCCGCCGCCTTGAGCTGGTGCATCGAACATGGTGTTGCCTTTCCGTTTCGGTTTCGGTTTCGGTTTCCGTACGCAGGACGCGCAGGGTCTTTGGGGTTATGTCCAGCAATAACCAGAGTCACATCCCTCGCCGCCAGCCATTTCCAGTCCAGGCAGCATGTCTTGTGCTTCGGGTATCGCTTCGGCTAGAGGTTTGGCGAATCGTGTGAGGTAAACGTGGTCTTTGCCTAACGTGTCGCGTCTTTCGTTGAGCGTTGCTTCGAGTTCAGCGGAGCTCCAGAACAGTTCGGGCTCGTCGCGGCGCATTTCTGCCCACGTTTGTGGGCGGTGAAACGGGCAGAAGTAGCACGAGGATTTTGGTGGCACGGGCAGATCGGCGTCTGCGATCAACTGCTGGCAAGCGGAGCGATCAAGTCCCAACTCGATAAGCGGGTAAACGGGTCGCTCGTAGGGCATTGAACGCTTGTTGCTGACTCGTTGGATCTCGTCGGTGCTGATCCCGATGCAGACAGTGGCGGGATCGTGCTCGCTCGCACCGTTGGCCTTCAGCCATTTGCCGATGACACGGATCTTGAAGTCCACGGTGCATGAACGGTTGCCAGGTGCGCCGTTGTCCATGCGTATTGGTATGGGCAGGCTCCTGCTTCCAGGTTTCATGAGCCGTTGCATCAGGGTTTCGGTGCTGCCGTCCCTTTTGATGCGGTGCAGTTCTTGAACTGTCAGGCCGCGCTCAAGTGCCCATGGAATAGCAACGTTGCGGACGTACTCCAGAGTGGCGGGGTGCTCGCTGTCATCACCGACGTTTGAGAACAGCGCCGCATCTACGGGACCGCCGATGATCTCGTTCAGTTTGCCTTGGGTGGCGAGGACGATGAGCGCGGTGCTTTGCACGCCGCCGCCGTAGGAGATTGTTCGCAACGTCATGGCTCGTACCTCTGTAATGGTTTGGTTTTGTAGACGGCGCGGACTTGGGTCGCAGTTTTGGCGAGGCTCCAGCCCACGTCCAGGTCGAGCAGGTACAGGTCGCATTGGGCTTTCCCTGCGGGCAGGTGAATGAGTAGCCCTGTGCTGGTGCTGACTTCATGCTCGGGCAGGTAGGCGAGGCGTTCTTGTTTCTCTATGTCGTAGCGCCAGGAGTGCGCGTAGATCGCGCATTGAGTGATTACGCCGTGGGGGTATTGGGGCTCGGTCGCGCCGGTCTTGAGGTCGGCGACGACGATTGGCCCTCCTGGTAGGCGGACGAGCCGGTCCAGGGTGCCTGCTGCTTTGAGGTGGTCGTTGACGACGAACATCTCGCAGGCGATGACTTCCAGGCTGCTCATGGTGGCGGCGTAGGCATCGAGGTCGGCGGCGTGCGCTGGCGGCTTGGCTTCTAGGGTGCCGCGATCCATCGCCTCTGTGAGCGCGTGAATGGTTGTGCCGATGTTCGCGGCCTTGTCGCTTTCGGCTGCTTGCATGGCGGCGTCCACGATCTCTTTGAGTGATTTCTTGTCGGTGGGGTCGGTTATGGCGGCGCGTTCGGCGAGGTCGGGGCGCTTACCTATCCCGAGGGCGGTCATGCGTTGCTTCCACGTCATCAAGCCTTCCTTGCTGTCGAGGGCTTTGGCGAGGGTGCTGACGCGGACGTAGGGCTCGGGCTTCCCGCCGTCTGGGGGGTTGATGAGTGGTCGGCCCCAACGGTCGCGGGGCACGTCTGGCGCATCGTCCATAGGCGCGAATGTGATCTCAGCGGTCATGCGTGTTCTTCCTTTGCTCGCAGGTGGTTGATGAAGACGGTGACGACTGCGGGGGGCCAGCGGTGAACGTCGGCGACTGAGTAGCGGTGGGCGATCACAGCGCGGGGGTCGGTCACCACAGCACCTGCTCAATTGGCTTGGACAGGCGCTGGACAATCAGCGGCAGGTAGTCCTCGGTGAGCTCAATGCCGATGACGTGAAAGCCCTCCACCACGCAGGCCTCAAGCGTCGTGCCGCTGCCGGCGAACGGTTCCAGCACCGTGCCGCCGGGTGGCGTGACGAGTTTGACCAAGTAGCGCATGAGGTCAAGCGGCTTGACGGTCGGGTGCGCCGTGTCGCCGTCGCGGGGGCGTTCGCTGGCGTTGGCTTTGGGGACGTAGAAGAAGCGGGACGCGCCGCCGGTGTCGCCGTAGTTCTCAAACTCCACGGGTCGGTTGTTGTGCGCGTTCCAGCCGCTGTTCTGACCTAACGCAGTCGGGCTGCTTACCGTGGTGCCGGTGGTGCTCCGCGTGACTCCACTCTGCCTGTCCAACTCGGCGGCTTGTGACTCGTCGAGAATGACGTTGGCAGGCCAGCGGCCACCTAGTTCTGCGCTGCGTCCACTACTGACACCTAGCCCCTTGCCATACACCTCATTGGCAAAGTTGCGCTCACCACCTGCTTCAACAAGATTGTCGGTCGTCCCAATCCGCGAGCCGTCAATGTTCAACGCACCCGTGCCATGCCGCAGCACGTTCTCGGCCACCGTGCCGTCCAGCGGCTTACGCGCCACCACAATCGGCTCAAACGCGGGCTTGAGTGCGGTGCCCCAGCCCTGCCACTGTTGGGCGGCGGGGGTTGCGGGGGCGGTCGGTGCGTAATCAATTTCAGTTGTCTGATCCTCGCGCCTGTCGGCAATGCCAATAAAGTGTGGATTCACAGCCTTTGCGTTTGGCACTTTGTAGGTCGGCCCAATGCGCTCAGTTCGCTCAACCCCAGCCGCCTTGTCAATGGCCTTGGACACGTCCAGCGACTTCGGGAACCCGCTGCCGTACATCCACGCAATCGAGTCCCTCACCTCAAACCCTGCGTCCTCGATCGCCACCGCCAACCGATGCCAGGTGCGGGTGCCGCCGAAGGCGAGCAGGTGGCCGCCTGGTTTGAGGACGCGGTTCGCTTGTCGCCAAACGTCAAGGTTGTAGGCGATGCCGCTGGCATCCCAGCCTTTGCCCATGAAAGCCAACTCGTAGGGCGGGTCGGTCACCACCGCGTCCACACTCGCCTCGGGCAGCTCCCGCATGACTTCAATGCAGTCGCCGTGGTGCAGCGTCACCAGGTCATCGCTGTAATGAACGCTCACCGTGGATCTCCCCACTCGGCGTCCCTGAGCACGTCAATGAATGGGGCGAACCGGATCACGACAGGCCAGTCAGCGATAGAGCCTGGGCCTTGACCGTCCAGCCGCAGGACGGCAAACGGCAGAAGCCACGGCTCGGCACGCTCAGCCTGCTGCCTCATCGCAGCGGCAGGGTTGAACCCACGTCTGGCTTTGACCTCAATGTCTAGCCCTGGCACTCCGGTTACGTCGCTGCCGTCGCGTCCAGCGCCGACGGGCTCCGCGTAGGGAAAACCGTTGTCGCGCAAGTAGTTGGCGACGATCCGCTGGCTGGCGTAACCTCGATGCTTTCGATGCTGGCTCACGCGACACCGCCCAGGAGATCCAGGGCGAGGCGTGCCTGTTGAGGCACCACACCGTTGCCGAGCATCTTGAGTTCTTGCGATGCGCTCAGCCCGTGGCCGGTGACCCAGCCTTCAGGCAGGCCCATCATCCATTCCACGAACACAGGGTTTAGGCGGTCCCGTCCTGCTCGCTCCACAGTTGGGGCTGGTGCGGGTCGTCCGGTGAGCGTTTCCCAGCGTGTGATAGCGGTGGCGTACGCGCCCCACAGCGCAACGCTTCTTGCTCCAGACTCTTCCCGTGTGGCGCTGGAGTCCCGTCCGCTGCCTTCTGCCTGGCTGCCCACTCGTCCCACGCCTGCGGGTCTTTCCCCGCGCCCATGTCGTTCACCGCTGGCGTCGGTAATAGCCTTCTTGCCACGCTCCACAGGTTGTGATCGTCCACCGTTCCCTCGCCCCTGTCGTCCATCGTGACGTGCTTTGCTGCCTGCGCTGTCGGAGTTGGCAGCGTTGCTATTGATTCCTCCAGGCGATACTTCAGGTAACCACGCGCCTCTAGGATGTTGCGCGTCGTGTCCATACAGTCGCCCATCGCGCTGGTCGCCCGTGGGGTGGGCAACGATGAAGAGCCTGGCTCGATTGTGGGGAGCGCCCGCGTCGGCAGCTCGTACAAGACCCCATCGCGCAGAGCACCCCAGGTCGGCAAGGTCAGCGAGGACAGTCTCAAAGCCCAAAGTGAGGTGGCCTCGCACGTTTTCCAGCACGACTCGATCGGGTCGTATTGCGCGAATGGCGTCCCTGACGTGGGGCCAAAGGTGTCGCTCATCATTGGTGCCTTTCCGGTGGCCTGCAGTGCTGAATGGCTGGCAGGGGTATCCACCTGTGATGACGTCCACAGGGGGCACGTCACTCCAGTTGACTTTGGTTATGTCCCCCAGGTTGGGGACGCCAGGGTGGTGGGCCTCCATGACTTTGCACGCGGCTGGCTCCACCTCGGAGTACCAGGCGAGTTCGCCACCCACGGCCAGGTCTAGGCCGCCGTAACCGCTGAACAGGCTGCCGACCCTCACGTCACCGCCTCCAGTAACACTTGGCGGTGCTCAGCGGCGTCAGGATCAGGCCCGTAAAACGTGAACCACAGGTACGCCTCGCGCCGCAGGTCACCGTCCTCATGCGACTGCTGCCACGCCTGATTCAAGTGCGCCATGACGTCCACTAGGCGGCGTTGCCATTGAGCCTTCGACCGCGCATCCATTCGCTTCAGCTCGTCAGCGGTCGGGATCACAATCGGCATCACTCCACCGACCCAGGGACGAGGTTCTGGTGACCGAACGCGAGCAGGTCGGCTTGATGCTCCGCGTCGCTGTGCGCGTAACAGAACAAACGCTCCACTTGATGGTCATCAACCTTCACCCACCAGTAGGCGGTGGCTTCGCGCTCGCAATCGTCCCGCTGGCAGGTCACGATCTCCACAGTCATCAGCAGTCCGTGACGCCTGTGAAGCCCGCGCCATGCGCGTGAGCAGCCGACCAGTGATGACGACCCGCGAGCCCTGGCTGCTTCGCGTAGGGATTGACCACGACCCAAAACATTTCCTCCTGCAAGTACGGCGGTGCCTTGTTGGGTCGGACGCCGACATAGCCAGGGTCCACCTTCACGACGTACGCATCCCAGGTGGATTGAATGAACTGGAAGGCGCCGGAGCCGCCGCTGCCGTCTGCCTTGAAGTTCGCGCCCGACTCGCGCCGCAGCACGCACTTGCGGAAGTCCTCATGCTTCGGGTCGTAGTGCCAGCCCCGATACAGCGAGTCAGGGATCTGGTCCACGTTCTTGGTTGGCTTCCACGGGTTCTTGTAGTTGAAGTGATCGTCAGCGTGCGCGGCGCCACCAGCAACCGTGAGGGTGAGCAGCGCCGTCAACGTGACCGCGACGGCTCGACCCCTCACCGCAGCCGTTCCATATCGTGAGACAACGCCGCATCTCTGCGAGCCTGACGCTCCCACGCGATCAACCGCCGCGAGTAGAGGTGCTGGCGTTTCCGCTGTAGGGCTGTGCAGGTAGCCCAGGCCACCCACCAGACGACGCCTGTCCAGGCGCCAACTATCAGGATCTCCATGATTCCCCTCCTTGAGTGCGCCTGGGGGCAGGGGATCGGTCGCAGGCAACCTGCCCCCAGGCACGAAAAAACCCCACGAGCGTCGGCGGGGGCACCGAGGCTCGTGGGGGGATTGTGGGGCGCGTAGCCGCGCCAGTGTGCGTGTCGTGCATCGAGGTAGCCCCCTACCGTTCTGTGGCCCCTGTGGGCCTGTGGGGGCTTGTCTACCATATGCGTCGCCAGATCTAGCCCGACACGCCGAAAACCACCCCCGACCGCCTAGGAAAGCGTTAGGCGGTCAGGGGTGGGGCTCATGATCCTCAAACCAGTCGGGATCAACGTCGGGAATATTTCGCTCGGGGTCCAGCTCAACCTGGGCGCTGAAACCCAGGGGGGGCTTGGTTTCTGGCTCGTCCTCCACCTGCATGGCGAGGTTGACGCTCGCGGCCCGCTTCAATAGTGCCGTCACCTGGCGTGGTGTCAGATCTAGCCCGTTGAGCTCAATCTCCACATCACCGACGGTGATCTTGGCTTTCATTCTCGCGCCGTGGACTCAGCGAGCAGCAGGTAGGCGACGGCGTCTAGGTAGTGATCGCGGTCGTACGCGGCCTTGGATCGGGCTTGCTTCACCATCACCATCATGTGCGCCACGTCGGTGGGGTGAATGTCCTTGCCTAGGTATCCCGTCCACATTTGGGCGACGCGGGCGAGGGTGTCGTGGGGGTCGCCGTGGGTGGTCATCCGTGGTCCGGTCATGGTGTGGAGGGCATCTGTGGGGAGGGTGGGGTCTACCGCCACGGCTGGCCCTTTCTGTGACATAACTGCGACAAACTTTTTTCAGGAAAATGCCCGAATGGTGTTGCGTTCTCTACAGAAACCTGTAGTGTTCTCTACATGGCAACGACAACCAATCGGGGCACAAGCCCCAGGAAGGAGGCCACAATGGCCACCACACTCCCCACCACGATGGGAGAGATCGCTCGCGTGGCGCTCTCTTCATTCGCCCAGGTGCCCACATCGGTCACCATCGTGCATGTGCTCACCACGAACGGTGAGGTGCCCATGACTCGCAGCGCAGCAGAGTTTTGGGCTGTCGCAGCACACTAAGCCGAAACCCCTACGGGGGTCGTGCGTGGACTCGCCACCCGCACCTGATGAGGCAGGCGACAAGGAAAGGAACACCATGAGCAAGCACGCGAAATACATAGAGGACTCATGGGGCGATCTGGTTGGTTGCACCATCACCAAGGTTCGCGCCATGACACCATCGGAAATGTCTGAGTCCCTGTGGTACGAAGGGGGAGGAAGTATCCCCATTGTTATTGAACTAAATGACGGCAGAGTGCTGATTCCTAGTTCAGATCCAGAGGGCAATATGCCAGGGCATATTTTTGTTGAGGGGGCAGACGATGTTTAGTAAGCAAGAATGGATTGACTTTACCACTCCGAAAGTGCCGTTTGATTACCGCATCAAAACGACGTTCATAAATGGTGGCGTGTGGGTTGCTGACTTGCTTGACCCACAAGGCATTGTTGTGGGCACCGTTGAGAACGACGGCAACGATGGTGCAGACCGTTTCCGCTTCAACACCACGTCTGGACAGAAGCACTTTTATGAAGCCGTTTATGAGTCCTTTGGGCACAATGATGAAGAGCCCGCGAGTTGGTACATGCAAGAACTTGAGGAAGAGGCAGCCGAATGAGCGCGGATCTGCGTCGCGCAGGTAAGGCGTTCGCCGCTGCACGCGACAAGCAGCAGCAAGCATCAGCCCGACTGCATGAGGCAATACGCCTTGCGGTCATGGAAGGCATGAGCGAGTCAGAGGCAGCGAGGGTGGCAGGCGTTGACCGCATGACCGTCAGGAGAGCATTGGGCAAACTCTAAACCTGTCGTGTCTCGCCGTTGGCGAGCACCTTCATCCACGCTCCACAGGAGCACAAAAGCCGCGCATACGACGCGGTTTTTGTGTATGCCTTCCCCATTGGTGTCAGGTCAGTCCCACCACACGCGGGGCATGAGCGACGCTGACCAGTCCACAAGCCTGCGTGCGGTAACCGCAGGAAAGGCCACAGCCATTCCGCGAGCGCCTCAGTCGCCCTCACGTCCTGAACGTTGTAAGCCTTGAACTGATCCCACGCCTGATCGTCACCCTGGAGCACTCGCAGCCACAAGCCCGCAGCGTTCTCAATCTTGGTCGGCAAGCCCAGCGCGTCTGTGACGTAACCCAGCCGGTTACTGGCGAACTTGAACAAGCGCCTGTTCTCTTTCAGCAGGTCAACGTCCTGCCAAGGTGACGGCGGGCCAAGCCCTGACGTGACGAACTCGCGCATCGCGTGCTTGTTGTCAAACCCTTTGTGGTTGTAACCGATCACAATGTCCGCTTCATCGAGCGCGTGCCAGAGCGCGTCAATCATCACCTCGCGGTCATGGTGGTGCTCGCTGTAGAACTGGACGCGCTTCCCACCAACCCACTTGCCAGCCCAGCAGAGCAACCGTGACGGCTCCACGATCTGATCCGGCCTGACGCTCGTGTTATACAGCTCGTACGTGTAAACGAGGTGGGGGCTTGTCTCAATGTCGTAAACGAGGACGCGGGGCTTCCTATTCAGGCGCTCGTGGATGCTCACAAGAACACCCTCCCTTGCGGTGAGTCTCCACCGTCTTGAGGTGAATCTCAAACCCTTCCTGCTGAAGCATCAGCGTCAGTTCCAGGTTCGTGAACCTGTCATCGCTGCCACGCGGCTCATCAAGGGCCGCCTGCAACGCTTCACGATCCTCAACACTCAAGGCGTCCATGATCCTGCCGAGAGCGCACCCGCCAGGCTTCCTGACTGGCCCTGCCTCTAGTTGATCTCGTAGGGTCACAATCGCCCCCGTGGGTGCTCCTTCACGAACCCGCGCACCAACGCTTCCGCTTGGGGCTTACCTCTCAACCGTCGGCTGATCCCAATCGCTTCATGCCACCAATCGAGATCCTGCTTCACGTCAATCTTCCGCGAGGTCCAGTCACGGTGACGAATCACCCTGGACACGGGCAGCGAGCCAGGGCCGACCTTCATCGCGTTCAACAATGCAGCGCACAGCAAGCTCGTGGACACGACCTGCTCAACGGTCATGCCTTCCTTACTGCCGTCAATCTTGCGGGACTTCCCGAGCGACTCGATCTCAATCCCGTAGAGCCGCGAGTTACCTGAGTCTTTCGGGATCACCACGTCCTTGCCGCGCTTGGGGAACCGCCACGGCCCACCCCTACCAGCGTGGTAAGCGCCCACGCCAGAGCACACGAACACCCTGCCTTCACGGTCAACATAGAAGTGCGCGGCCCTGACGGGCGCGTAGGGGTTGCCGTAGCAGATGTAACGCAGCGAATCCAACCCAGCGGTGTGGTGGAGGATGATGCCGTCAAAGTTACTGCGCCCCTTGTACGGGTCAATCCTGCGACTGTCCCAGTCGTTGACGTACCGAGCCTTGACGCGGTAACGCTTCAACTTGTACGCGAGGCGCTTGGGGCTAACCCTCACCGGATTCGCGCCACTTGCGGTGAACCTCGTCATGCCAATGCTCATCGAGTTCCATGTTTGGTGTGTGTTGGATCTTCACCATGCTTGGCGTGTCAGCGTCGTTCATGCCTGAACCGACGAGGCTGGTGAGGACGCTGGCGATAGCGGACAAGCCGACGATGCTCCAGAACTGTTGCCAATCCACGTCAAGGATTCCAGTCTGTCCAACGACCCAAAAGGACAACGCGACCTGGGCCGCTGTCTTGATCGCCCTCTCAACGGTTTGCTTCCAGAACTCTTTGCTCCACACGGGCTGCACCTTTCTGTTGTGGGCATGAATAAACCCCCGCACCTGGCGGGGGTTACTTGCGTGTGCTGTTACTTGTGATCCATGTGCCAGTCAATGTGATCGTCCACTTTGCCGCGAATCTCGCGCACGTCCGTTTCGATCCGGTTGAGGCTGTCCCGCGTGCTCGCTCCGCCGTTGGGCTTGAACTCGCGGCTCATGCTGATCTGAGCCTTGATGACCCACAGTAGGCCGGCGGCTATCGCGCTCAGTATGGCGAACAGGCCGACCGATATGCCGATCACCTCGGCTGCGCTCATGGGGCCTCGTCCTCCGCTGGTGCTTCCGGCGCGACGAACTCGTCAAGATCGGCGTCATAGCGGAACCCGATACCGGCGTACCGGCCTCGAATGTTGTTGTTGTACGAGGTGCGGATCCACGTGCCCGTCAAGCCGATGCCGTGAATGTACGCCTCAATCGCCTCGTCGCTCTCTGTCTCGTCGAGGTCGTTTGGTACGACGATGACTTCACGGACGATGCCGTCTTCTATGCGTGCTGCGTGTGCCATTTCCAACCTTCCTATGCTGTTCTTACTCTGACGATCACGACACCGCTGCCGCCGTTGCCACCATCAGCCGACTGACCGCCACCCGCAGCACCGCCGCCAGTATTAGCCGTACCGTTGATAGAACCGGACGTACCGCCGCCGTCTGTTCCGGTAGCAATTCCAGTCGAACCTGAACCTGCGCCACCACCCGCACGACCCACACTTGATCCTGTAATGCTGGACGACAAGCCTGCACCACCGTTGCCGCCGGTAGTAGAACTCCCCACAGCACCCACGCCACCAGCACCGCCACCACCACCAGAGCCAAGCGTGGTGGTGCCAGAGTCGCCACCGTTTTCACCAAGGCCGCTTACACCGGAGCCACCAGATGACGCTGTTGATCCGGTAGAACCTCCACCGCCACCACTTGCACCACTTTCACCAGGCTGCGAGTTAGGTGCGCCGTAGCCGCCACCCTCAACAAAGTTACTGCCCAAGCGAGAATGGCTGCCTGTCGTGCCGTATCCGCTGCCAGAAGTGCCGCTTCCGCCAGCCCCAACGACAATCGTGTGCGAGCCAGCCGAAAGGTGCAAGGAAGTCAAGTCGTTGTAGCCACCGGCTCCACCGCCGCCACCACGGTTGTAACCCGAACCTCCCCCAGCCCCCACAACGAGAGCATCAACGAAGCCAGCCGTGTTCACCGTCAGCGTGCCACTCGCCGTGAACTCGTAGTACGAGTACGTCGCTGCGCCAGAAGTGTACGTTCCAGTAGCGGTGTTACCGATAGAAGCGAAACCAGCGACCGGGGTGTAGGGACGCGCTACACGAACAACAACCTTGCCGCTGCCACCGTTGCCGGGTGTTGTGCCGTTACCAGCACCACCGCCACCACCTGTGTTAGCGCCGCCGCTTGTCGGTGATCCGCCACCATCTCCACCGCCGCCTGTCCCGCCTGTTCCTTGAGTGCCGCTAACGGGAGTGCAACCGCCACCACCGCCAGCGCGAGTCACGGATGAACCCGTGAAAGAGTTAGCCACGCCGTTTCCACCGTTGCCGCCTGTATTAGCAGCAGCATTAGCGCCGACTGCGCCTGCACCACCGCCACCGCCGCCAGCCATTTGATTTCCTGACGAGGAACCAAAGGCGTTACCGCCGTCATTTCCTATGCCAGCAACACCCGCACCACCATTTCGTACAATGCTATTTCCAAGACAGCCACCGCCGCCGCCAGAACCACCATTTAGGCCAGCCGGTCCGAAATAACTAATTCCACCACCGCCACCGGAAGAATAGTAAGAATCTAGACGGCTTGACGTTCCATTGTTGGATGGATCGTCGTTCGACGTTGATGCGGCCCCGCCAGCGCCGACGGTTACCGTCAGCGAACCTGCTGGCAAATAGGCATCAGTCACGGCTAGATGACCCCCCGCACCACCGCCGCCCGCGCCCGAGTTGATGTTATTTCCACGACCACCGCCGCCGCCCGCGCCGACGACGAGCACATCAGCCAGCCCCGCCTGCGTGACACTTATGGACGATGAGGCATCGAACTCCCAATAGTCATACGTCACACCACCGCTGGTGTAGTTACCAGTCGGGGTGTCAGAGATCGCAGCACCACCCAGCGCACCACTAACCTCAGTCCACGCGCTCCCATCATAAATCTCCAACTTGTCATCGTCGCTGCGGTAGCAAGCCTGACCCTCGACAGGTGAAGTGATCGCCGCGTCACGCGCAGTCGCGTCAGCGAACACAGCGATACCCTGCATCAAGTAATCGTTCGTGTCAGCCGCCGTGAGCACGT
>Ga0222719_10002442_pt1 | contig 16947 bp, 29 predicted proteins | sample C33_34DmetaG_FD_165039 | JGI IMG/M metagenome (GOLD analysis project Ga0222719, IMG submission 165039) | Estuarine water microbial communities from San Francisco Bay, California, United States - C33_34D | ecosystem: Environmental > Aquatic > Marine > Unclassified | place: USA: California... | reverse complement strand
AGCTCTTGCATGTGCTAAAGAACTCCGTAAAATCTTTCCAATCATCGATAAATTTATAGAAAAAACGTAAGTGATTGTTTTCTTTTGAAAACAAATTGCACTTTTTTGTTTACATTCCTCTCTTTTTATAGTATAATAGATCTATAAAATGGAAAAGAGGAGTTATCCATGTCAAAGCCAATTTCAAATGCCGCTTTCAAAAGAATGATCGAAGATCTTCCTATGGATCAGCAAATCGAAAGCATTGAGCGTGGTATTCGAGTTCTGACTGCCACTATGAATTCTGAAGCTTTCGAAAAATCTCCGGGTATGCAGAAGTTTATACCAAAGCGCTTAAAGTTTCTAGAAAAACTTCTTCTTTCAAAGGTGATATAATGCTTAAGCGTCTTTTTGTAATTGGCTGCGCAGCAGCTTTCATCGGTGGATTCGTTACAGGCAAATCTGCTTTTGGTGCAGACTTCGATGATGAAATGAGGTGTATGGCCGACAACATGTATTGGGAATCTCGTAATCAATCATTTCGTGGATTGATTGCAGTCGGTAATGTGGTTATGAATCGAGTCGCTGACTCGCGTTTTCCTAACACTGTTTGTGAAGTAGTGAAACAAGGACCTGAGATTAAATCTTGGAAGTCTGGTGAATACTTTCCAAAACGTGATCGTTGTCAGTTCTCTTGGTACTGCGATGGCAAGCCAGATGAGATTCCTTCACAGGATAAAGCGCTGTATGAAGTTATTCGTGCAATGGCAGTCAAAGTTTCGACAGGTTTCTTTGGTGATATTACTAATGGTGCTACACACTATCATGCTTATTATGTTAGACCGGATTGGGCAGACACAAAGACGCCGACAGTTCGTGTTGATGCTCATATTTTTTATCGTTGGGAGAAATAATGACTATATTATACAGAGGTGAATCTCTTTTTAATGAAAAAGAAATCGATTATAAGTTCAATGAAGATGAGCTTATCATGGAGTTTCAAGATTATATTGACTCGACCTATGATGGTCATTATTCAAAGGATAATTTCCAAGCCACCGAGTTCATTATCGATGGCGGTCATGGTACGGGTTTCTGTATTGGGAATGTTCTTAAGTACGCACAGCGTTACGGGAAGAAAGGTTCGCGCGCAGACGCTCGGAAGGACTTAATGAAGGTTTTGCACTATGCGTTGATTCAACTTTATGTTCATGACTCTGAGGAAGAGTTGACGATTTCTCTGGATACAAATCCGAGTGATGGAGCTTAAAAAAAGCAATATCTGATTTTACCTGAGCAGTCTTATCTTCCACTTCTCCAGATAGAAGTGGAAGATTTCGCTGTTCTTTCATATATATGAGCTTTAATCTTAAAGTGTCAATCATATAGATTTACTCCAAGTGTGTCTTCTTTGATATATTTAGGCACACAATAAGCTGTAACTTTATCTCTATTGTCCATCCAATCTATAGAACCATAGTTACCATACCGCTTCGATAGTTCACTTGCGAAATAATTACATACTTGAATATTTCGAAAATACATATCTCCAGAAACTAATCTTCTTTCGTCTCCTGTTCCGAGATACACAAGTAACAGAAATACATGCACCATTATTTTAGTACTAGCACAAATGCAGTTAGTAAGCCAATGCCAATGCATATAGCAAGGCCTATCACTAGCCACTCAACAAACTTTTGTCTCTTCTGTGCTTGTGCATAGATTGTTTCTTGTCTTTCTTTACGAATCTGTCCTTCCATACGAATAAGTTCATCCCAAGCTTTCTGTCCCATTGTCCATGAAATATATTGCTTAAGCTCTTCTCTCATCTGTTCTGCTTTTTTCTTTGCAGCAAATGTAGCCATCGCTTCTTCTTCGACAGAACCTTTGAACATAAGTTTTTTGAAAAGTGGAGGATTCTTAGCTTGACGCTCTGCTTCAGATAAATCAGACATAGCAGACATCCAACGACCTAGATCTCCGGCCATCTGTTCTATGTCTCTTCCTACTTCAAATCCTTTTTTAATGACATTAAATGCCGCACTAGCAGTAGCTAATGCACTCACTGGATCCATAGCAACCTCCTCAGTTGGCTAGTGGGTTATCCAATGCTCTCTGTAATTTCTTATTAAGACGATCTTCTAGATCTTTCAGCTCACGTTCGACTTTTGCCTCTAAGTCATCCATTCGGCTTTGGTTTGATGATTGTAGTCTGTTTGCTTTCTCATCATAATCTACTTGCAATCTATCACGTTTATTCTCAAAACGCTCTTCAGCATTCTGTACGATTGAACGAACTTCACTTTCGACTTTTCTTACTTCATCTTCTACACGGTCTGCTGTCTTTTCGATCGAAAGAATATCGTCTCGCAGATCACCTTTAATCGCTCTCGTATAGTCGACAGCTTCTTCTAGTTTAGTCTCGATGACTTCCATCCGTTGATCAAAAGCTGCGATCTTTTCTTCATACTCTTGCTGTTGATCGACAAACTGAATCGCCTGTTCCACTTTCTGATACATAAGAAAGCCACCATAAAGTGCGCCAATTACAGAACCGAGAACAGCGACAAGTGCTGATACAGTCATGAAAGTTACTTTGATTCCAAGGATGCGGAACTCTTTATTCTTTAGGTTCTCAATACCCTCTTCCATATTTTCGAGTTCTTGACCTAGATCTTTAGTCATTGCCACCTTCCTGTAATTGTCTTAGTCTTGCAAGCTCTTGCTCTAGTTTTAGAATTTCTAGTCTTTTTCTTTTTAATTCTAATTGATAGAGTGTGTTACAATTAATTCGTTCGTCAGGTCCATCTAGTGGAATAGTAATTCTTGCAAATACGCCTACATCTTTTGTACTTGATCCGCTTCCTCCACTACTAAATGGACTTTCATAATTATCGATGATTCCAGTCACTCCGAATTCTAAATTTGTTCCACCGCCAATTGAATTCTTACAATCTAATTCTCCAGCTCTAAAAGAGTCTTGTCCATATGTACTGCCTGTACTAGGCAACTGCAAGTTCAACGAGCTACTTTCAGCAAGAGCTACTGATGGAATCAATGATAATGCAAATATTAATTTTTTCATTTAAATCTCGAACATATCATAGAAGATATTGCTGGAGCATTATTATTTCTTAATTTAGAAGTAGAACAAATATATTCAGTTCTTACTTTATCTTGCTTACGAATAAACACTTCAAATTTTACTTTTGACAAATACTCTAATCTAAATAGCTTAAATGATGATACAAATGGAATGACATTCCAGTCTTTATCAAACACTGCTATTTCATAATATTCAACATCTTCTCTTTTATTGAACATCTCCATTTCGGTTACTAATAAACCATCATAGATAGACGTCTTCCACTTTGGATATGTTGGTATCATCTCATGCGCGTGAGCAAAAAACGGCACTAACATAATGAGAAATGTTAAAATATAATTTCTCATATTACTTTGCAATACACACTGCTTCAATATTTGCGGTGTAAGTTCCACCCGGGAAAGCCTTATCACCACCATAAGAAGCGGTTGAACTCGACTTAAACCAAGTTGAACCAGTCGCAGTCAAATCATATTGAGTCGTCTGACCGAATGTCACTTTATTAGTTTCATATGAACCCATATTTGCTGCATCACTGATAGCACTTACTTCAGTTGATCCAGTCCACGTGACTGTATCGCTCAACGAAGGGCTTTGAGCAAATGAAGTTGGTGTAGTGATCTGAGCATAATATGCATCAGCAAGTGTTACATCATATCTCACAACAGGCAATACACCTCCATCTGCTGGGGTAGTCGTAAGAGTATATGCATTTGGGTTTCCATAGACACCAGGAGTGTCAGTAGTGATTACACAACGGGATTGTACATTACCAGTAATTGGAACGTCTTCGGCATAAACTGCTGCCGTCCCTAAACACATAACCCCGACAAGAATTGCTTTTCTAAGCATTCGTTTCTCCTAATTGTTATACTGCATGTCTACCATTTGTTCATGCAGCAACTGTTGTGCAAGGCCGTTCCTTAACCCTTGCTTGTTTTCATCAATTTTCTTATCAACTAAAACTAAAGTATCTTTGTATTCTCCACCGGGAATAGAAGTTTTTAGATAGGTGTTATCGATTATAGTCTGTACAGTTCTATTCATAGCTAACAATTGTAAATCTTGTCCAATTAATAATGCTGCATTTGTATCTGCTAGAGCTTGTAATCGATATTCTCTCTTACGCTTTTCTTCTTCCTCTTCTTCCTCTTCATCTATTTCTTCAAGTACTTCTTCATTTTCTTCGATCGTAACTCTTTCTTCATTGCTGAGAGTTACATACTCGTCCTGTGTCGCATCATATATTGTACTTACATCAACTTCTGGTATCACTGGAACAGGTACAACATAACCCGGGCAGTTAGGATCAAATTGTGGATCATAGCAAGGATCGACTTTGTAACTATAAATTACATTTGTATCTTCAACTGTACCAGTACCTTCTACTTCAATGGATCCATCACCCCATAATTCTCGAGGTAGTTGAGGAATAACTGGAACGACTTTCCTAATTTCAATTCCACCTGGTGCACCAGACCAGTCATCTGTTTCGCGAAAGATATATCCTCCGCCTACCTTCTCATTCTGTACATGCACCTTCATATCATCTTCAGTGTTCTTATTTGGAGTATAACTATAGATCACACCATTAATATCAAGACCAGGAGGAGTCGGCAACACCGTTCCCATACTCCATGTATGTCCTCCAGCAGCAGCGTTTGGTGTAGTACCAAAATAAGGCTGAATGCTCTCAGAGTAAGAGTAGGAAGGTGAGAAGGCCACCAATGCCCCAAGTAGCAGTCTCTTTAACATCTTTCTTTTCCTCAGCACCAACTTTTTCTAGTTGAGATTCTTTGTGAGATTCCCAACCAATCTTTGCAGCTTCACCAATCTGACCTTCATAAGGACATGGAGTACCAGCCATCATCATAGCATCAAACACTTTTTGATCTTGACACATGACAGAAACAGCAGCGACTTTCATTCCCATATCATATAGAGTCTTAGCATTCTTCAGTCTTAAGCAATTCTCTTCGGTAAATGTGGTACCAGCAGAGATACCTAAGATCTGAGTTTGTACAGCACCAGCAACACCGATCGTACATAAATCACTATTACTATTAGCACCTAGTTGTGGAGAGATCGCTGATGGTGGAGGTGACTTCACTGTCGTTTCCATCGATCCATTTGTTGTCACAGTACTATTCGTAGTTGACTCTGTTACAATTGGTTCTGCATGAGCGATGGATACAAATAACAAACTAACCAAAAGCGCAATTCTATACATAATTTTCTCCAAAAAATAAAATTCAATTCTATTTATATATTTACAACCAGAAAGTTTTGTGGTATAATAAATACTATTGTAGTGATGAAACGGACCGAAAGATAGACTGGACGCGGGGGCAGTACCCGCCGCCTCCACCATAAACACATGAACTGTTATCATCGTGTGCTTATGATGGGGGCGAAATAGGATCGACAGGTATTAAATAGGGAAGTGGAGCTATCCCGCGCAAGCTGGGTTAACGCAAGAACTAAGTAACTGCAAACGATAACTTTGCACCTGTAGAAATGGCTATCGCAGCCTGATCTACTGGGCCCGACCGGAGCCTCGAAACAGAATCCGGTCAACTTAACACGAAGAAAAGAATACATGAAGTATTGTAGAGATTGCAGACATTATTATACAAAAGGTACTATGGGAAAATGGTGCTGTAACTTTGGTAAAAAATGCGAAAAAGCAATAGGTCATTGTAAGTTAAAAAACGGACGTGTATTTATTAAGGAGAAAGAAAAATATGCCAGCGCGCAATCATAAGCAGTGGTTAAAGAATCCGGAAATTGAGTATATCAATAGTCTCATTTATTCGGATCAGAAGATCTTTGAAAAAGAAATAAAAGATATATTCTCTAAAGTTTGGGTTCCTATGTGTCACATCAGTGAGATGCGAAATGAAGGAGACTTTAGGACTACAGAAATTGCTGGAGTACATGTAATTGCATGGAATACTGGCAGTGAAGTAAAAGCAAAACGAGATACTGGAGTCTATAAAGTATCTGGTAATATGGATGTACTAACAACTGGATTTCCATTACATTGTGAGGTAAAACACGGTGGAATGGTTTGGGTTACACTAGATCCTAATCCTACTCAAAGTGTTGAAGAATGGACTTGCGGCGCATTTGATTGCATTGCCGCCGCCATTGATACAGAAGAAATGGAAGTTTTCCATTACCATAAAGCAATTATAGATACTAATTATAAGTTATGGCACGATACTAACAGCGAATTTTACCATGACTTTATGCATTATCATAATCGCGTAACTGGATTCAATGATGCATACTTTGCAAGAAAGAATATCCCATTTGACAATGGTCATGTAAATGTAAGTAGCTTTACAGTGCAGTATGAAGAGTATGAAGGCTTTGAAGACAGAGGTGAATTGTCATTCCCTAACTTGCCACCTAACCAGTGGTACATGGTAGACTTATTTCCTGGGTTTAACTTTAATCTCAGAGGAAGTGCATATCGTTCGGATAGTGTAACTCCACTTGGTCCAAATAAAACTTTGATTGAATTCCGTGGTTATGGGTTGAAGAAGGACACACCAGAAGAGCGTGCAACAAGAATTGAACATCATAATTCAATTTGGGGTCCATTTGGGCGAAACCTTCATGAAGATTTGATAGGTGTTGCAGGACAGGGAACTACTATGAGACCAAATACTGAACCTCGTAGAATTCTTCACGGCAGGCATGAAAATGGAACAATTCATGATGAAGTGGGAATGAGACATTATTATGCGGAATGGGGAAAACATGTTGACCTTGATCCAGCTACTGCAGTAGCAGCATAGCAAATTTAAATTTATTTGAAAGATAGGAATATTATGATACTAGCAATATTGGTTACTGCACTATGGTTTAATGATAATGCAGAATTTGTACAAACTTCGAATGAACAGCTTGCAGAAGGATATCGATGGGTTAAAGTCGGTAAATCTATTCCATCTGGCACTCCCGCAATTACAATTAAATCTGAGAATGGAAATGAATTCATTTATTACAGACTGGAAAAGTAATGAAAAAGATTTTATTCGCAGCCGCAGCGATGGTATTCGCTACTACTGCAGAAGCTGAGTGGTTTCAAAAACCTGTTCAGTGTTCGACAGGAGAAGATGTCTATAATACACTGATCGAAACATTTGAGCTACAGCCAATGTTTGCAGCTGTAGCTCAAATTATTACACCGGATAATTTATCTCCAGCAGTGTTGATTTTTTACATGAATATCGAATCTGGTAGATTTCTTATCCTTGAAACCGATAATGTAAGCACCTGCATAATCGGAATTGGTGATGGTGTTGATTTTGATATTACACCCGAAGAGATAAGAAATTTTTTACTCAATGAGAAGAGTGTTACTTAACTCTGTACCACTCTCTGATGTCTTTGTCGTCTTTTGTCATATATTTACTGATGCATCCAACAATAATTTTAGATCCATCATTATCTATGACAACCCAATCGCTTGAGCCGGAAGGTGCTTTCACGACATCCCCTCTTTTTAAAACTACATTCCCAACTTTATCGTGCAGATTCATAAGAATCTCCTTTCTAAAATTTAGTGGTAGTTATATTTATTTTAAAAAAAAATTTAAAAAATGCATTTTACCTATTTACTTTTCAGAAGAAATGGTGTATAATATATCTATCAAATGAAAAAAGAGGAACTACATTATGTTGAATACAAGTGAAATGAACGAAATCAAGATGCTTTTCCTGAAAGCAAGCAATGAAGACATGAATGAAATTGCACAGCTGTTTAATGCTGTACGTCGTGTTAAAGCTTCACAAGCTGCTGACAGGCTTAAAGTTGGTCAGAAAGTCGAATGGATCGGCAAGCGTGGCCCAATGTCTGGCATCATCGAAAAAGTCAATCGCAAGAATATTGTGGTTGACGCTGGTTCTAACGGTAAATGGAATGTTACCGCAACTCTTGTCAAAGCTGCTTAAGGAGTTATATAATGGCACATATGGTTGAAACAATGGCTTATGCAGGCGAAGTTCCTTGGCATGGTCTCGGTGTTCCGGTCTCAAATGATCTGACACCTGTACAGATGATGGAAAAAGCCGGCTTGGATTGGAATGTCCAGGAAGTTGAATCCTTCATCGAATTTAACGGTAAGCGTATGCCTACCGGTCAAAAGTCTCTTATTCGTGAAACTGACGGTAAGATCCTCACCAACGTTGGCGAAAACTGGAATCCAGTGCAGAATGAAACTGCATTCGAATTCTTCTCTGAGTTCGTACTCTCGGGTAATATGGAGATGCATACAGCTGGTTCACTCAAAGGTGGTCAGATGGTATGGGCTCTGGCAAAAGTCAGTGAGTCTTTCGATCTCTTCGGTGGTGATGAAGTCGAGTCATACTTGCTCTTCTCGAATCCTCATCAGTATGGTAAAGCAATCGATGTTCGCTTTACGCCGATTCGTGTAGTATGTAACAACACTCTGACTCTGTCACTTGATAAAGAAGCTCAGCGTTCAGTCAAGGTTGGTCATCGCACAGAGTTTGATCCTAACATGGTCAAAGAGTCTCTTGGTATTGCTCATGAAAAACTTGCAGTCTACAAAGAAATGGCAGAGTTTCTTGGCAAGAAGCGTTACAGCGCAGATGCTCTGATCGAGTACTACAACACTGTCTTCCCACGTACTGCTGATAAGCGTGTACAGAACATGGCATTGTCGATAGATACTCTCTCACGGAATGCTAAGCTTGCATACGATGTCCTTGATACTCAGCCAGGAGCGGAGTTTGCCGAAGGTTCATGGTGGCAGGCATTCAACAGCGTCACTTATATTACTGACCACGTACAGGGTCGTAATGCAGACAACCGTCTGTACTCATCATGGTTCGGTGGAAATCAAGTCCGCAAGCGTGATGCATTGAAAACCGCAATTGAATTCGCAGAAGCTGCTTAAGGAGGGCATAGATTATGAAGAACTATACACGTCAAGAACTCGAAGCAATGATTGAATTTGCGACAAATAAACTCAGTCAACTTAAAGAGCAACCAGAAATTGTTCTTAATTCTAAAGGAGCTGTTACTTTTCGAAATTTGAAAGTAACTAAAGTAAATGGTAAATCGCTTATTCTTTCAGATTTTGATGGAAATGAGTATTTGTTCCAAGGTAAACCACATAAAAATGGTTATACCAGTGGTCCACGAATCAATGTAAGGGTAGCATAATGGCTAAAAAACATGATATCAATCAAATTGCAGCATGGGCTCGTGATTGGGGAATCAATGGGTTCGAGCACCTCGACCCAAAAGCCCGTGAACAAAAGCGAATGACTGGTTTGAAGAAACAGCGTGATCGATCACGTAAAGAAGACGATCGAAAATATTCTTCTAAGAGATAAATGCTTTACAAAAGTGTAATATTTCGAAAGCCGCTATGTCGATAAATAATAATGAGCCGAAGTTGAGACCGGCTCATTACTTTTATTCACAGAAGGATATTCATATATGAAAAAAATCGTATTCGCCCTGGCTCTCATTGCTACGGCCTCAACTGCGTACGCAAGAGACCAAATTTCTATCGTAGGTTCATCTACGGTATTTCCATTTGCTACAACTGTAGCCGAAAAATTTGGACAAGTTTCTAACTTTAGAACTCCTGTCATTGAATCCACTGGTTCTGGTGGAGGAATGAAGATGTTTTGTAAAGGTGTAGGTACAGGAACACCTGACATTACAAATTCATCTCGTGCAATTAAAAAGTCAGAAGAAAAATTATGTGCTAAGAATGGTGTAACGCCAATTGAAAGAATGATTGGCTATGACGGTATCACAATCTCCACTTCTCGAGAAGGAAATGCATTTCCATTAAACAAAGAAGAAATCTATAAAGCCGTTGCAGCCGAAGTTTGGAATGGTACCGACTTTGTAGCAAACCCATATAAAACTTGGGCAGACATTAATCCTAATCTTCCGACACTGCAAATCGATATCATGGTACCACCTACAACTTCCGGTACTCGTGATGCATTTGTAGAGCTAATTCTCCATGATGTATGTCGTAAAGAATATAAGCTCGATAAGAAAATCGCAAAAGCAAGATGTACTGCACTCAGAACCGATGGTAGTTATGTAGTATCAATGGGCGAAAACGATAATCTACTCATTGAAAAACTAGGAAAAGATGCCGATCGTATGGCAGTCTTTGGTTTCTCATTCCTGGATATGAACCGCGATAAAGTGATTGCTCATCCAGTAAATGGTGTATCGCCAGAATTTGATACAATTGCTGATGGTTCTTATAAGGTATCACGTCCGCTGTTCTATTACATTAAGAAAGAACATATCGGTGTAATTCCTGGTATCGAAGAGTTTGATGCATTGTTTAAGAAGATGTCAGACGCTGATGGTCCTCTCGCTGAACAAGGATTGATTCCTCTTCAGTAAAAAAAACGTAACTAATTGAAAAGGGTCGGTTTTTCCGGCCCTTTTTTTATGTACTTTTCGTTATAAATAGTATACAGTTAAGTCAGGAGTTAAGAAATGAAAAAATTTAATACATATCTAAAGGAGATGGCTATGATTAACGTGGCGGATCTTGATGTTAATTTTCTGAACAGAGCTCAGAAGATCACATCTTTTAACTTGAAAACTGCTGACTTTGAATCTTTACAATACAAAGCAGAAATTCAACATTTGATTCATCGGCATTTCTTTCCTAAGTTTGATTTAGGTCAGACTTTGAAAGGCCAACCAAATGTTGCAAAGCTGAATAAGCTTATCGATAAACTAAAGCAAGAAAGTTTTATCAACTACAATCGACTTCACTTCTACAACCTGAAAGGTGTCGGTCCTGGAGAAGCAACCATGTACTTCCTCATGGATGATGCACAACTAGGTGGTGGAGGTTCTGCCGGCGTTGATCTGGTTGTAGCTGGTACTCAATATGAAATTAAAGCTTCACTCTATAGTGCAAATGAAAAAACAGTGCATGGCTTTAAGCTCGGCGGCACTGCTCCAGTAAGTGGTATCCTCAATCAACTAATTCAATATAAGAAAGAATTGAAATTAGCCACAGCTGGTAAAGGTCAGAACGAAGTCAATGGATCTCAAATGGAAGCTATTCGGAAAGCATATCCAAGTGAGTATGCAAAGATGCAAGCCGAATATGCTCGTATTGCTGGAAGATATTTTGGAAATACGCCGGTGATCTTCATTAATAACAACAGTAGCAATAAAGTAGATCCCGAAGATACAGCGGAAAAGACTCGTCAATTGAGTCGGAATGCTGGTAATATCTTAGCAATTAAAAAAGTTGCAGCGAAAGATATTCAAATGCAAGTTGCGACTCAAGGAACAATCAAGCCGAAAGTAAAAATCTAATGGCTGTTTCTCGTTATCTCGAAAATGAACCAGTGCATATTTCTGCAGGCCGTGTTCTTGGTACAAGCAGCATTCATAAGTTTGGTGCTGTACCCGCTATGTCTCAGAACCAGACTGGTACGATTTGGGATGTGAACGATACACCTTATCCTTGGTCAGCATTTGATACAGCAGGTGTTCTCACTATACCGGCTGTGAATGCTGCTGACAATGGTAATGTGATTACTGTACAAGGATTAGATGATAATTACAATATAGTCAGTGAAGACTTTACTGTTTCAAGCGCCGGCACAACGACAGGAACACAGGTATTCAAAAGAGTCTATCGAGCATTTGATAACACTGGAACAAATGTTGATAATATTAATGTCCAAAGAGGCGGCACCACTGTTCTTCGGATTACTGCTGGTAAAGCCCAAACACTCATGGCAATATACACTGTTCCAGCCGGTAAAGTAGGTTTTATTGTAAAAGGCACAGCGACTGTTCAAGCAAGTGCAGATGCTACTGTTGATATGTTTGTGAGATACAACGGACAGACAAGTTTTAGAGTCGGTCATTCATTTGAAGTAAGTGGCGCCGGCGGACAATACATATATGAATTTGCTGCGCCAATTCGTATTCCAGAAAGAAGTGACATTGATGTAAGAGCAAGAGTAAGATCTAACAATGCTCGAGCAACTGCAGCATTTGATATTATCTTAATTGACAAAATTTTGGCAGGTAAGTGATGAACTTTAAAAATTTTATAACCGAACAAAAGAATACTCACATGACTCACATTGAGGACAAGGTTCTTTATGGTGGTGTGAAAGGAACTCGTGAAGCAATTCTCGCATTGCGTTCATTGAGAGATGCGTTAGGAGGAGTTCATGACGGAAATGTTAGTGTTAAATGGGACGGTGCTCCTGCTATCTTTGCTGGGACTGATCCTCGTGATGGACGGTTTTTCGTGGCAAAGAAGGGTATTTTTAATAAAAGCCCAAAAGTATACAAGACTCCAGGTGATATTGACGCTGATACTTCTGGCGATCTTAATACAAAGCTCAAACAGGCTTTGGAATATCTGCCTAGTCTGGGGATAAAGGGAGTAATTCAAGGTGATTTCTTATTTGGACCGGGTGATGTTAAAACTCGAAAGATCAAAGGTAAATCCTATATTACGTTTCACCCCAATACAATTGTTTATGCAATTCCATCTGGCACGGACATGGCCAAGCAAATTACGTCAGCAAAGATTGGAATCGTATGGCATACAACCTACAAAGGACCAACATTCGAATCAATGAAAGCTTCTTATGGAGTTGACGTCAAAAAGCTTAAACCTTCAAAGAATGTTTGGTCTCAAGATGCAATGCTTCGTGATATGACTCAATTCACAATGTCAAAGAAAGACACCGATGAAGTGAACGAATATCTATCAAAGGCTGGATTTATTTTCAATAAAATTGCCGGTTCTACTCTTCGTCAACTCGAACAAAATCGAGATCTGGCAGTCATGATCGAAACTCATAGTAATAGTTATGTTCGAGCTGGTGCACTTCCACCAGATCCAAAGAAAAGAGTTGATGCTCTGATTAAATTCATTGAAGCTAAATTCAAAAAAGAAATGGATAAGAGAAAGACTGAGGCTGGTAAATCTGCACAACAGAAAAAACTTAATGAAGTGCTAACTTTCTTTTCACAAAAAAATAAACAAAGTCTTATTCAAATGTTTGAATTACAGCGAGTTATCATTCTTGCAAAATTGAAACTTATAAATATACTTAACAAGCTCAATGGTACTAAGACTTTCCTCAAGACTAAGCGAGGATATAGAGTTACAGGCCAAGAAGGTTATGTCGCAATTGATAAGCTTGGTGGTGATGCGGTTAAGATTGTTGATCGGATGGAATTCTCATTCGCCAACTTTAGCCCAAATGTATTAAAAGGATGGGATAAACCAGGGAGAAACTAATGGCGGATATCGTTCGCTTTAAAGACGTATTTCAGAATCCAGACGCACTATCATTCAAAGATATGTATACTGTAGAGTATCGTCCTGGTGAGGATGAGCTTGTAAACTATCGTGCATATAGACGTAAAAGAACAATCGGTGTCGGTGAAGGTGGACCTATTGGTGAATCTACTGATGTAGAAGAAGCACTCACCATGACTCAGAGAATGAAACGTTCTCGTATGATGAAGAAGATGAAAGCACGGATTAAAATTGGTCGCCAACGTGCAAAGCGTAAAATGGCTGACAAGAAAAAGCTAGAGAAGAGAGCTAATCGCGCAGCTCGCGATATCATTGTAAGAAAACTCACTAAAGATATTCCAAAGTCTGAACTCTCTTTTGCAAGAAAGCAAGAGATTGAGAAGAGACTTGACAAGCCAGCTATTAAAGCACGGCTAAAAAGATTAGCGAAAAGAATGTATCCTAAAATTCGTAAAGCAGAAGTACAAAGGAAAAAAGGTTGATTAATTCATTTAAGAATTATTTAGTCGAAGAGGAGAAGACGCTGTACTTTGTATGGGGTCGTATGAATCCTCCGACTGCTGGTCATGAGAAACTGCTTGACTTTTTGAAAGGCAAAGCTGGCAATAACCCGTTTAGAATTTATCTAACTCAATCAGAGGATAACAAGAAGAACCCTATTCCGTTTACACAGAAAGTAAAGTTTGCACGTAAAGGATTTCCACAGTATGCTCGTCAGATTATGATGGACAAGAAATTAAAGACAATCTTTGATGCAATGACTTCTTTTTATAATGAAGGATTTAAAAGAGTTGTTATCATTGCTGGTTCTGATCGTGTAAGAGAATATGAAGTTACACTGAACAAGTATAATGGCAAGAAAGCTCGTCATGGATTCTATAACTTTGAACGTATCACTGTAATGAATGCTGGTAAAAGAGATCCAGAGTCAAAAGGTGTTGAAGGTGTATCTGGTACTAAGTTAAGAGGCTATGCTGAGTCCGGTGACTTTACAAAATTTTCTCAGTATATGCCAAAGAGACTTTCAAATGCAGATGCTAAGGCTGTATATAATGCTGTTCGTAAAGGAATCGGTTTAAAAGAACAGAAAGAATTTAAGAACCACGTGCAGTTAGAACCAGTTTCCGATCTTCGTGAAAGCTATGTACAAGGTAATTTGTTTATGCCGGGTGACACTGTTGTTATTAAAGAAACAGGTCAACTTGGTCGAGTCAAGCACCTTGGATCTAATTATGTTATTATTGAGAGCACGGGTACCGAATACCGTAAATGGATTGATTCGGTTGAAAAGTTGCAAGAAAATGTTGAATATACTACAGAGTCTTTACAAGAAAAGACTACATCTCCTCAAGATCCGGATATTAAGGATCGTCCAGGAACTCAACCAAAAGCATATCATTCTGGTCTAAAGTCAAAGTCGACTAAAAAAGCAAGAGATACACACTTTAAGAAGCATGCTAAAATGGATGATGATAATCCAGCAGCATATAAAAAAGCACCTGGTGATGCAACTGCTAAGACAAAGCCGAGTAAACATACTAAACGATTTAAGCAAATGTTTGGTGAGCAAGATGCCGCTGACATGGCAAAGAAAAGAATCGAAAGAGAAAAAGAAGTTGATAAAAGAAAGCATGATCGTATGATGGATCGTGCTCGTATTAGAGATACTCTTAAAAAGAATAGGGAAACAAAATGATTAGTTTTAAATCCTACATTGCAGAAGATGCTACAGCGGCACTCAAGAAAAAAGCAGAAAAGACTGGCATGCCACTTGGTGTTCTTCGGAAAGTATATAATCGCGGTGTAGCAGCTTGGAGAACAGGCCATCGTCCGGGTACAACTCCACAGCAATGGGGATTGGCAAGAGTTAATTCATTCGTCACTAAGTCATCCGGTACTTGGGGCAAAGCAGACAAAGACTTAGCAGCAAAGGTCAAGTAAGATGAAAACATTTAAGCAGATTAGAGAAGCATCATGCGGCACTATGCCAAAAGGAAAAAAGGCTGAAGGCTATGTTTCTATGGCTCAACAAAGAGCTGTGTGGGCTACTCGTAAAGATGGTGGTAAAGGTCATCCGGACAATAAGAAAAAGTCTAAGAAAGAAGAAGTTGATGAAGCAAAGAGAGTCGTTCATTCTGATCGACCAGATTCACTTGCTTCTATTAAAGTTATGAAACCAAAAGATCCAAAGAAGTTCAATCAGGACAAGAAGTATCCTCCACATCTTCGCGGTGATTCAATTGGTAAAGCAAAGAAAGCATTTGCTCATACAAAGAATGAAGACTCTGATGCAGTCAAAGCATTCCTTGCTAAAGGTGGCAAGATTAAAAAGCTTCCTGCTGCAAAAGCTCAAGGCTATCATGGTAAAGACGATCCGGGTAAAGGTGTTCATGGCATGATGGATAAGCCTGATTCAAAGGCAATGGGAACTCGTAAAAAAGTAGGGAGCATGAAGTAATGCCACTCAAAGTATCAGATGGAATCGGAGCTTGGATCAAAGACTTCAAGAAGTCTGATGCTCCGCAGTTCAAAGACAAATCAGAAAAAGAACGTCGTGATCAGGCAATTGCTGCATATCTGTCTGCAAAGCGCGGTGATCAAAAAGAAGGTGTTGAGGAAGCAATGCGCAGACCTCGAGCACCTAAGCCATTGAATCGTTCTGATCATACTCACACTGTTCACATTGATGGTGAAGGTAAGTATAGAGTCAAAGCAAAGTCTATGGATCATGCAAAGAAGCTAGCATTCAAAAAAGCTGGTATCTCTAAGTTACATGGACATCCCACAATGGAACCAAAGACTCGTATTATGGGTGAGTCTGTAAACGAGGAAACAAATTTTGCAGTTAATATTGAAGGTCTTCCAATGATGTTTATGTCTGCTATGGGTCCTGGTGAACTCAAGCAGAAACTTCGGAAGATTGTCAAGCAACCTTCGATGATCCAGTCTGTCAAGCGTGTTACTGATGCTGATGTAAAGAAAACATTCCGACTCAAAGCACAAGGCCGTGACGAAGAGGAGAACGAAGAATGAGTTTAAGATCAGCTATCGAAGAAGTTCGTAAGAAACAATATGATTGGGGAACACCTGAGTCGACTGCTCATGCTAAGCGTATGACACCGGGTCAACAAGAAGCTAAAGATCCAGGTGAATATGATTACGAAGGAGACATGGCCAAAGTTCAATTAAGAGCTATGGTTGATCAGGCTCAAGATTTGATTGATCAATTTGAAGATAATGAGAATCTTCCTGAATGGTGTCAGAATAAAATTACAAAGGCTGCTGACTATATTAAAGACGTCTATTCCTATATGGAAGGTCTAGAAAAAGACGACGAGGAAGAAGACGATGATTAAGTTTAAAGTTTTCCTTGAAAAGAAATCAACTGGTAAAGACTCAAAAGGTCATTTTAGAGCGACAGAAAAAGGCGCTGGCATGACTCAAAAGGGTGTTGATGCAGTTAACCGTAAGACTGGTGGAAATCTTAAAACCGCAGTGACTGGTAAAGTAAAACCAGGATCAAAAGCA
>Ga0222719_10002440_pt1 | contig 16952 bp, 16 predicted proteins | sample C33_34DmetaG_FD_165039 | JGI IMG/M metagenome (GOLD analysis project Ga0222719, IMG submission 165039) | Estuarine water microbial communities from San Francisco Bay, California, United States - C33_34D | ecosystem: Environmental > Aquatic > Marine > Unclassified | place: USA: California... | reverse complement strand
GAGGACTCCTGATACCACCTGGATAAGCAATTCCTACAAAAACCAGCTAAATTCATAATATCTATATTTTGAACATCATTCCTTTCCTGAAGATGGTTAACGAGTTTTCTAAAAGCGGCAGCTTCTATTTCAATTTTTTTTTCAGACATCAAATCAACCTCCAATTAATTACTTAGCTAATGATGGATAAAAAGATTTTTCAAATAAAATATGGTTATCTTTATTTGATAATAAAGGTTTTGAAATCAAATTTGCAAAAAAATTCTGACCTTTTTTTTCAATTATTAAATCTTGTCTAATTTCTATTAAAATATTTGAAAGACCCTTAGTGGTCGCATGTTTATACAAAGTATCATTCTTCAGTCGGCCGGAGTAAGGCTTATTGTTTCCAATAATTAAATTTTTATGACTTTTTTTAAAATAATCAAAAAATATTTTCGGAAGACGGTCATCATTATCCCACAATATACCGATATCAATATCTCTTTTTTTATTTTTCCAAACAGGTGTAAAGCTATGAATTGATATAATCGAAGGACTTTTATTATTTTTTTCAAATGAATTAATTAATTCAGAAATTTTATTGTGATACAGGTCATAAAAATTTTTTATTCTATCGTTTTTCTCATCATTTTCTTGAAAATTTTTAATACCTATATTGCCTTCAATTTTACTATCATCAGATATTTTCATAATTAATGTTGGATCATCTATTCCTCTATTTGGATCAATTAATAATCTTGAAAAATCTGTCATTACTAAAGGGCAATCTAAAATATTAGATAATTTAATTGCCACCTCTTTTGATCCTATATCATATGCAATATGAGTATTTAATATATCCTGACTTAAACCCAGATCATTAAATTTGGATGGTATTTTATTCGATGCATGGTCACAAATAATAATAAAATTACTTTCTCTATCTATATTTCTAACTTGTATCATTTTTGGTTTCTTAAAAGTTATTTATAAAAGATTTTAACAAAATTAAGATGAATCTGTTAAAAGATAATCATGAATAGTAAAAAATTTATAGAGAGAAAAACAAAAATTCTCGCAACTCTCGGGCCCTCTTCAAATACAATAAAAAAAATAGTTGAGCTTTCAAAAGCAGGTTCAAATGCATTTCGATTAAATTGCTCTCATTTAAGCGAAGTAGATCTTCAAGAATATATAAAAAAAATTAGACGAGCCGAAAGTATTGTTAACAAGCCAATTGGTATCCTTGTTGATCTTCAAGGGCCAAAGATAAGAATTGGTAGTGTTTCAAAGAATCAAAATATTTTAACAAAAGGCGATGTCTTTGTCTTAGATAATTTAAAAGAAATTGGTAACAACAAAAGAGTTTATTTATCCAATAGAAAAATTTTCAAATCTGTTAAAAAGGGGCACCTCATACTAATTGATGATGGAAATATTCATCTAAAGATTACTAGTATTAAAGAAAATTTAATTAGAACTAAAGTTCTTCAAGGTGGAATTCTTAAATCAAATAAAGGCTTAAATTTACCTCAATCCGATTTAAAAACATCAGCTTTGTCGAATTCAGATAAAAAATTTGTAAAAATAGCTTCAAATTTAGATGTTGATTGGATTGCTTTGTCATTTGTTCAAAAGCCATCAGATATTAAAGAATTAAAAAAACTTTGTAACACTAAGACTTCAATTATGGCTAAAATTGAAAAGCCATCAGCATTAAAATATATCAATGAAATATGTGAAATTGCAGATGGTATTATGATAGCAAGAGGAGATCTAGGCGTTGAACTCCCTATAGAAAGCGTACCTGGTTGGCAAAAAAAAATTATAAGAACCTCGAGGGTTAAAGGAAAACCTGTAGTAGTTTCAACACAAATGCTAGAGTCAATGACATCATCACTTACTCCAACGAGAGCAGAAGTTTCAGATGTTGCTAATGCAGTTTTTGAAGGTGCTGATGCCATTATGCTTTCGGCTGAGTCTGCCTCTGGTGATTATCCGGTTGAAACTGTTAAAATGATGCATAAAATTGCATACAGCACTGAAAATGAAAAAAATTATAATAAAATTTTAGCAAATCAAATTGAACAAACACCAAATACCACACCTGATGCTATTGCTGCAGCAGCGAAATCTCTTGCAGATGATTTATCATCCCCTATTATTGTTTGTTATACAGAGTCAGGTTCAACAGGAATAAAAGTATCACGTGTAAGACCCACTCAAACTATTTTGACAATAACACCGGTTATTGAAACAGCACGAAAATTATCTTTAGCATGGGGTGTTATATGTTTTCTTCAAAAAGATGAAAAAAATCTTGAAAAAATGATACAATCTACAAAAACCACTGTAAAAAAGAGTGGAATGGCCAATATTGGCGACAAGGTTGTTATAACTGCAGGTTTACCATTAAAAGTGCAAGGGACAACAAATTTAATAAGAGTTACTAGTATAAAGTAATAATTAACCTTGCCTTGCTTTAAAACGAGGATTAGTTTTATTAATTATATACATACGACCTTTTCTTTTGGCTATACGATTATCTCTGTGTCTTCCTTTTAATGATTTTAAAGAGTTTCTTACTTTCATAGTATTTTCCAATTTATGTCGCGAAGCTAGATTGATAATGCAATTATGTCAATATTAGTTATAGTTTTTAACTAAAATTTAATAACATACTCAATCTGTGAGTTAAAAATGAAAAGAAAATATGATTTTGCTTTAGTAAGTGGTGGTTTTGACCCTGTTCATGTTGGTCATCTTAGAATGTTTCAAGATGCAAAAAAAATAGCTGATAATGTGGTTCTACTCCTTAATAATGATGAATGGTTAACGAGAAAAAAAGGTAAGCCCTTCATGACTCAAAATCAACGTAAAGAAATTCTTGAAGAATTTAAAAGCATTTCAAGGGTAATTATTCAAAAAACAAGCGAACCGAGCAGCAGTCAAGCAATTGAAGAATTTGTTTCAAACAATCCTAATAAAAATATCTGTTATTGTAATGGTGGAGATAGAAGTAATGTCAATAATATCAGAGAGGAAGATATATGTTTGAAGTTAGGTGTTGATATGCAGTTTGGAATAGGTGGAGAGAAAAAAATTGAAAGTAGTAGCAATCTAACAAAGAATTATTTAGGTGAAATTGAGAAAAAACCATGGGGTAATTATCATATAATAGCTAGAAATTTAGGGTATCAAATAAAAGAAATAAAAGTCTCTGTAGATTCAAAGCTATCACTTCAAAAGCACAATAATAGAGCTGAGTTTTGGCAAATTATAAGGGGAAAGTGCAAAGTTACAGTTGATGATAGGCATCAGGAACTAAGAGAAAACGAGCATGTATATATTCCCAAAAATACGTTTCATAGAATTGAGAATACTGGAGATAATGAGCTTGTATTTGTCGAAATTCAATTAGGTGATGATCTTGAAGAAGATGATATAATTCGTATTGAGGATGATTATGGAAGGATTTAAAATTAAAAATTTTGAGCAAGCTCCCTACCTTGAGCTTGAAAATTATAACGCCCCATTAGGTATAAATTCCAATTATTTTGAAATGGATGATGGGATAAAAATAAGAGTTTGTTATTGGCTTAATAAAGAGGAAAATAATTCTGGAACAATTCTTCTTCAACAAGGCCATAATGAATTTATTGAAAAATATTTTGAAACAATTAATGAGTTTCTAAAAAAAGGATTTTCAGTTATTGCATTTGATTGGCGCGGCCAAGGCATGTCTGATCGGATGATAAAAGAAACTGAGAGGTCATATATAAAAAATTTTGAGAGGCATGATAAAGATTTTGATGAAATCTTAAAATTTATAGAAATAAAAAAGTTTCCAACACCATATATCGGAATTGGTCATTCAATGGGCGGTTGTTTAATGCTATCAGCATTCTATAGACATCCTAAAAAGCTTAAAGTGGGAATTTTATCAGCACCTATGCTAGGTTTTAAGAACGAGGGTTTTTTAAGAGCTGCATCATCACTAATGAACCTAACCAAGAAGGATACAGATTATCTAATAGGATCTAAACCAAATATGGGGGTTGAAACCCCTTTTAATGAAAACGACCTTACTCGAGATTCAAAAAGATATGAGAGAGCCTTAAAATTAGTAAGAAAACAACCAAGCATAAGATTATGGGGAATTACAAATAGTTTTGCTAAAGCAGTAAATCAAAGATTTAAAATTATAAGAAAAAAAGGTTGGGCAGAAAAAATTGAAACTAAAGTTCTGTTAATAAATAGCCTCGAGGATAAAGTTGTAGATCCGGATAAAACTATAAAAACTATTAAAAGATTAAAAAATTATGAAATCATTAATTTCAAAGACTGTGAGCATGAAATTTTCATGGAGAGAGATATTCATAGAAAAAGAATGTGGAATAAAATAGATAAGTTTTTATCAGAAAATATCTAAAAAATTATTCCACTGGCATCACATCAAAAGCTAAAGTTATTCTCTTTTCATTTGACTCAAATGGAAATGTTCCGTGAAAAAGAGAGGATGGAAAAAGCACCATAGTTCCTTTTTCAATTTGTACTAATTTAGACTCATAGTCTTTATTATCCGTGGGATAATTTGATCCGTGAAGGCTAAATAATAAATCACCATCAAATTTTTCAACTCTTTTTGGTCTTTCCAAATAAATACTACCGCTTACCCATCCCTCTTTATGCATATGAGCTCCTAAATTGCCGTCTTTCTCCATAATTATTAACCAACCATAAAGCTTATAATTTTCAGGCCAACTTTCAATTATTCCAGCCTTATGCTTCTTGAACTTTTTTTTATACAACTCTAATTCATCAATTATTATTTTTTTAATTTTTTGAATTGGCTCTTCATTTATTAGGAAAATATTTCCAGACGACTGTTTACCATTTTTTAACAAAGATTGCTGTTTTACTGATAGAGATAAATTATTCACAACACTAAAAAAGTCTTTGAGTAATTTTTCGTCAAAATTATTTTTTTGAAACAAATCAGATTTATAAACAAAATCAAAAGGTTCTGGACAAAATGAATAGTTATCCTCTCTATCAAACCTTATCGATGCATGTTTGCTTAGGGTAGCAGCTAAAGGATGAGGAGAATAATTTTTAGACAAGAAATCAAGGTTTTTATAGAATTCCTGGTGATCTCCAAGCATATAAAAACACTCTAATTGTTGACACTTTGCCATTTTTTTATCGGAATGACCGTAATATTTTGCAGCTTCTTCATACCTTTCTAGATTTCTATTTGAATTAGCAAGATTGATATATGTAGAATCTTGGTTAGGGTCTATTTTTATTGCATCTTTATAGTATTTAATAGCATCTTTATCTTTACCTTTATTAGACAAAGCCATACCAATCTGATTTAAGGCATTAATATTATTAGGATTAATTTTTATTGCATGCTTTTGTAATTGAAGAGCTTGATCAATTTTTCCTATATTGTAAAAAAAATTACCAGCATTTGAATATACATAGTCAACCTTTGCTCCTCCATTAACTAGTAGAGTAAAAGTTTCTTCTGCATTTTTTATCTCGCCTAACTCCTTATATGAAATTGCAAGAGCATTTAAAGCATCAATATGACCAGGTGTTTTTTTTAGAATTTTTAAGGAAGCTTCCTTTAGAGCAAAATAATCGTTGCTTTTAAAAATTTCTGCAAGGTTTAATTTTTCATTGTTAGATTTTTCAGACATCCTTATGAAACACCAAATTTAAATTTATCTTTTAAAAAAAACATTGTTAACTTATACAATATTAAGGTTTAGTGATAATATTTTCAAATTGAAATTATTATTTTTATAAGGGCGTGTAGCTCAGCGGTAGAGCACTACGGTGACATCGTAGGGGTCGCTGGTTCAAACCCAGCCGCGCCCACCATTGGTTGTTAATATTTTTAAACTTAGAAAAAGATAAAATAATGAATAAAAGAGAAAATATATCAAAAGGAGCTGAAGAATTAGAGAAAATAGTTAATAATAAAAGTGAAAGAAATAAATTTGATAAAATACTTATGTTAGAAAAAAAATACCCCGATGATATTGGTATTTTACAAATTATAAGTAAGAATTATTTGGCTATTGGTAAAAATACTAAAGCATTAAATTATTTGTTAAAAGCAAAGTCTTTAGACCCTGAAAATTATTCAATTCATTATAACTTAGGCTCCCTTCATCAAACTTTTAAAAAAAATGATGAAGCTGAAGAATTCTTTAAAAAATCAATTGAATTAAATAAAAAATTTATCCATGGATACAATGCATTAGCAGACTTATCTTTAAAGAAAAAAAATTATAAGGAAACTATAAAATATTTAAAAGCTTCTGTTAAAATTGATTTTTCCATTAATAATATAAATGCGATAAGTATCCTTGCTTTGGCAATAGTAACAAATTATTTTCAAACCAAAAATCTAATTGAATTAAAAGATGCGCTTATTTATTTTAAGAAAGCACATGAATTGGACCCTTCAAGTGATAAGATTTTAAAGCAACTTATAAGTTTTTATCATCTTGTAGGAATGAAAAACGAAGCTGTTTATTTTTCAAAGAAAAGAACTGGGGTCTTTGAAATTTAAAGTTTCAGTAAAGAGAAAATTATGGAAAAAATTGAAATTAAAAAAAGTCAAACTAAAAGCTTTATAGGGTCTTGGAAAATTAATAATGATGATCTTATAAAAGATATAACTTCTTTTTTTGACGAAAATCATGAAAAACATAATTTAAGTGTTAATAATGATGGAAAAATTAATAAAAAAGAAAAAGACTACCTTGAGTTCAAAATAACAGCTAAGGAAATTAAAAACAAAAAAATAGATGCTTTTAGTAAATTTGTAGAAATATTAACTTCTTGTTTTAATGACTATAAGAAAAATTGGGATTTTCTCAATAAATGGGAAAAACTATACCTTGGTGAAATAATATTAGAAAAACATCTTATTGCTGGTCATCACTTAGCTTACCATTGTGATAAAATGAATATTAATTCATCCCATAAGGTTTTTTCTTGGGCTTATTATTTATCCGATATAAATGATGATGAAGGTTCCGTTGATTTTAAATATTTAAATTTATCTTTTATTCCTAAAAAAGGAACCCTGCTAATTTTTCCTGCCGATTGGACGCATATACATCGTGAAAATATTATGAAAAATAATGAGAAATATCTTTTACGTGGTTGTTTTCATTTTCCTGATACGTTTCAAGAGTTAGATTAAATACTATCTTTTAATAAAAACCCATATTGTTAATTAAAGTTAAAAAAAAATAATACACGAATCAAACTAGTGTGTATGTAACTATTAAAAGTTATATACTTGAAATAATTTATTTAATAACCAAATAATATCTTAACGAAATGAATGGAGGATTAAATGTTAGTAGAAGGATTAGGGAATGTTACTTTTGTTAATGGCCTTTTGAGAATACAAGCTTTAACTGTCAATACAGATGGAAAGCTATCTGAGTCAGGAACAATTGAAATCCCAGGAAATAGAGTTGGTGAAATTATTAATGCATTGAGCGCAGGTGCTACAGGTATCTCAGAAAAACTTGGAGAAAATCAAACATCAAATAATAATGAAAAGCCAAAAAAAGAAAGCAACAAAAAGAAAAAAAAATAATTTTATAAAATAATGTATTATTTTTTCAGAAATATTTTTTTACTATCTTTTTTATTAAATTTTTCTTTTTTGGAAGTTAACTCTAATGAAATAAGTTCTTCGACTGATGGTAATCTTCCTCCAAGTCTCTCCTTTTCGGGATTCGAAACAGGAACAGATATTATCAGTGAAGATGATTACTTTAGCTTTATTAAAGATAGTATTATAACTCAGCCTGAGTTTTTGTTTGCAAATTCTAATTATATTGAGAAAAATCAAACTCTAAAATTTTCACAAAGACAGAGATGGCCTGAGATTTCAACAAGAATAATAAATGATCATATTTTAGATAAGAGTATTGGGGAAACCAACTCACTAAGAAAAAGGCAAGATGATAGTTTTGATGCAGTGATAGAGATAAGCCAGCCTTTATATTCCGGTGGATCAATAAATGCTCAAATAAGAAAGTCAATTTCTGATAAGAATTTATCATTTGTTCAAAGAGAAGATGCTCTTTCAAAACTAATACTTGATGCTAATAGAATATATTTAAACGCAGTAAAATCATATTCCTTATATAACTATGGTAATGATATAGTTAGAGAAATTGAACCCTATTTAAATAAAGTTAAAGAGAGAGTTGAATTAGGAATTTCTGACCCAATTCTTCTTGCGCTGTTTTCAATTAAATATAATTCACTTAAATCAAGAGTTCAGATACTCAAAGCTAATATGAATAGAGATATAGGTGTTTTTGAATATTTCTTTAATATGAAATTTGAAAGTGCAAAGTTTCCCAACATTATTATTCCACATATAGAAATGAATAAAGATAAAGAGGCCTATGACGTAGAGGCATCTAAAATTCTTTTTGAAGGAGCAAAAGAGGATACAAATCTTGTCAAAGGTGAGTTTAGACCAAAGTTTGGATTTAATACCAGGTATACAGTTTATGACATAGATGAAAAAGAAAATGACTCAGATGTGAGGGGAGGTATTTTTTTCTCAATGCCGATTTTTACATTTGGAAGGGCAAGTGCAAAAATTGCAGCTTCGAAAGCAAAAACTGATGCAACTAGACTATCTATAGATATTGAGAAAAAAAATGATGATGTTAAGGAAAACGAGGTTGTTAATTTAGTCAAGAGCGCCTTCAATACAAGAAATGAAATTTTTTCATCATTAAATGATACTAAAGACCAAAGAAGAATAATTAAAAATAGATTAGACTCTACTAACTTTTCCCCAGAAAGTTATGTAACAAGTTGTTTAGAAGAAATTAATCTTTTAGATCAAGCAATTTCAATTGAAATTAATATGATTGAAGGTTACCTATCTTATCTACATCAAAATCAAAGACTAAACAATTATATGAGAATTAAGCTATGAGCGAAAAGATAAAAAAAGTAAATATGAGCGAGCATTGGTTTTGGGGCTCCCTTCTTAAAAATAAAGGAACGTATGTTCAAATCGCCCTTGCTTCTATATTTATAAATTTATTCGGTCTTGGAAGTGCCTTTTATATTATGACTGTATATGACAGAGTTATGCCAAATTCCGCTTATAATACATTAATTGCCTTAACGATAGGTATGTCTGTTGTTATTACATTTGATTTTATTATAAAACTTTTAAGATCTTATTTTGTTGATATGGCTGGAAATAGCATGGAAAAAGACATAAATAATTCTCTTTTTTCTAAAATAACAAGTCATGACAGTGAGTTTCTAAGTAAATCTTCTGGAGTTGCTCACACTGTAAGGGAATTTGAAGGTGTTAGAGATTTCTTTACCTCGGCAAGTATGGTGGCTTTTATAGATCTGCCTTTTATGTTTTTATTTCTTATTGTTATTTATGCAATTGCTGGGCCTCTTGCCATAGTGCCAATTTTAATAGTTCCACTAGTGCTTGGTGTTTCTGCAATAATACAACCAATTTTAAAAAGGTTTAGTGATAAAAATCTTGTTAATCAACAAGGGAAAATGGTAATTTTACATGAATTATTGAATAATGTTGAAACAGTAAGAACTGTTGCAGGTGGAAAATTTTTACATAATAAATGGAACTCTAGTGTAGACAATCAAAGCAAAAATGCTACGAGTGCACGTGGTATTTCTAATTTTGCAGTAACTTTTTCACAAACAAGCCTTCAAATAGCTCAAGCTGGTATTGTTTGTTATGGGGTTGTTTTGGTTGGATCACTAGATATTACATCTGGTGCGTTAATTGCCTGTGTAATCCTCTCTGGTAGAATTTTATCCCCTTTAGTACAAGCCGGTCAACTTCTTACTAAATTTAATCATGCATTATCTGCATTCAAAAAAATTGATGAGCTTATGCAAACAGACTCCAGAGATGACTTAACTAAAGACTTTAAGGCTGTTTCTTTAGATAATGGAAATATTAAAATAAACGATCTTTCATTTGATACAAATGAGGTATCTATTTTAAGAAATATATCACTTGAAGTTAATAGTGGTGAGGTTGTTGGTTTGGTAGGAAATATAGGTAGTGGTAAAACATCTTTATTGAGAAATATAATTGGATTTTATCTACCGACAAAAGGAACTGTGAGCTTGAGTGGCTATGATTTAAAAAATGTTCCATCTGATAACCTAAGGCAATATATTGGATATTGCCCTCAAAAAATTGACCTTTTTACAGGTTCAGTTTTAGATAATATTAGTACCGGCTTAGATGGAATAGAGGAAGAAGACGTAATAAAAGCTGCAAAATTATCATGTGCACATGAATTTATTTCAAAACTTCCAGGTGGTTATAATTATAACTTAAAAGAAAATGGATCAAACTTATCAGGAGGTCAAAGACAAGCTATAGCTCTTGCTAGATGTCTTGTCAGAGAGCCTAAAGTTCTTGTCCTAGATGAGCCTACAAGCTCAATGGATGGAGCAACCGAAGAAAAAATAATAAATAATATTCTCTCACTACCCTATAAACCAACTGTGATTATCTCTACTCATAGGACAAATCATTTAACAAGAGTAGATAAGATAGGTGTCTTAATCGATGGTCAATTAGTTCAGTTTGGACCAAGAGATAGTATTTTAAAACAAAATAATGGAAATAATTAAATGAAAAAATTTTTAAAAAATATTTCCGCAAAATTAAAAAATTCCCTTAATTTAATTAATAGAGAAAAATTAGAAGAAATAATCCCATACCTTTTACCAGAGTTTTGGGCGTCTAATAAGAAGTCATTCCTTCTCTTTTGGTTTATAGGCCTATTTACAATCATTTTTTTAATTTGGGCATCAATTGCAGAAGTTAATCAGGTTGTAAGAGCTCCTGGAACAGTAATCCCAGACTCAAAAGTTCATTTAGTGCAATCAGGAATAGCAGGTCCAGTTGAAAAAATTAATGTAAAGTTAGATGATGAGGTTAATGAAGGAGATACGCTTTATTTAGTAGATAACATAAATACAAAAAAATTCTTTGAATTAGCGAAAAAAGAATTTGATACAAGAAAAAGAAAAGTAGAAATTTTAAGAAATTTAGTAAAGAGTGGCTCCGATTCAGAGTTTAGACTTTTAGATGAGGAACTTAGTTTGGTTGAAGCTGAAAAAAGATATAATCAAGCAAAGAGGAATTTAGAATTTTCTAGTGTAAAGGCTCCTATTTCCGGAAGCATTAGTAGCGCAAAAGTGACTAATATAGGTCAGCTTGTGAATACAGGTGATTTACTATCTGAAATAGTTCCAAAAGATGACATGCTTAAAATTGAAGCATCTGTATTACCAAAAGATATTGCTTATGTAAGAAAAGGGCAAAAAGCTAAAATTGCTTTTACTGCTTATGATATGGCAATTTATGGTCAATTTGAGGGAGTTGTTACTAAAATAGCTTCAAATACGACTTCAAATCAAGATGGTGCCACCTATTATCCAGCAATAATTGAAATAGATTATAATCAAGTAAACGACTCAGAAAGAAAGGTAATACTTCAATCAGGAATGCAGAGTGATGTTTCAATAATCGGCGAAGAAAGAACCGTTTTAAGTTATGTACTAAATCCTATTACAAAACTTTCGCAAAGAGCTCTTCAAGAATAATCATATTTTATTAAGCTTAACGAAGTTAGAAGCCTCTAAAAGAGTATCAAACGTACCTGTATCCAGCCAAGAATACTCCTCAGAGAGCTTTATAGTCTCTAAATTATCGTCATTAAGATATTGTTGATTTAAATCTGTGATCTCAAACTCACCCCTTTTCGATTTCTTAAGTGACTTAGATCTATTTACAGCCTGATTATCATATATATACAATCCTGTAACAACCCAATTAGATGTTGGTTCAGAAGGTTTTTCAATTATGGAAGTTGCCTCCCCTTCATTTGAAAAATTAACTACACCAAATCTTTCTGGCTCTTTAGATCTTATACAAAATAGAGTAGCACCTTGGTTTTTATTAATTGCATCAATAGTCAATTTGCTAAAATTTGGGCCAAAGAAAAGATTATCACCAAGTATTAACATAACAGAAGATTCCTCAAGCCAACTCTCACATATAGTTAACGCCTGAGCGATGCCTTCTGGCTTCTCTTGAATAGTATATTTAATTGAAACACCCTGCTCACTCCCGTCACCAATTAGTCTTTTAAAACTATCTGAATATTCCCTTGTGGTGATGATCATAATATCCTTAATATTAGCTTCTATTAATGTATTAAGTGGATAAAAAATCATTGGTTTATCATAGACGGGTAAAAGTTGCTTTGATGTTATTTTCGTCAGAGGATGAAGTCGAGTTCCTGAGCCTCCCGCTAGAATAATTCCTTTAGTATTTTTATTTTTAGTTTCCATTTTTAACTTCATTTGTAATCGTAGGTAGATATTTAATAACAACTTCTCTCACTGCTACCTCCCAAGAAGATATTTTAATATCATATTTCTTCAAAAGATCATTATTTATTTCTAATCTACTGTCTATTGGTCTTTCAGCCTTAGAAATCCAATCTTTTGAATAAATAGGATTTAACTTAGCTGTTGATAAAAGATTATCATAAATGTTTATTTGATTTTCAATTATCTTTGAAACCTCAAACCAATTGGTATGTTTAGACGAAGCTAAATGTAAAATATTTGAACCAGTTTCTTGCTTGTGTAATAAATCTAAAATTTTTGTAATATTGCTAGAAAAATCATTTGCATAAAACATTGATATTTGATTGTCTGAAACAATATTTACCTCATCTTTAGTAAGAATAAGTTTAGTCATTGTCTTAATAAAATTATTGCCATAGTGTCCAAAAACTGATGCAACTCTAATAATAAGGCTATTATTATTTTCTTTTAAAATATTATCTTCACCAAGTGATTTACTTCTTCCATATTCATTTACTGGAAATTTTTTATCATTTGGCTGGAAAGGACCGTATCCCTCTCCACCAAAAACGTAATCTGTAGAAAAATGTATAAACGGTATTTCTCTTTTATTACATTCCCTAGCTATGAAAGTAGGTGCAATATTATTAATTAGATTAGATTCATCTTTTTCAATTTCCGCTTTATCAACATTAGTGTATGCGGCAAGATTTATTACAAAATTAATCTTATTATTATCTATATAGTTTTTAATTGAATCTTGTTCTTTGAGGTTTAAATCGATTGAACTAGGAAAATAAAAAATACTTTTACAATCGTTTTTAATTTGTCTTAAGCATGAACCTATCTGTCCGCTACCGCCAGTAACGAGAATATTCAAATCTTTATAGTCTTCCAAGCCGCTCACCTGAATATATTTTTTTAGTTTTTGACTCTAAAAAGTTATAATTTTCTAAATACCAATCAATTGTTTCACTTATTCCATGCTGCCAATTATATTTTGGTCGCCACCCCAATTTGAGAATTTTTTTATTATCAATAGCATATCTATTATCATGCCCTGGTCTATCTTTTACATATTTAATAAGTCTTCTATATGATTTTCCTTTTAAAGGCCTAACCTTATCCAAATAATCACAAATATTTTTAACAACTTTAATATTTGATAATTCACAATTGGCTCCAATATTATATTTTTCACCAATTTTACCTTTCTCTATAACCTTAAATAAACCATCTATGTGATCTTCTACCCTTATCCAGTCTCGTATTTGATTGCCTTTACCATAAACTGGTATTGATTTACCGTTTATACATTTATTTATAACTAAGGGTATTAATTTCTCAGGAAATTGCCATGGTCCATAATTATTACACGTGTTTGTTGTGATAACAGGAAAAGAATAAGTCTTATGCCATGACCTTGCAAGATGATCAGAAGACGCTTTTGATGCCGAGTAAGGACTATTAGGGTTATAATTACTCTCTTCAGTAAATGAACTTTCATTTTTCGAAAGTGAACCATAAACCTCATCGGTTGAAACGTTAATAAATCGAAAATTAATCTTTTTACTATTTTTTAAACTTTTCCAATACTGATATGACTCATTTAATAAGGTATAAGTTCCAACAATATTAGATTTTATAAATTCACTAGGATCATCGATTGATCTATCAACATGGCTTTCAGCTGCAAGATGTATCACACAATCTGGTCTAAAATTATCAATAATCTCTTTAACTTTGATTTGATTGGCGATATTTATTTTTTCAAAAGAATAATTTTTAGTATTAATGTCTTTTAAAGACTCCTTTGATGATGAGTAACTAATTTTATCTATATTACAGATATGAATATTTTTTAACAAAGATAGTTTTCTTATTAGATTTGAACCAATGAATCCAAGACCGCCAGTTACTAAAAATCTTTTTTTTATCAATAGCTTACCCCTAAAAATTTATTTCATCGGAAATATCAACCCATAAAGGTAAGTTTTTATCTTTTTCCGAAATTATTATTTCATCAAGCGAAAGACTCAAATCTAAAGAGAAAAAATCATCATTAAATTTTATACCCCTTTCTGATTCAATGTCATAATAGTTATCAACTTTATAGGATACTATTGTATCATCTTTAAGCGTAAGAAAGCCATGCGCAAAACCTCTTGGTATATATAACAAACCGTTTTCAGAGTTTAACTCACATGATCCATAGCATTGGTATGTTTCAGAGTTTTTTCTCAAATCAATATATATATCCAGAATTGATCCCTTTATCACATTTACTAACTTGGATTGTTCAAATGGAGGTATCTGAAAGTGAAACCCTCTAAATGTATTTTTCTTTAAAGATAGTGACAAATTATCTTGGACAAATTTATCATTAATATCATAAGTTTCTAGGAACCTTTCGTTAAAGGTCTCAACGAAAAAACCTCTATTATCAGGAAAATAATTTAAATTTATTTTTTTAATTTCATCAAACTCAACTCTCTTTATCATTCAAGCAATCCTTCAATTAAATTTAGCTGTTTTGATAAAATATTTTTTTTCAAATCATACTTCTCAACAATTGTTTTTCTAGCATTTTTTCTTATCTTCTCATATTTACTTGGATTACTAAGAGCATCTGAGGTTAATTCAGCAAGTTTTTTAAAATCAAAAAAATCAAATAATAATCCATTATGATTATCTTTTATCAATTCCTCCACTGGTTTGGTTCTCGATCCTATAACTAGTTTTTCCAAAGACATCGCTTCGAGCATAGACCATGATAAAACAAATGGATAAGTTAGATAAATATGAACATTACTAATATCAATAGCCGTCAAAAATAAATTATAGTCTAAGTTTCCTAAGAAAACTAAATTTTGATGATTTGTAAGATCTCCTTTAACCTCATCATAGTATATATCCTTATAAGATCTTCCATTATTGGCTGAAGCGCCATAACTTACGCCATCACCACCAATTATCAAAATAAACGCATCTGGATGATTTTTTTGTATAAGAGGTAATGACCTCATAAAAATATGATACCCTCTATAAAGTTCCAAATTACGACTTACAAAAGTAATAATCTTATCTTTCTTTGTAAGTTTTATTTCTTTTCCCATATGAGTAAACTTTAAAAAAGAATTAGACTGTGGTTTTATTACATCAGTTTCAATACCATCATGAATAACTTTAATTTTATTTTGAAGAATTTTGGGAGCTGTACTTTTCTGAAAATTAGTTGGAGACATTAATACATCACTATCTAGATAACTCATCATTCCAGGGGCATTTCTAGCCCTTAAACGGAAGTATAGATTATTATCTAATTCAGGAGTATAAGGTTCATTTGTATCAAAGCCAACATCCGCCCCTTTAGAGCTATAATAAAATTCAAAATAAGATAATAATTTTGCTTCGGGCCATATATCTTTAATAAAATATATCTCTCCCCAACCTGGATGACTTATAACTAAGTCAGGTGAAAAACCATTATTTTTTAATTTAAAGCACTCTTCTGCTGCAGCTTCAGCTCTAATCATTTTAGTTTCAAACTCCATAGCCAAACTATGAATATTCTCTGACGATGAACTTTTAATTTTATATTTGTGATGCTTAATCTTAGTCATATCTTTCAGTATTTTTGAATTATCTAGAGATGGCTTTAGATTTTCAACTGATAAAGAATGCACATCATATGCTTTATCTTCAGATAAATACCTTGCTATATGTTTAAACTGTGCAGGAAAATTTTGATGTATAAAAAGTATTTTTTTCTTAGTCATCTATTATTCCTCAATTAAAGAAACATATCCGAATTTTATTAACCATATAATAATCCTATATATTTCTTTTATATTAATCTTTGTAATTGATGATACAATTCCAATATTAGTAGATTTTCTTTCATTGACAATATCATAAACCTCTTTAATTTTTTCGATACTTGGAATTGCTGGATTAGCAAACTCAATACTCTTTAATTTATATAACTCATCAAGATCTAATAAAATAATATCCTTTGTTATGTTTAGATTTGTATCTTTATTGAGTATAGCACTAGGATATGATGAAAAAAGAAAGAAAGGATCCAGTCTGTCACTTGGCAATTTTTTATTACACATTTCAGGATAATTTTTTGACTCTTTCTCTCTTATTAAATTTAACTCATCCCTAAGAGAGTTATACTCATTTAAGATTATACTCCAATCAAAAATATTTTTTGCTCTAGCCTTTGCATTAATTCCAAGTTTTTTTCTAAGATCTTTATTTTCGATAAGTAAAATTATTTTATTAATACAATCTTTCACATCAATAGCAATTCTCTGAGATGAATATCCTATATAATGATCATAATTAAGTACGCCCATCATATGAGAATAAGCTAAATCTTCACCATTACCTTCGCTTAAAGATATAGTCCTTACTCTAAAGCCATTTTCTTTATCCTTAACAGTATCTCTATAGCCATTCCAATCTGATACAATTACTGGTAGTCCAGAAGCCATACCCTCAAGGGGAGT
>Ga0222719_10002439_pt1 | contig 16954 bp, 16 predicted proteins | sample C33_34DmetaG_FD_165039 | JGI IMG/M metagenome (GOLD analysis project Ga0222719, IMG submission 165039) | Estuarine water microbial communities from San Francisco Bay, California, United States - C33_34D | ecosystem: Environmental > Aquatic > Marine > Unclassified | place: USA: California... | reverse complement strand
AGAACACGGTGATTTTTGGATATTTAGAAAATCATTAACGAAGGCGAAGGAGATTGTTGAAAATCACATTGGGAATGATTTAAGCCGAAGTTTAATTGAAAGCATTCAAGGCATAAATCATGTTGAATATAAATCCTTATCAAGCCGATATTTGAATGATAAACAAGCCTTTTTTATATTGAGGAATGAAGATGAAGAAAAACTATTCATGGATGCCGACCTTGTGCTTTGATGTTGTGATACCGATTTTTCGGGTCAAAACAGAATGGGTGGATAGATGCCTCCGTTCAGTTGTGAACCAAACCTATGCAAACAGACGGATTTGGGTATGTGATGGGACTCCCGAAGATAGCCACCTTTACGAAGAGGTGAAGCGACTCATTCGTTCAAAATATCCCGAAGTTGAGTATGTTCGGCAAACGGGAACAGGCGTTAGTCAAGCGAGAAACCAAGTTGCTGAAATGGGTTCAGCCCCATTTATTGCCTTTTTGGATGGTGATGATTGGTGGGATTTGGAATGGTTAGAAAACGCTCGCACTTGGATTCAAGAGAATGGTTTTGATGATGTTGCTACATTGGTTGGCTACGGTCAAGGGAAACAGATGATGAAGAGTATGATGAGTGGGCGAGAGTGGGAGATTGATGTTCAGTATCATGCTCATGACTATAAATCATGGAATCATAAATATCATGCTTTGTATGTGAGGAAGCACCCCATATATCCATCATTCGCTATCGTTTCAAGAGAAGGATATGAGAAGGTTGGAGGGTTTGATGAGAGTATAGGAATCTTTGAGGACACCATTTTCTTTTTCTCTCTTTGTGGTGATGTTGATGGTGATGATAATTCCCCTCACCGAGTAGTGAGGGTTGATGCTTTAGCGGGCTTCAAGGAAAATCATGCTGAATGTTCTTCGGGGCAAGGTGAACAATCGGGTTATTTTGCTCAAGAAACTTCAAAGGGTGTGAGTCATTGTGAAAGAGTTGCCTATGAAAAACTCAATCGCATGGATATTGATTCCTTAGATTTAGATGAACCAACAAAGGAATACTTGAAACGCTTTGAAATTGGCGGAAGGATAACCTACTCATAACCATAAGTTTATATGGGTCTTATTCAAATGTTTAAATATGACTGACGATTATATGCTGAAAATCAAGGGGCGTATGGGGAATAACCAACTTGGAATTGACTTATCTCCTTTGAAAACGATGTTTGAAGAACTCTTAGAAAGGAATGTGAAAATGCAAAAGGATGCTCATAGCGACCACATGACAAAGGTTATTGAAGAGTATTTAGGTCATGATTATAACCAAGAAGATTACTACTTGAACGGATTCAAAACGAAGCATTATTTGAGAGTCTATGAGCAATTCATTCGTGAGCATTATACGACTGAAAAATTGATGGATTACAATTACCGAAGAGAAGCCGAGATTCCCCCTTCCCGAAGAGTTTTTAAGTTTGGTTCGGAAGAGGTGAGTTTGATTTTTAAGGGCGTTTATTTTTTGAAGGACAAAGTGAATGAGGATGAGAGATTGGTTGTTTGGATTACTCCAATTAGTGAGGATGGTGCATTAGAAGTCAATTTTATGTATGAGAATCATCAACACTATTCCTCATTTATTGAGAGGTTCAAAGAATACTTTGATGTGAACCACCCACTAAGGGGTAAAATCATTGACAATCATTGGAATGAGATTCAAACTAAGAATGTGGATTGGGGCGACATTATTTTGAATCCTAAACAGGAAAAGATTATCAAGAGAAACATCACTCAATTCATTGAAAACATCAAGACTTATGAACGCAACAGACTCCCGACAAGTAGGGGTATTTTGATTCAAGGACCACCCGGCACAGGAAAAACTCTTTTGTGTGAGGTTATTGTGAACCAAACAGATTATGAGTCGGCTATTTATGTTTCAACCGACACCATTAACGATGTTGGTGATGTAAAATCCGTCTATAAATTGGCGAGAAAAATGTCGCCATGCTTAGTGATTGTTGAGGATATTGATACTCTCGGAGGAATTGATAGAACTGTTAGAGGCGGTGAACATCCCCTCCTTAATGAGTTCTTGAACTGTCTTGCAGGTGTTGGAAACAATGATGGAGTTATCACGCTCGCAACCACCAACTATGCGAACCACCTTGATTCAGCCCTCGCTGATAGACCCGGCAGATTTGATGTGAGGTTGGACTTTGGACTTCCTAATGATGAGGTTAGAGAGCATATTTTGGAAAAATATCTTGGTGAAATCAAATCCAATGTTGATGTTAGTTCTTTTGTCAAACAAACTGAAGGGCTTTCGGGTGCATACCTAAGAGAACTTGTCATGACCGCCTATATGATTCGCATTGAAGAGGGCAAAAAGAAGGTTGATAAAGCAATTTTAGAGGAGGCACTTCAAGACATTATCAAGTTGAAGCAAATCAGCAATCCAAACTTCAAGGGAAGCAAACCTCGCTCTAATTCAAACCTTTACGGCTAACCATAAAGTTTAATAGTCAAAAGGCATGAAGAGGGGTTATGCGTGGTGAAAGCCAACCCGAAATTAGTCAAATCCTTGACGAATTACAACAGTTAAACCGCAATTTGGTTCATCAATCCTCAATAGGGGAAGGCTTCACTACATTCAAAACAGAATACTTCTCAAGAAACGAGGATATGAGAACTGATTTGAGAGAGTTGAAAGTGGATTTAAGAAACCAACATGAGGATATTGATTCACTTCAAGGAGATGTTCGGGAACTAAAAGAGGAGTTTGGAAAAATGAAGATTGATTTACAACCAATTATGGAGATGAAAAGATTTGTCAAAGCACAGGCTTTCAAGTATTCAAGCATCACTATGACCTTATTGGTTGGGGCTATTTTCGGCATGGGTGGATTCTAATTTGACCGACACCCTTATCTATCAAAACGAATAAGTTATTCGTGAAAGGTGTAGTCATGACTCAATATCAACTTGAAGAAGTAGTAGTAATGAAGCCTGTTAAGACAGGTGCTATGTTTTCTATTGGAACTATCGGTGGAATCGCATTGGTTCTTGGTTCTTTGTATTATGGATTGAAGATTTATCAAGAGTTCAAGAACCGAATGGGAGAAAGATTCGGTGCTGAAGAGAAACCTGTTTCAAACATCACCCAAAATGCAGGTGTTGTTCAAGTTAAGGAGATGTATTCAAGCCTTGAAGGTCAAGCAGTTGGTCAAACAGGAAACAATTACCTTAGAACCTACCCCGTTAGTAGTTTTGGTCAAAACTTCGGAGGGCGGTCTTTCTAAGGCGGTGGTTTAAGTGATTGATTTAGAACAACTCAAGGCTGAAATGGAAGAAGAGGGAACCGATAGTGAATCCTCCATCATGAAGCCGATTTCAATGCTAAGGGAGTTTGACGACCCCACCACTTCAGCGAGTGGTGCAGTTGGGGCGACTATGATTGGTGTTGTAGGTTATGACGCTATCAAGCATGGAAGAGGGGATGAATCCGAAAGACTGTTTCAAGGAGGAACAGGTTGGGCTTTAGCCATCGGTGGCTCTCTTCTTTTAGGCTTGAGTTTAGGTCGGCTTTATAGAGGGAAGAAGGCTCAATTAGAGGCTGAAGAATGGGCTAAAATGATTGAGAAGATTCAAGAGAAAAAGGAAGAAGAGGATGAAGAGAGAGAAAAGAAAGAAGCCGAGCAACAACAAAAGATTAACAACAATCGCATGATGCTCACACATCCCGATTCGTTTAGTCCTGTGCCGATTAACTTCGGATTGAATGCAGGTATGGGCGAATATGGAAGTGCAATCGGTCAATCTCTCCTCTCCTATCACCACAACCTATAAATACAATGAAAGGAGATGTTAAGATATGGTTAAGCATAAGGGTCTTTGTCCTTCACTCAAGAGGTCTGTTGAGTTTGATGTAAATGAGGTTATTGAACTTAAGACTAAAAGAGGCACGAAGTATCAAGTCAAAGGCGACTATGAGGGGCGAACCTGCTCAACTTTTTGTAGCAAAGCGAAGGCTATGGAACTAAAATCCGCATTAGGCCAAACTACAATGTCGGCTGAATCCGAAGATATGCTCGGTCAAGCCCATCAAGACGAATCAGTTTCCCCAATGGATAACAATGTTCAACCTCTCGCTGAAGGTCAAGAACCAATGACTGATATGCCTGTTCAAGAAACCGTTGCTACTCCAATTACAGGCACAAGCGTTGGCGTTGAGGCAATTGACAACCTTCAACTTAATGACGCTGATGCTCTCGCAAACATGGCGACTCAATTTGATGATGCACCCGACATGGTTGCTGACTTTGAGATTGCCCCTCAAGAACCCGAAGGAGATGGTCGGTCAATTGGAAACATTCGCCCAATGAATGAAGATGTTCCTCTTCACGCTGAATCCGAAGATGGAACAGGTCAAGCCCATCAAGAAGAAGGAGTTTCACCGATTGAAACGGATGTTCAACCTCTCGCTGAAGGCCAAGAACCTATGGGGAATATGCCTGTTCAAGAAACAGTTGCTACTCCAATTACAAACTCAAGCGTTGGTGTTGAAGCAATTGATAACCTTCAACTTAATGACGCTGATGCTCTCGCAAACATGGCGACTCAATTTGACGAAGCACCCGAAATGTTGGCTAACTTTGAAATCTCTTTCATGCAACCTTTCGGTGATGGTCAATCCATTGGAAACAACACACCTATGAATCCCGATGTTCCCCTTCACGCTGAAACCTTTGAATCTCCAATTCAAACGGTCAATCCTATGGATGAAACAACCTTAACAACTCCTCCTCCTGTTTGCTTTGTTGAAAAGATTCCCCCTGTGGTTTGGGAGAACATGAGTGTGTTAGAGCAAATTGAGTATGCTGAAACAGGCAACGAAAGTTTGCTTTCATGTCCTCAATGTGGAATCACAAAGGCTGACTTAAGAGGTGCAGGTGGCTATTGTGCCGTTAGCGACCCCGAAGGAGGCGAATACATCTCTTCGGTGGATTGTCCTTATCAAAAGCACTTTGCACCTTCGCATTGGCTTGATGCCGGATATGTGGTCGGTCATGTTGAAGGCGACATTGTTGAAGTTTCCGAAAGACTCCCTGCGAAAGTTGATATGCCGAAAATGAAGAATCCGCAAAAGGGATTAGAAACAATGGTTGTTCCTTATTTTGTTTGGGATAAAATCTATTCTCAATTCAACGGAGGAATCACGGCTGAATCCGACCTTTCGGGACTCAACTACACTCTTCAATTTCACGGCATGATGAAGCCACAAATCAAGAACCTCATTGAAGTTGCCGAAGGCGAACATGACATTATGTTTGGTTCGGAAACCTACACCGCAACAGTCCTCAAGGCTGAAAAGGATAGAGGTTATTTTATTGATTCAGCAACGGTTAGACCTTATGGGGCTGAAACCTTTGAGGCTGATATGAACAAACCTGCTAATATGCGAAAGTATTTCATGGATGAATTAGGATTTGAGAATGTTGAAGAATTGGAAGCATATTTTGAAGAGATGGATGCTGAAAGGGAAAAATTAGAAAGGATGAACAAAGACGAGATTATGGAACAACTGTATGAGTTGGTTAGACCGAATGAAGAAGATTATCAACAATACCTCCAAATGAATAAAGAGGAATTGATAGAAGTTTATATGGAATACTATGATGATACTTACTATGCTGAAACCTTTGGGGTTGAGTTTGATGATTGGGCTGACCAAGAGATGCTAACTCACGGCAAAACGGTTTCCTTCAAAGAATGGGCTAAAGAAGAAGGCAAAAAGCATGGCGACATGGATTTGACCGATTGGGCTGAAGAAGAAGAGGAATCCCATGATGAAAGGTATGGGGCTGAAGAGTTCCTACCGAATGGTGTCCTTCGGTATTATGGAAAAACAATCAAAGAAGGTCAAAAAGGAATGTTCAAAGGTGCTGAAGTTAAAATCATCAAAATAACAGAAGTTAAGACACATGGAATGCCTTCAGTTATCATTTATGAGTATCTTGATGATGAAGGTAATCCACTTGAAATTAAAGGAATGTTCGGAATGAAAACAAGAGATTCAACAACAGTCAAGGATTTTATGATTAACTTTACTCCTTTTGAACCTGTAAATCCTATTGAATATGGGGCTGAAGATGATGTGAAGGAATATCACATGGTCTTAAATTATGGAAGTATGAAGCCAATGAAAAAGGTTCTTGAATGGTATAGTGATGAGTTTTCAATGGATGAAATTATTGAAGAGTTTAGAGAATTAGCCCTTAATCCCGATTTGGATAAGGATTACAACCAATTACAAGATGTTTTTCTAATTGATGCAGACGATGATGAAGTTAAATACGCATATTCTTATGTTTTCAATCAATTTTACAAAGATGGTGTGGATGAAGTTAATGCTGAAACCTTCAATGCTGAATTGGAGGATTGCTATGTATGTGATGGAATGTTCAAACAAGTTTATGTTTGTGATAATGATTGTGGCTTTCAATGTTGCGAAATTGATATTGATGGAAACTTAATTCCCGTTGAAAATGCTGATGGAACAGTCAAGGACTATTGCATCACTTGTTATGAAGAAAAATATGGGGCTGAAACCTTTGAATCGCCCACACAACTCTCTCAAAGACCACACATTTATCAACATAATGGAGTTCAATATCAAATCAAAAGAAACTCATACAAACCAACAGGAAAGGATTTGATGGCGGATATTGACTTCACCAATGATAGAGGCGAGTGGATTGAAACTATTGAAACCGATTATCATGCAAACATGGATGAAGTTCACAATGATGCACAAAGAATCATTGATGAATATAAAGACAAATCGGATAAACCCTCACTCAAATCAGTCGGACTCCTACTCGGAGTCGGTGCATTAGCCACCTACTTTGCCCCAAAAAGCATGAGGGACTTCCTCAACAGGCTAAAGTGAAGCCGAACTCTTTATCTATCAAAAGGTTCAAATAGCAATCATGGCTGATGCTACACCAAAGGATGAAGAAGCACGAAAAGCATGGAGAACCCTACTTGTTCCGCTTGTTGGTTCTTCCGCATTTTTCGCTTCCTCCCTCACAGGCGTTATCAAAACATACTCTAAATACGGTGGACCAAACTCGGCTTTCACCCTAAGCGATTACTTCCTTCTTTCGCTTCCTTTCCTAATTGTTCCCCTCACACTTCATGAAACATTCCTTCAAACAAAGGAGGCTGAATTAGATGCCGTTGAGTGATGCCCTTCCGAATGAACGCAACATGAAGGACACAGACGATAAGGTGTATTTCATATTAGGTATCGGCACAGGTATCTTGATTGGAACTCTTTCAACTTTTGTGGGTAATATCATGACTCATAATTGGATGAAAAAGAATGCCCGACCTTGATTTCAATAGGAACGGTTAAATAGATGAAAAAACAAACATGAATCATGGACTATGAAATTGAGAGCATTGAACCTCTAAACATAGAAAGGGACACTTTGGTTCTTGATAATTGGTCTAAATATATTCTTTCAAGGAGGCAAGCCTACTTTGAAGAGAGGGCTATGATTATTGGACCCGAATACAACATGAATAAAAAATCTTGGGACATTATCATTGAAAGAGAATGGGGTGTCATGGAAGAGAGGCTTAGAGGGGGCATCGGAGTTGAACAGGAAGTCATTGATGAGTTCGGTGCGGAGTTCTTTAATGCGAGAGAAGAATTGATTGCTGAAATCATTGAAATGACTTCTCATTTACCTACTACAATCCTTGATGGTGAAGATAGAAAGGAATTGAAAATCTATACTTTTGAGGACTTTCTTATGCTTTCAAATCAAGGCATTTTTAGGGAGAACACTTTCCTACTTGACCCTCAAAGCAAATGGAAGCGAAAGGTCGCAACTACGCTAATGGATTATGGGTATCAACCAAGAGAAACGATTATCATTGAGGGGGTTAGGCACTATGTCATTGGAAGAACAGAATAGAATGAGTAGGTATGATGAACTAACATCCCAACAATATCTCAATGCGAAACAATTAACTATTTTGTCGGTTGTCATTCTTTGCATCATTCAACTTATTCCGATTATGATTGAGAGAACTGACACCTTAGAGTGGATGTTGTTAGGATTTACTGCGGGAGTTTCAACCTGTGCAGTTGTGGGTGCAATTTTAGTTCAATACAATGCAGATAAAATTGCGAACCTGTATAAGAATGCTTTTGACAAAGATTTTTACGAAACCATTCATCTTTTTACAACTATCAAAACTGCGATTCAAACTCAAGCCGAAGAGGATGGAATTGACTTTGAAGATGAAGTCAATCGCTTGGGAATCAACTCCTATTCATTTGTCAAGGGCTACTTAGAGTCATTTAAGGAACATTACAACCTCTCACAAAATGAAGTTGAGGATGAAATCATTGAAGCCCCCGAATATGAAACTGAAGCCGAATTGTTCAGTTAGGCACAACCTTTAAGTCATAAGACAAATCACAATTTATTGTGAAGGTTCGTTGGTGGTGGATTGTTCTTTTAGTATATTCTCTTTTTGCAGGTCTGTTGATTTTTATTGTTTGGTCCTCTCCCGATAATCCCGATGATGCTTTCAATTTAGTCAAGAGGATGGGTTTTTTTGCCTATGCTTTAGATTTGCTTCTCTTGACTCCACTATACTTCATTTACAAAAAAATGAAACAATCCAAGACCGAAACCCTTATCTATCAAAGCGAACTATAATCCATTAAATAGGTGAAAGTATGGCTAACCAAAACCCCCAACCCGAAATCTATACCACCAAGCACTTCTTCAATGGAACTGCTGAAGGGGCTACAAACACCCAAACGGTGTTCACCCAACAAGCAAACAATGAAGAGGTTAGAGTTTATGGATTTAGCGTTGATATTACTGATGTTGCAGGTGCAACTTACACCACAAATGTTGATTTTGATTTGGAACTACAAATCGGAAACTCTAAAGTCCCATTTACTCAATTCCCAATCTCCCAAGTTGTAGGTTCGGACACCGACACTTTTTACTTTTCATGCCCTATCTTGGTTTTGTTTCAGCAACCAATTTCAGTTAAGGTCATTCAAAGAGGTTCAGCAACAACGACTTGTGCGGTGAAGATTAGCCTTCACGCTGAACTTTCGCTACAACAGGCTAATTGTTTGCCGGGTGAAAAACAATATCCGAGAGAGTGATGAAAAATGGTGAATCAAGACCCACAACCCGAAGTTTATGAAACAATCCATGCTTTTGCTAATGGTGCTAATCCAAATGCTGTGAACAGTCAATACATCAACACATTTCAATCAGCCAACGAGGAGGCGAGAATCTATGCCGTTGGCGTTCAACTTCTTGACTCTTCAACGGGTGCTGATGTTTCCGCATCATACTCAAACTTTGAGATTCAAATTGGGGCAGGTGTGAATCCTGTTCCTACAAACTTCTTTGACATTGGTTATGTGGCTAAGAGCCGAACAAATGTGATTGAACTTTCATGTCCTGTGGTTGTCAAGTTTAAGCAACCGCTAAGAGTTTCAGCGAGATACTATGCACCCGATGGAACTACTACACTTGGGGCATCAAACGGAGTGGATGTGAAGATTCTCCTCATTGGTGAACTTGGGATTCAAAAGGTGGTGAACTAAAATGGCTAATCAAAACCCTCAACCGACAATGCTCTTTGGAAGATTTGACATTACAGGCACACCTGCCGTTGGAACAACCTATACAAAGACAATCCTTACTCAACAAGCATACAACGAACTCATTTACATCTATGGTGTGCAGATTCAAATTATGACTGATGCAGGTGCGGTGGTTTCAACTGCAACCGATACAGAATGGGATATTCAAATTACAAGTGGACCAAACTCCGTTCCTACAAACAACTTTTCGGGAAGATATATCTTTGATAGAGAGGATAAGACTCTCGCATTCTCACGCCCTATTGTTGTGAGCCACAGGCAACCTCTTCAAGTTCATATTGAGCGAAAGAGTTCAACTGCCCCCACAGGAAACCTAACGGTTGTTGTGAACTTGATTGGCGAACTTATGACGATGGCTTGAGGTGATTAAATTGACGCAAAACGATAATCAAAGGGACATTAAGAGGGCATACCGAAAGCGAGCCTTTCAAACGGGATATTCCTTGATTACTGATACTGCTGATGCAACTCCAAGACCTGTGAGTTCATACTCCACCGAAACTACACAGGCCACAAGCCCTGTGAGAAACGGAATTGACCCAAGAACTTATCAAAAAATGACCCGACCTTCAGTTGAAGGGCTTGATTTTACTCATGCTCTTGATACTGCGAGATACCCGTTTCATTTAGTTCCTAAGCCCGATTCTTCAAATGTAATTGCACGACAAAAACTAACCTTATCGGCACTCGCTGATGGAGATTATCAAGACATTTTGGTTCTCAATGTTTCGGGAATTGCAGGTTCGCAAAACCCAACAGGTTCAGCGACCAATGCCCCTGCACCTATCCCTGCTCTTGAAACGATGGCGATTGCACCTTCCGAAAACAACACCAATAACGAAAACACCCGATTCCCGAACCAAAGTGGTTTGAACAATACTGCCGTTAGTGGAACAGTTCAAAGAATGGGTTCGGATGAGATTTACAGAATCGCCACTTTCGGACATACCGAAGGAACAGGAACGGGGTGGGGCTATCAAATATGGGTTGATGGGAACTTATTCATGGATTGGACTGATTTTCAATGGTCGCCAATTGTCCCAAGAGTTAATCAATGGGAGTTTGACCAACCGATTACTGTTGTTGAGCAAATTGTTTTTAGAGTCATTAACAACACAGGTTCGCCTTCAAGCGACACCATTGATGTTTGCTTTGGAGGATGGAGTGAGCAATACACAGGCTACACCGATGTTTCCTATCAGCAACTTGTCCCAACCAACAACTAATCGGAAACCTTAAATATCAAAGGAGATGATTTAGCGTTAGGTGAATCAATATGGTCGGTGTTTATACAGGAACAGATAAAGGAAACGCCAATCTCACCATTCAAGATGGAACAAACTCAACGAGTGTTTATGCTTATGGTGTGAACACCATTGAGGTGAGTGCGGGAACACTCACAAATGATGGAAACGGAAAGGTGAGCATCACAACAGGCGGTGGCGGGGGAGGAGGCACTATTTCGGGAACAATCATTTCACCCCAAGTCGCATACGGAACTGCAAATGATGAGATAGGTGGAGATGCAAACTTCACATGGGATTCAAGCAACGAAGTCTTAAAAGCAACCTATGGGGTAATCTCTAATGTTTATGAGGTGGTAGCAGATGTTGATATTACTAAAGGTCAAGCCGTCTATACCACAGGCTTTAACGGAGGGAGTGGAAAACCTCAAGTTGCTTTAGCCCAAGCCAACAGTTCCTCAACCATGCCCGCCATCGGGGTTGCTTCGGCAAATATCTTAGCAGGTCAAACAGGATTGGTGATTATTGACGGTGAATTAGACGGCATAACTACATCGGGAAGTCAAAACGACATTCTTTATGTTTCAGCCACAGTAGCAGGTGCAATAACAAATGTTAGACCCACAGGTGCAACAGAACTTGTTCAAAATGTGGGAAACATAATCAAAGTGGGTGCAGGTGGAAAAATCGCACTCACAAACTTAGGGAGGTCAAATGATGTTCCGAACACAATCTCAATTACAGGGGATATTACCTCAAGTGGAGGAAACCTTGAGGCTACTGCGGGTGATATTTCAGCACCCGCAGGGACAATTAGCGGAAACACAATGCAGGTCGGGGCAGGGGAACTTCAACTAACAGTTGATACCTTAAACGCAGTTATTGAGAATACAACTCAAGACAATGATATTCTGTTTAGAATCAATGATGGTGGGACTACTGCAAACCTCATGACAATTGATGCGAGCGAAAGCCGAGTCATTATTGATGGTGAAGGGCAGGTGAAGAAGGCAAATGTCATTACATTGGGTGCAACACCCATAAATTATGGAACTCATGCAGGTGCATACCTTGATGTGAGTATTGACCCGATTCAACTCCCTGCAATAAGTTCAGTTGGTGAGCAGTATGTCTTAGTCAATAATTCGGGAGGTCCATTAACTTTAACACCCACAGGAGTTGATACTATCGTTGGCTCAACTACTCTAAGCAACCAATCAGCCATGACTGTATTCGCATTAGGGGCAAACGAATGGTTTGTAATTGGTTGAGGTGATGAAAAATGATTCCCGCAGTAGCAGGTTCCTGTCAATCATACGACAACGCAAAACACTACAACTTATCTTCATTTATTGAGTTTTCTCAAGCCCCTGTTGTCCCTCCCAACTATCCTAAAGGGCAAAACTTTCTCTTTGGTGAAATCAATAATTTGGAGATGGGATGGCTAACAGGAATTAGAGTTTTTGGTGGGAACGCCTACTTGAGCAACAGGGGAAACGGCAATCAAGGGGGCTATGATACAGAACAAACATACATCGTCAAAGTCCCTTTGAACAACTTTGATGGATTACCTGCTGAAACTTTATCTATTGTTAATTCATCAACTGCTGATTCAGTCGTCATGAGTGGTCAAGTTGATGTTAGTTCGGTGAATCCCGAAGGCTTCGCAAATCTTAGAATCGGACAATCGGTATCGGGTGAAGGAATAGACCCAAATACATTTATCCAAGATAAGCCCGACAATAACACAATCATCCTCAATCAACCACCTAATTTTCCTCCCGACCCACCTCCTCCACCTCAAGTTCTTCTAACTTTTGGCGACATTATTGATTCGTGTGATGGTTTTGATGTTGATTCAACAGGAGTTCGGTGGATTTTAACTGATTTCAATGGTGGAGGAGTTCGGTCAATGGAACTTCTAAGTCCTTTTGATTTGGTTGCGGGAGAAACATATAGCCCAAGCAAAAGGGATGAAACTTCGGGAACAAGAGCAGTTTCTTGGAACAATGATGGGACTAAATACTATACCGCAAAGGGCATATCAGCAGACTCAAGCGAACTAAGAGAGTTTGATGCGATAACCGCTTGGGAAACCAATGATGGAGATACACAGGTTTCAAACACTACTGTTAATTGGGCCTCAATTGCCGACATTACCTTTAATCCCGATGGAACTAAGATGTATTTAACACAACATTTGGGTGCAGTTTATGAATACAACCTTAATCCCGCTTGGGATTCTTCAACTTTAGTTTTGAGTGAAACTTGGAACTTGGGTGGATTATCCGACCCTGCCTTTAACTATTTCATCAACCAAAGTGAAAGCCCCGTTAGAACTTCGGGAACTACCCCCTATTGGATTTGTGGAGGTTGTTGGAATGATGATGGAACAAAGTTTTATGTCGCAACACTTTGGGGTCAAATCAATGAAAACACAACTACAAATCCCGTTGATTTGATTCCTCCCCAAGTTCAAGGTAATGGCGGGTTGAGGGACAATAGGTTCGGATTCCTTGAGTTCTCATACAAATGAAAAACATTAAATATCAGCAGGGGATTATCTTCATTATGGATTCTTTAAAAATTAGGAAAGTCAAGACGGCTGACCTTAAATCAATCTATGAAATCCATAAAGGAAAGTTCCCAAAACCTGCGAGTCCAAGATACTATGAAAATCTTAAATCAACCAAATCATCTCCATTCTATGTCGCCATAGACCAAGATAGCGAAGATGAACAGGTCGTTGGATTTATCGCAATTAGAGTCAAAAGAGGATTTATTGATGGCGTATGGGATTCCTATATGTCCGTTGCATCACTCGCAACAAGCATGAGTGAAGAAGCACCTTTCACGAATGAGGAGGTGGAGAAACGCCTTATCCAAAGAGTTGTTGATGATTTTGATAATGGTGGATTCTATGGAATCTATGCTGAACTAAGAGAGAGTTCAAAAACATCCTTGAAAAGTTTTGAAGAATTGGGATTCACCTTAAAATCTAAGGGAAAATACAAAGATGGAGAGAAAAAAATTGTTCGCTACTATTTAGAGGATTTGGGTGAGGTATCGGGAGATATTCAAATAAAGAGAATGAATTACAAAAACTTAAACAGGGTTCTTCAACTGCACAACACCTACTTAAAATCATCTAAGAAAATCAGTTATTATCACAACCTTATGAGGAATAAGGGTGCAGTTAATCTTGTAGCGGTTGATTCAAAGGGGAGAGTTTTTGGTTATTTATGTGCAAGGAGGCAACTCAATGACTCCGATGATACAAATAGCCGAAGAGATACATTGAACTTCACTACAATGGTTGTGGATGATAGGGCGAGAAGCAAAGGAATCGGAACTGCACTTGTGGAAACCATGATTGAACAGGCAAAGGAGGGAGGAATTGAAATCATTAGGGGTGATGTTAGAGAATCCAACACAGGTGCAAGAAAACTATATCAAAAGATGGGATTCAAGGAAAGGGAGATTGGTCAATATAAAGATACAGGAGAGAAAAAATACAGAATCACCAAAAGATTGAGGTTGCCTCCCCTATCTCCTAAAACAAAAAGGAATCTTGAAAGAGCAATCATTCTCTTCTTCGGATATTTGATTGGAAGGGGCTTAGATTAGAACAACTTTTCTTGATTCTTTTCGCCATCTTCATCAAAGGATTGACCGACCCAATGTGAAACTAACCTATGAGTTTCACCGATATAATCCGAACATCCATACCTATCAACGAGGTCATTCATCAATGGCTCATACTTCATAACTGAACCTTTAGAAACTGTCAAGATTACTTTACCGGGACACATGACGGTGATGGGCTTCCCACTAAATGAATCAATTCTCTCCTCAATTATGGTGGTGCAATTGCCCGTCAAAGGAGGTCGCCTATAACTCGCCCCGCACTTAACGCACCTAACCTTTTGTTGCCCGTATGCCCTTAGATTACCTCTCATATCTCTAATCAAGTGTCGGTTAATCAGTCGGCTTGATTGGTCTTTGTTATTGACTGAAACGAGTGTTTCACCAAGTTCAAATTGAGCCATTGTCTTTTGCTTCATTGATTCAAGAGTGTTATAGGGATTATCCTTTGGTGCTTCCGAACAATCATCAGTTTTATGAGTATAGCCGAAGCCCTCCATCTCTTTACCTGTCCCAAGAAGGTTCTCAACGGTGATGATGCCGTATTTGCTTGAATCTTTTGCAGGGATGAAGTTTTGTGATGCCTCATAAAACTCAAGAGGATATTCCCAATTCACATCAACATTCAAAGCCTCCTTATCAATCTCGGAAGGAACAATCTTTGTTGTCAAAATGAGTGGTGCATCCATTTGCCCCCCTCTTGTAGTTGCGAGGAACTTTTTGCTGAAATTGATAAGGCCATCCATAAGCAACATCACGCAATCAATATCGCCATCACAATTCCTCCTCTTTGCCGCATGAAAATATGGGTGTCCATAATGCCCTTTCACTTCCGCAACGCCAATCAACCTACAAAGAATTGCCCCCGATGTGTGTGGGGCGAGTCCCATCATCAAATGACCAAACAAATCCTCAATGGATTCGGCACAATAGAATGGCTCAAGTCCATACAATTTTACAAGCATATCGTCAATAAACTTTGAGGCACGAAGAAACTTATCGGCTACAAAGGTTGAAATCACAATATCTTGAGGCTTCAACTCAATCACCTCATCGGGTGAATTGACTACATACCCAAGTTCATTAGCCCTCTCCACCGACAATCCTATCTCGCTCGGCTTGAAGTGAGTCATTGTAATATCAACGAAGTCAAACCTAATTGTCCCATCCCTAAATACTGAAATCCCATTGTCAAACCTCATGATTCCTTTCGCCAAGTTTTCGGGGATTTTCTCGGCACTTGTCATTCCCTTGACTCCTTTAATTGGTGGGTTGCTAACCGCTTTCGCAACCAATTTTGCATCTCTCCAAAGTTCACCCCAATCCAATTTTCTCTTTTCAACATCCACAAAGGAGGTTTCTTCACCCTCAACGACTCCCTTGATTGTTTCATTCCCTTCAGCATCAGTTCTAATTCCTATGTGAACTGCCTCATTCATTGAAACCAAATCTGCAATTTTCCTTTGAGAGCCTACATTAAACCCAACAGGGAATAGGGAATGAATAGCAGGTTTCATCTCTCTTAGTTTCGCCCCTTCGGGCTTTCCCATTCTCGCCCCAATCCGATATGAAACCGAAGGTCTAACCTCATATTGAACAACTTCATTCATCAAATCAAGTGCTGACTTATCCGATAAATCACCCGAATAACTCTTCAATTCTTTATAGGCTGAAAGAAGAATCAAGGATTTGTCGCCCATCAAGAAGAACTTCTCATCAATCTTTTCAACATCAATACAAAGCCGATAAGCAATCTCTAATGCTGAACTATCAATTTCAATCGTGCTATTGCATAGTGAAATGTTGATATTGTTGATTAAGTATATCAAATCTTCGGCTGACACATCGTTAAGGAAGGGAACAAATCTCGGATTAAGACCTATCTCATGGACCAACGACAACTTTACTGAATCCAAGAAGGAATCGGAAAACTCCAACCCTAATGAATCCAATTGCCTTCGGTAATAATCTTCATTAAATGGGCTTGGGATAATTGGATGATTATTCTCAATAAACTCCCCCACAGGAACTAAAATCTCTCCCAAGTCCCAAACCTTCTCAATGTCCCAATCGGAATCAGTAGCCAATCCCTCATTCACCTCATCCGATGATGTAATTCTCTTCGCTGAACCATCCTTAAATTGAACATAGGGTGCATCAATATCGGTGCAGGGAGTCAAAACAGTCGCCTTCCCCGGTCTTTCATACTTAATTTGAGTCCCAATGATGATAAATGAGTTCAAAACTTTCATGGTTGCAGGGTGAATTGAAGTGGTCGCCAAACCGCCCAACCTACTTCGCCCATATCTCAATCGGAAACCTCCAACCTCCATAGGCTGACTGAAAACAGGTCGCCCCGCCAA
>Ga0222719_10002437_pt1 | contig 16962 bp, 12 predicted proteins | sample C33_34DmetaG_FD_165039 | JGI IMG/M metagenome (GOLD analysis project Ga0222719, IMG submission 165039) | Estuarine water microbial communities from San Francisco Bay, California, United States - C33_34D | ecosystem: Environmental > Aquatic > Marine > Unclassified | place: USA: California... | reverse complement strand
TTGGACGCCAACGGCGACAAATAGCTCTGGCGGTCAGGTGCTGTCAACCGGAACCACCATTGTTGGCGCAATTAAGACAAGGCAAGAAATCCTGATCTTCACGGACGTGGGCATACAGGCCATGCGTTTTGTCGGCGCCCCGTTCATCTATTCTTTCTCTCCAGTGGCGGAGAATGTCAGCATAATCTCCCCGAAGGCTGGGGTTGCGGCGGCTGACGCGGTCTTTTTCATGGATCGAGAGGGGTTCTATGTGTACCGAGGTGCGGTGCAAAGACTGCCATGCTCGGTGCTGGACTATGTGTTTTCAAATCTCCAGTTTGACCAGAGGTTTAAGATATTTGCCACAACCAACCCTGATGACTCGGAAGTCACATGGTACTACCCCGTAGGGGACGCAAGCGCAGACATCACAAACTACGTTACTTATAACTATCTGGAAGACAACTGGACAATCGGCACGCTAGAGCGGGGCGCATACATCCACGCACCGACCAAAGAGTATCCGATTGCGGCGTCAAACAGTATTACTGACATAAACAATAATTACCTGTACATTCATGAGTTCGGGCACACCGCTGACGGAGAGCCCATGAACGCATATATTTCATCTGGGGGAATCGGGCTCGGAGATGGAGAGTCCTTTGTTTCTGTAAGGCGGGTAATCCCTGACTTCACCTTTAGGGGAAGGTCGTCTGCGGCAGACCTGTCTTTAGAGGTCAGGGGCAAGGACTTTCCACTGGACCCTGAGGCGGTGTTAGATACTGCCACCATTAATAGCTCAACAGGGCAGTACCATCTTCGGGCAAGAACCCGAGAGATGATAATTAAAATATCGACAAACGGTTCTGAGTACGGCTGGACGCTGGGTGACTTGCGTTTTGACGTGAGAACGGATGGGCGCCGCTAATGCCAAGATATACAACCCTGCCGGTAGCCAGTAAAGAGTACGAGCAACAGAACGAGCAAGTTGCCCGTAGGACGATAGAGCAGTCGTTGCAGGACATATCCAGCACGGTAGAAGGCAATACAAACAAGACTAACAAGGACTCATCACTGGCCCTGCGCCGGTTTCAGTTCCTGTTGATGGGGGCTAGCAGTGGCTGACGTAATCAAGGTTCTTGGTCAAAGCGCCCCATCTGCCACAACCACAACAACGCTATACACAGTCCCGAATCTCAACCAGACCACCGTAAGCTCTCTGGTTATCTGCAATAGGACTGGAGGCGCCTTGACGTATCGGGTAAGCGTTCATGTGGCGGACGCGGCGGCGTCTAACGAGCAATACCTGTATTACGACAAGACAATAGCGGCAAATGAAACATTCTCTGCCGTGCTAGGACTAACTCTTAATCAAAGCGACGTGGTCAAGGTGTATGCTAGTAACACGGGCCTCAGCTTTAACATGTTTGGTGTAGAGACAAGCTAATGAATCAATATCCAGCAAAACCGTTAATGGATCAGATGGCGCAGTATGGTCGCTATGGCGACACCATGCTGGTTCACATGAACCCTGCCGAGGTTGCGGGGATAGCCTCCTTGGTTCCGGGCGGCTTGACCACCAACCCCGTGACCGGACAGCCGGAAGCCTTCGCATTCCTTATCCCAATGCTGGCTGGAGCCGCGGGCATATCCATGTCGCCTCTGGTTGCTGGCGCTGTGACGGGTGCGGTCACCGCTATAGCAGAGAAAGACATAGGAAAGGGTCTTCTAGCTGGCATTGGCGGCATGGCAAGCGGTGCTCTTGGAAAGGGCTTAGGCGAATTGCTTGGTACGGGCGCCGATGCGGCGACACAGACCGCCCTTACCACAGGGGCTGACACGGCTAAAGCAGGCTTAGAGGCAGGCTTGGATGCGGCGGCAGGCACATCGGATTTAGCTTTACAGCAGGCTATGGAAGGGGCCTCTGGCACACTGGAGGCTGGCATAGAAAGGGCGCTTTCGGCCCCCATGTCTCCAAGCCCGCTAACCCAATCTGTAACGCAGGGGCTTAATGCCGACCAGTTGGCAGGGGTTGCCCCCGAAAACCTCTTCAAGGGCGCTCCTTTAGACATGGCATCCCCGGCGCCCAGCATAGCAAGCAGAATAAACGAAGGCGTGCAAAACATCGGCACGATGGGCCAGCTTGGCATCCTTGGCGCCTCTCAAGGCGCAATAGGTGACATGGAGATGCGTGAGGCCCAGAGAAGACAGGCAAACGCGCTGAGAAAAGAAGGCGAAGCATCCAGACAAGAAAGCTACGGCGACCTTCAGATGGGCTATGCCATGGGCCAGCCCGGAGTGCAGTCGGGTATGTCTCCATACAGATCAGAGATGAGCAAGAGAACGCTCCCGCCCATGTACGCGGCCCAAGGCGGACAAGTAAGACGCATGGCGGAGGGCGGCGAGACAAAAGATAACAAAAGCACTGCCACGACCAGCTACAACGTCAACTACACAGATCCGTATGCAACTGCGCTTGGAGCGGCTAGATTCTTCGGTGTAGGGAGTCGAGGGTATGGCGGCATAGACCCAGTCACAGTTCAAGCAAACCTGCGCCCTAGGGATGTTGTTGCTCCCCCTAAAGACTACATGGCAGGGTTTGAGCCTGAGTTTAGTTACTTCCAAGACACGTCGGAGGGGATCATGGTGCCGGACAGGTCGTACCGGCCAGTTCGGCAGGGCGTGATCAATCAGGGTAGCTATTTTGACCCGATCCTTCAGGCGCCTCAGTCCAACGCCCAGATGCAGGAATACTATCGCACTCTTTCTAAGCTCGACCCCGGCCCGACAGATCCAGAATCAGTAATGGGATTGGCGTCTAGGCGTTCGGTCTTGTCTCCAGCGCAACAGAGCATGCTTGAGTCGTATTACTCACAGCCACCTGAGGCGCCGGAAACCACCACCACAACGGGGACTGAAACACCATCAACTGACCTCGGCGAGTTTGAGCTAACCGACACGGTTAGAGGCTATTTCCCCGGCAAGACAGACCAAGAAATACGGGATTTGTTGTCGCAATATATGTCGGGTGATTATGGCGGTCTGTTTGGGGCGTTCAGTCTTGCAAATATGACAAACCCAGCCTTAGTCACTGGTCTCGATCCAAGCCAGTTTGTGTCCTCTACTGCCACGTCTGGTGTCGTCACCACAGACCAAATCATGGCCATGTATCCAAACCTGACGCCGGAGCAGGCTCAGGCCATTGCTAGCCTTAACTTGTCAACAATACCATTTCAAGCCGGTGGCTCGACAACTCCAGATGTGGCGCTAAAAACATCGCTTGGCGCGGCGTCTGTTCCGGGCGGCGGGATAGCCCAGCTTCCGACAGAGTTTACGGGCGCCTCAGAGCAACAAAAAATGCTCAACAAGATGACCGGATTGCCTTTCGGCGAGGAAGGTGAGGACGTGAAGAGAGACGTTCAAGCTCTTGAGTCTGCTGTTTTGGGCGAAATTGAAGAGGGTCTGGCAAATGAGATCATCGAGATGTTCGTGCAGAAGTACGGTCCAGATGTATATAGGGTGGCTAGGCAGTCAATCCTGAGGCGAGCGGTTCCAAATGCCCAGACAGAAGGCATGATTTCTGGCCCCGGAGGAGGCATGGACGACATGGTTCAGGGTATGATAGGCAACGAACAGCCTGTCGCGGTGTCCCCCGGAGAGTTCATTGTTCCGGCTGATGTAGTGTCTGGTCTTGGAGACGGTAGCTCTGATGCTGGCGCAGAAAAGCTAGACATGATGATGGAAAGGGTGCGGATGGAACGCAACGGAACAACAAAGCAGGCTCCTCAAGTAAATGAAAGGAAAGTGATGCCTGCATGAACATAAGTCTAGTCCCGTTAGAACACGCCCACTCGGCATGGAACGATGTCCGAGATTACTTGGAACCAGCGGTGGAGCGATGCAACGGGCGCTGGACGATGGAGCATCTATGCGCCGCAGTGGCGATGGGCAGTACCCAGCTATGGGTCGCCTTTGATGAAGAAAAGGTGTGGGGCGCCTTGACCACGGAGGTCACCTACTACCCCGGCAAGCGAATACTCTCTATGCACTTTCTAGGCGGGGAGGATTTCGACAAGTGGTATCACCTTCTTTTGGAGCAAATCAGTCGTTACGCCAGAGATATGGGCTGTCAAAGCATTGAGGGCGTGGCTAGGTTTGGTTTTTGGAAATTTTTAGAGGCTGACGGCTTTGAGAAGTCGGCGGCGTTTTATGAAAAGGAACTAGGCGATGAGTAAGGGCGGCGGCAGTAGCGGACCTACTGAGTCCAAGGTAGTCCAGTCAAACCTACCGGAATACGCAGAACCATATTACAGAGACCTTCTTGCCCGTACAGGGTATGAAAGCTCGGTTCCGTACACTCCGTACCCCGGACAGCGCCTTGAGTACTTTACCCCTGCGGAGCAGGAGGCAATGTCACGGTTCACCCAGATGGGTGTTTCTGGGACATCACCTGAGCTAGATGTTGCGGGCAACATCGCTGGCACCATTGGGATGGGCAGTCCTTATGCGGGCACCATGCTTGAGACAACCCGCCGAGCGCAAGAAATGCCGTCAATGGCAGACCCATACGCAATGTCTTCGTACATGAACCCTTATCAGCAACTTGTTCTGGATAACCAGATGCGAGAGGCCCGGAGACAATCCGACATCATGGGCCAGCAGATGGGTCTTCAGGCGGCTGGTCAGGGAAGCCTTGGAGGATATCGAGAAGGTATCATGCAGGCAGAGCGCCAGCGGAACCTAGAGCGTCAGCTTGGTGACATCTACGGCGCTGGGATGCAACAGGCATTTGGTCAGGCACAGCGAGGTTTTGAGCTTGACAGGGCATATGCCCAGCAGGCGGCGCAACTCGGCCAAGGCGCGTTTGGTCAGCTAATGGGCGCAGATGCACAGCGTCTTGCGGCGGCTGGCATGCTTGGTGATTATGCCTCTCAACGACAGAGGATGGAGATCGAGAGACTCCGCAACATGCAAGCGGCAGGCGAGGCAGAGAGAAGACTGCTCCAGTCTAGCTTGGATATCGGATATCAGGATTTTCTCCGTCAGCGGGCGTTCCCGCAGGAACAGCTTGGTTATTACAGCCAGATGTTGCAGGGCACACCCATATCTCCGGGGCAGACGGTCACTTCATTCGGAATGGAGCCGTCTACCATGCAACAGTTGCTGGGCACCGGCATTGCCGCGGCTGGCCTGTATAACGCATTCGGAGGAGGCCGAGGATGATGATGAACCTTCTTGAGATCGAAGATGCTGTAAAGGGCATGTCCGATCAGCAGTTGTTGCAGGAGGCCATGAGCCCAAGCGGCAACATTCCTCAGTTCCTGATCGTCTCCGAGAAGCAGAACAGAGATAAGGTGCGAAAAGAGTATGCCCAGAACAAGCCGCAGGAGGGCACCGTTGCCCAGCGCATCATGGCGGGAGACTCTGGAATCATGGGGGCTATGCCACAACAGATGGCGATGGCTCCGCAAATGCCGCAGAGAATGCCTCAGATGCCTCCCCCTCAGATGCCTCCGCAGGGCATACAGCAGGCTATGCCACCACAGAGAATGTCTGGCGGTGGAGTGGTCCGCATGCAGGGGGGTGGTCGCGCCAAAGGCAAGAACATTATTATTCAGGAGATCCTCGCCAGCAACCCCAACCCCACCATGGCTGACTTTCTGGCGGCAGGGCTGACGCAAGAGGACATCCAGAATTATTCCTACTTGATTAACCCCAGCGCCCTTGACCGAGTCAGATCGGGCGTGCCGTTTGGTCGTCCCGCCAGCGAGATGTATCAGGGGGCTGGGTTTGACATGAACATGCAGATGTTTGATCCAGCGAAGATGCCGCCCGGAGAGGGCGCCAGAAATGTCTATGCTGGGGCAGATGGGTTTATGGGCCTTGGCTCCCTCTTTGGCGGGGAGTCTGGTGATCGGGTGCCATCAGTCAGCGAGGCCGATGCCGCGGCATTTCGGCTGGCAGAAGACCAGCTAGATAGGATGGCAGAGACTGAGTACATGAGGTCTCTGATTACCGACGAAGAGAGAGCAATGAACACGGCAGACGCCAAGAGCCAGCGTCTTGGTGAAAGTCTTCGGCAGGGCATACTGAGCGCAACAACAAACCCGTACATGCCTTCCGCTATAGCAAAACAGGTAAGCAGGGATCTTCCGCTCACCCTGAGCGCCTCCGAGAAAGCGTTGACAAAAGCAGACCTTGATGAGCGTGTGCGCTCACAAAGACCGTTTAGGGAGGATTTTGCGGAGTTCTTTGGCGACAAGTATGACGCCCTTAAACTCGGCGCCCAGACGGCAGGCGATTACCTAGCCGAAAAGGGTCAGCTTGCTTACGACCTTTTAAGACCTGCTGTGGCAGATGCGTATTCTGATATTTCTGGAGGCCTGTCTGGCCTGATGTCTGGACCCAAGCCAAGGGCGAATATTAATAACTTCGTTGACGATCAAATAGCGGGCCTTTCCTTTATGGACGACGAGTTCGCTGGCATGGACTTCTTTGATCAAAGCCAGTATGGCGGCAAGTATGGAGAAGGCCTTCCGTCCAAGGTGGCTGAGATCACAACGCCAAATGACGCGAGCGGTGGCGGCAAGAAACCGGATGGCTCGGCGGAGCGGGTAGATACAGGAAACCTCCCCCTCATCGGCGGCGCTGACGCGGCCTCAGGCAGGCTTGCTGAGCTACAGACTATGATTGACAAGCAATCCACGGCAAGTAGTGATGCGGCTAGAGGCGCCGCTTTGGTTGCGCTGGGCACCGGCATCATGGAGGGCAAGACAGCCCAAGGCGGCAGAGAGGCGGCTAATATCTTAGCGAAAGACGCCCAAGCACAGGGCTCTCTGAAGCTGGAAGGCGCCAAGATGCGGCTTCAGGATGCCCGCTCAGCAGAGCGACTCCAGATTATGCGAGATGACCTTCTTGCTCGGGTCGGCATTAGTCAGAACCAGAACAACAGGACCGCGTTGATTGAGATTAACAAGTCAATAGAAGACCTAGAAAAAGACCCAATGCTTGCTCTTCAGATTCAAAAGGCCATGAGGGAGGGCAAGGAGCCCGACAGTCCAAAGTACCGCAGGCTTATGCAACTAAGAGAGGCTAGCGTGTTCCTGACTCAGCTTGTGGCTCCTGAGACAAAACAGTTCTTTAGCAAGGCGGAAAGCGGAGGGTCTAGCGCTCAAACACCGGCATCTCAAGGTCCAGTAGCGTTTGCTGAATTGGCAGTTAGATAATGGACGTAACACTGCCAAACGGAAGGATCGTTACTGGCGTTCCTGACGATATAACTCAGGCAGAGCTTGCACGAATTGCGGTTGACAACAACCTTGCAACCGCTGAGGATTTTGGCGAACTGCTGTCCGAGGAGGACACCACATTTCTTGGCGCCCTAGGGGAGGCCGGAAAAAGGGCTCTGGGCGGTGTGTATACAGGTGGCGTGGACGTGCTTGGCGGTCTTGGTCAACTTGCCCCCGGCATTGATGACCAGTCTATGGTTGACATGTCAAGAACAGCACGGGCAGAAACTGCCGAAGCTCTTGGCTACGACCCCGCATACAGCGAGGACTTCATCACAGAAGATGGCTTCGACGCTGACAGGTTCGTTGCTCAGCTTGGCGGGGTCATCGGTAACATGGCCCCCCAAGTGCTCGCCCTTGCCATTCCGGGGGCGAGAGAAAGAAACCTTGCCAGATTTGCCACCTTCATAGGCCAGTCTGTTTCTGAAGGCGGCGAAGAGAGACCGGAAGACCTTACGACTTTCCAGAGGCTGGCAGACAAAGGCGGCGATATTGGCCTTGCTTTGCTGGAGCCACTAGGCCTTGATCGGGTTGTAAGGGGGGTTCCAAAGGGGTTCTTCCAGAGCCCAGAAGGCAATCCGTTTTTACGCCGCATTGAGTCGATGCTTAGATCAGGCATCGCGGAGGGCGTTCAGGAGACGGCACAGGGCATTGCTAGGGATCTCAAGGCGCTTGCTATATATGACCCCGACAGAGAGATAGCGGATAGCGCGGTAGAAGACTTCACCTTGGGCGGTGGCGCTGGTGCATTCTTTGATTTTGCAATCAACGCGGCAATGGGCGGCAACCGGAGAACACGCAAGGTTGAGGCGCCCAAAGAGATAACTGAGCCGACAGAAGACCAGATAGCCGAAGAAGAGAGGGCCAGAGCAGAAAAGCTAGAGCAAGAGGCCGCTAGAGTCGCAACAAAAGACGCTGAGCTTGCCGCCGCCAGAGAGCCCTCTGTCGCCCCAGATCCCATCTCTAGCGTGTCGATTGACCCAGAGCTAGGCACCGAAGACATCGTCGCTGAGATACAGAGACGGCAGTCTGTTCCTGCTGGCGCCATGTTTGAGGTGGAAGGCCGCGACGGGACATACATCGTCTCTCAAAACGGCAACCAGTTTGGCCCAGCCATGAAAGACCCCATCAAGGCGCAGGAGGTCAAGGCTAGGCTCAGTGAGGAGAGTGACAACCTCAGGGTTGACGCTGTCGTTGACGCTCACATAGAGAGAATGAGCAGGGGAGAGCGCCCTGACCAGCCAAGCATTACAAACCTCCAGAGGATGGCAGACAGGGGGGTTATTGATCAGGCTGTTGTGGACGATATGGCGCGTCGTCAGGCGGCTACGGCCCAGATTGGCCCGCAAGAGCGGCAACGCTTGGACAACCAGCGGGGCCGGATAAAGAGTTTTTACAGGTCAATTAGGGATGCTGGCCGTAGGTTCTCGCCAGAAGAGCCAACCAAGCCACGTTTGGAGCCACAGCGAGCCACAGCAGAGCCCGCCCCTGTTGTTAACTTGATGGAGAGAAGGATTGACACCGCTCTTAACCGCAAGGGCGTTGCCAACCGAATTAATTCCAAGGAGGGGAGCGGAGTCGTTCAGACTATCGTTGGCCGTCCCGTATCTGAATCCAAGCCTCTTTCTGATCTTACCCGCTCTGAGATGGACTACGTCCTCCAAGCTATAGAGCAAGCCCCCCAAGTCACCACCCCCCGCGGAACAGGCGTTGACCAAGTAGACCCCGTGACCGGCGTCACCGTCCCCTCTCGACCAAGGATGATTGGCCCAGAAGCCGCCATCTTTATCCCCAACTTTGCTGATGTGGCAAAACCGGCACAGCCGGAGGTGCGAACCGAGCCCGTTGAGAAAGGCAAAGAGCTTGCCCTGTTTGATCCAGACGCTGAAGCCAAGGCCGTTGACAGGCAGTTAGAGTCTGCCGTTAACAAGCAAGTTCAGGATATCCTGAAGAGCGTGGGCATAGACGGCGACTATGCCGCCAAGATCGTTAATCAGGTCGGAACCGCCAGCAGAGATAGCGCGGGGAACGTCTATATAACGCCGCCCGAAAAACCGCAGACCGGCGAAATCACTACAATGGGATCTGCCCAGTCGGGCGCTAAGGTTATTCAGATCGCCCTCGATGGCGTCAAACAGCGGGTTGACCAAGGGATGTCGTTTGAAGAAGCGACGGCGATGGTGATGAATCACGAACTTGTTCATGCGTTGCGTGCCATGGACTTGTTTACAGCACAGGAATTTAGTCTGCTCGAAAGGCTTACCCGCCAGTACGGAAAGCCCGGAACCAACCAGACGTATGCTCAGTGGGCGGTCAGCACCTACGCCACTAGGAAGGATTCAGAAACAGGCCAAGAGGTTCCTCAGGACGCTGTCATCCAGCAGGAAGAGGCGATTGCGGAAATGCTGTCAGATGCAATGACCAAGGGCGTTCTCATTGATGGCAACGTGCAGAAGATCGGAGGCAAGCCTCAGACCCTCATCAGGCGAATCATCAACTTGTTCAAGCGTCTGGTTGGATACGCCCGGGACAACGACATCGACTCTTACAAGCAACTTGTTAACAGGATTCAGTCCGGCGAGGTTGGGGCCAGAGAGCGTGGCGTTGTTCGCACTTTGATGCAGACAGAGAAGAACATCGGTCAGGTTCAGGAGAGAGCCGTTACCACCGAAGACCTTCAGTTAGTCACAGGCACCCGCCCGACCCAAGAGCAGATAACAGCGATAGCCGCTAACCTCAAGGAACAAGTTGGCCAGATGGTGGCCGACAACCCAGAGCTTGACCCGAATATTGGGAAAAGAGCGATAGACACTCCTGACGAGGTGCTTGAAAGCCGCGTAGCAGAAGCCGCGAATCAACGCTTCAGGGTAAACATCCCCTATTACCATGGCACAGCCACAGATCCTCTCGTTGACGGCGGCAAAGGTATACGCCGCTTCCAAGGCAAGTTGGGTATGGGCGTCGTTGCTGGGCATTTTGCAGAGAACCCCAAGTTTGCGAGTGGCTTTGCCCCTCAGGTGATGACCTACCAACGCGAATACCCCGTGGTGTATCCGGTGTTCCTGAGATATGGCGAGGACAATGAAGTAGGCGGGTTGTTTGAGGTTAGATCGGCAATACAAGATGAAGACAATCCAGTCAGCCGATCTATAAACAGAACGCTGAACAACCAGCCGGAGCTAAAGGCCAACCTTGAAAGCTACTTCGCCAACGAGCTAGAAAAGGGTAAGCAGTTCGGTCCAGACAAAACCAAGCTGAAAAGTTTTGAGCAGGCTGATATTGCTCGCTTCTACTACGAGGGTGTAATGCCTTTACAGGAGGCGTCTGAGCGCCTTGCTGAAGATTTTCATAACTGGGTCGCGCCACAGACATACAGGATGATTGTCGAAGACCCCTACGGCATAGACTTCACTCAGCTTGAGCCTTTGGCGCCATATATGAAGGAGGCTGGGTTTGTCGGGTATTACGACATTGAGAGGCCGGGCGACCCCTACAGTGCTGTTGCCATGTTCAACAGTGAGGACATCAAAGGGATGTTCGCTCGCTTTGACCCTGAGTCCGTGCCAGAGGGCGGGCGCTACGAAGACGACATCATGTACAGTCGGCGCTTGGAGGGTATGCCCGAGACGTTTGACGTGGACGGGCAGGCTGTTGAGTTCGGTTACCACCAGCCAGCCGTTGACGCCGCAAGAAGATATGCAGAGAAGGCGGGCATACGTTACGAGCCCCTCACGGAATACGCCCCCATAGATGAGCGGATGGCTAGGAAGATAGCCATTGAATACGACGAGATGCAAGACGCGCCAAATGACCCTGAGGTGAAGGCCGCGTATGACGCTATGATTAACGAGACGCTGGCGCAGTACGAGGAGATCCTCAACTCGGGCCTGACCGTCCAGTTCATCAAAGGCGACGACCCATACGGCAATCCGCGCAACGCGATACTGGATGTGATCAACAACAATCACATGTATGTGTTCTCCACCCGTGACGGGTACGGGATGGACGGCATTACGCAGAAGGATCTGGCAAGCAATCCAATGCTGAGAGAGACAAAGTATAAAACAGCAGATGGAGATCCGATGCTTGCGAATGATGTGTTCAGAGTAGTACATGACTATTTCGGACACATTAAAAATGGTGTAGGATTCAGGGCAAGAGGTGAAGAGAATGCGTGGCAGTCACATGCCGCGATGTATTCGCCTCTGGCTAGAAGGGCGATGACATCAGAAACCCGTGGGCAGAATTCGTGGGTTAACTTTGGTCCATCAGCTAGCTTTAATGCTACCGCCAATGGAGCGGACACAGTTTATGCAGACCAGAAGACGGGGTTGCTCCCTCTTTGGGTCTCTGAGGAGGCAAGGCAAAGTGACCCTAGAAGAGCAGATGCGCGAGTTTTTCAAGAAGGGCTTGAAGGAGCAATCGGAGAAGACGGCAAACTCAAAATCAGCCACTTCGGAAGACGGCGGATTACAAGAACAGACCCTGAAATGGCTGGGCGGGGAGCAGACCGCACCAGAAGATATGCTCCGAAAGGGACGTACTTCGGGATCGTCGAGGCCGATGAAAACGGGTATCGGCGTGAGACGATCCTCGGGGATGTAGAGCACAAGTTTTCTGTAGACCCTTTGCTGGTCTACCCGCTGGACAAAGACCCTTACAATTTGGTTGCTGTAAACCCAGCGCGTAATCTTGACTGGGACACAACCCTCAAGGCGCTAAATGACAATGGCTTTATTGGCTTTCGCGTAGACGACAAGCAGATTGGAAAGGTCGTTTTTATTAACCAGCCGCTGATTCCAGACGAAGTTGTTGATCAGGCGCCAAGAAAAAAACCGCAAACAAAAGACATACAAACCAAGAAAATCTCGCCCATCAGGAGCATAGATCCGGCCAAGATAGAAAAAGCTGTCGCGCAAAACCAGCAAGAAGCGGAAAGGGCTGGCACCACTGTGCCCCTCTACAGCGTCAAAGCCTCACCAGAGGCGCAGTACATTGCACGCAACCCAGAAGCCGCGATTGTTCCTGATGAGATACTAGAGTCACGCGACCCAGAGTACCGGCCAGAAACCAAGTCATTTATCGGCAGGCTTGTAACTGACCGACCAGAGCGCGTAGATCCCATGCAACAGTACATGGACGCAACTGGGGACAACAGCCCTCTCAGTTACAAGTTAACAAAAGCGCGTCAGGCGATTCTCAACCGATACGCCAGACTAGAGAAGCTGAACCAGAAGTACTTCAACAACTATCTGGCAGACAGCAGTTCCATTGCGGCTGTGCTGTTTGCCGACAGGTCTGCGGGTGTCACCGCTGAAGCGTTCAAGAGTGGCGTGCCTCAGTACAAGAATGGATTGACCAAGGTTGTCGATTTCTCCCACAACGGCAAAAAGTACCGGGGTCTAATCGATATTATTGACTTGTTAAGGACAAAGAAATACGGAGACCTTACGCAGTTCGCTCAGGCTTACGCAATCGCCATGCGGGGCAAGAGACTGAACGATGACGGGAAGGTCACCCCCGTCACTGAGGCCGACTATCAACAGGCGCTCAGGGATGTAGAGCAGTACACGGACGCCAACGGCAACAACCCCGTCAAGGAGTGGTACGAGGCTTGGCAGGCGTACAACAACCAAGTCATCACGTTCCTTCAAGACACGGGTGTACTCAACGAGCAAACAGCGGAAGACTGGCGTCTGGCCGCGGACTACATTCCCTACTACAGGGCTCTGGACCCTGAGGCAGAGATCGGGAAGGTGGTCACCAATGCTTACGGCGACCTGAGGAAGCTGGGCGCATTCAAGGCGTACAAGGGCAAGACGGACAAGATTAATGTGCCTTTGGTTGAGGCGATCACAAAGAATGTGGGGTCCGCTATTGACCTTGGCATGCGTAACGTCGCCCAGCAACGCATCGCCAGAGACATGCAGAAGCTACAGCTTGCAACCCAAGTGCCCGCCTCCAGAAAGAATGATGCGGCTGTAATTGGGTTTAAGGTGCGTGGAGAGCCGGTTTACTTCCAGATACATGACCCGCTGATCCTTGAGTCCATGAGCGCAATAGAAAGCTCTGGCTTGGAGAATTTGTCCAGAATGTACTTCGGGCCATTCTCCTCGTTGCTCAGGGAAACAGTCACCCGGACCCCGGGATTCATGATTGCTAACTTGTTAAGGGATAGCCTGTCTGCCTTCGTGACATCCGGCGCTAGGTTCCTGCCGTGGATAGATACCACGAAGGGATATTTTCAGGATGTAAACAGGCTGGAGAGAACCGGCGTTGTTGGCGGCTATGACTTTAACGTAGATCAAAAAGACCTCGGCGAACTGTTTGAAGAAGAGTCAGCCAACAGGAAGAGGCGGGGGCTTCCTCTTAACATACTCAGGACAATGTGGCGGTTTGCTGGGCGCCAGACAACTAGATCGGATGCGGCGACCAGACAGGCCGTATACAACGATGTGTATTCTCGGACGGGCAACGAAGCGGAGGCGCATTACCAAGCGATGGAGATACTTAACTTCTCCAGACGTGGCAGTAATGGTGTCATGAGGGCCATTGCGACAGCCGTGCCGTTCCTTAACGCAAGGATACAGGGCTTGGATGTTCTGTATCGTGGCGCCTTGGGAGTCAACCCAGCGAACAGAGAGCTAACTCAGAACAGGGCCATGATAGGTTTTGCGATGAGGGGCGCATTGCTTGGCTTTGCAACCGCCTTGTATTGGGCTCAGGTCAGTGACGAAGAGGAATACAGGGAGGCAAGCAGGGAGCTAAAGGACAACAACTGGCTGTTTCCTGTGCCTTGGCTTGAGGATGTCGGAGCGATAGCTATACCGATTCCCTTTGAGGTTGGCCTGATATTCAAGACCATCCCTGAAGTTGTGCTGGACACGACATGGGGAGAGAGGACGGGTAAGCAAGCGTTTGAAAGCGGCAAGCAAGCGGTTCTTTCTACGCTCAACTTCAACCCCGTACCTCAGGCGCTCACCCCCTTGCTGGAAGCCATAACTAATTATGACGTGTACACGGGCAGGCCCATTGTGCCTGTCTGGATGACGGGTCAGCGTCCAGAGATGCAGAGAACAGATGCCACCACCGAGCTTGCTCTGCTCCTTCAAAAGGCCACAATCCCACTCGGCGGTGGTGGTGCGTCTCCCATGAAGATAGACCACATCATCAGAGGGTACACTGGGGGCACTGGCGTCTTTGTTACAAGCTGGCTCGACAGGATAGTCAGAGACCCCACAGTCACCGAAGGTCTGGATGCCATCGGTTACACCGTCAAACAGCCAGATATGTCGGCGCTTGCAACCTATGACTACCCTGTGGTCAAGCGGTTCCTGACCTCACCGGAGGGGACCGGCCTCAAAGAGCAGTTCTACGACCTCTACAATGAGGTTCGTCAGGACTACAACAGCATGAACGCCTTGATCAGAGACGGCAGGCAGGACGAGCTTGACGCATTGATACCGAAGATAGGGTATCTGGCAGAGGTCAAGGACGGCATTTACTCGCTCAAGAAAGAGCTTGATAACATCAGGATGATGAGGCGCGGCATAATGAGGTCTGATCTGGATGCTGAGATGAAGAAGGAACAGCTTGATGCGCTCAGGGAATATGAGAACGACATCCTGAGTGTGACTCCGCTACTTGAAAGTCTTGCTAACAGGTCAGTGATAAGGGGGTTGTAAGTGCTGTTAACATATTTATACAAAGCGACAGTGGTCAGGTGCATTGACGGCGACAGTGTCGTGTTTGATATCGACTGCGGCTTTGACATTCAGCTAAAGAACCAATCTGTGAGGCTGTTCGGCATAGACACCGCAGAAACCCGCGGCGGCACGGAAGAGCTAAAGGCTCTGGGGAATTTGGCGAAGGATTATGTCAGCCAGATGCTACCGGAAGGCTCTGAGGCGCTCCTTAAAACACATCTGGACAGAAAGGGTAAGTTCGGACGCATACTGGCTGAGGTGTTTATGCCAGAAGCGCCCGACAATGAGGGCTATCAGACCAAGAGCCTAAACGACATACTGCTGGAAGAGCTTCTTGCTGTGCCGTATCACGGCCAGTCCAAGGAGGACATCATGAACCAGCACCTGATCAACCTAGAGCATCACAGGGTGGCTGGCAGAATCCCTTAGTCTTTGCAAGCTCGCTCGTAAGCCTGATCGTCAAAGGTGTAGCCGTTGACATACAGATAGGGCGCGTATGCCTCACACCACTCCTCTGATCCCTTCTCTATCCCGTCATACGGCTGTTCTTCGTAGTCAACCTCTTCGTTAGGCGTCAGGTGAGTGAAAAAGACGTTCCCGTTCTTGTACGCCTGCTTCCTGTACATCTTCCCGACAGTAGACACAAAAACATTTTCGTTGGGCTTTAGCGTGTAAACAGAACCGTCTTCGTAGTAGATGACGGTCTGAGCAAATGCAAAAGAAGAGAACAACAGGGCGACAGCGGCTAAATATTTTGGCATCACAGGCTCCTACTGGTTAGACAGATGCCAAGTGTATCAATACTTTGGTGCGATCACCAACATAGTGTAAATGCTGATAAAGCAGATTATCCACAGTGCGACGTAATGCTCTGGTAAATCATCCATTTATTACTCCTAACTTGTTCTGAGGAACAAAGTACGCCGGGCGACCTCCGGCTGGGTCTTTCCAATATCGCTCATCTTTTGCGTCTCTGGCGTAAATGCCGCCGTGAAATCTATAGACTCCATTGCCGCCGGTCAGCAAATAAATATACCTGTCATCATCATCACGCTCATGGACTATTAGGTCATATGTATGCCTACTCCTAGTCCGCACGTCAAAACACCCGACATCAGGCGCCCTCATCTGGCCTTTGCCGTCCCAATAGATACCTAAATGCTTTGCCAGTGCCATCTCACCAAGCGCGCCCTCGACATGCAGTTGCCAGTCGTTAGAAGAGCCAGCCCCGTATGCAGGTCTGGCGTTGTTCTTGAGGTTCTGTAGTTGCCTCTGGATCCCGACATGGGCGGCAATCTGCATCTCTGCCAGCGTCAGCCTGATCTCAGTCATCGGATAACGCGGCTTTTGCCTCTTCCAAGTCCTTGATTGCGGCGCGGATATCATCGAGCGCATCGGCATTCATGTTGGTGAGGTCGAGGATGTTGTCGGTGATCTTGTCGATCCGGTCAAGTCTCTCGGTCATCAATGCCAGAAACTTGTCAGCAGTAGCAAGTCCGTCTGCGTAGGCTTCGCCTTCTAGCTCAAGTGTTAGCTTTGTCATTACTGCCCTCCCAGAACCTGTAATTCACAGGCTCATCAACTGTTTGATATTGAACGTATCGCTTAATCGTCTGCGCTTTAAGTAACTGCCAGCCTGTCTCTTCGTTGCCATAACGCTCATGGCTCTCGTCTATAATTGAGTTGGACTCAAGGTCATACCAGTCGCCTTTTGAGGTAGCGCCGTATACCCCTTTGACCAGCCGTTTTTCGGGGCCAACTAACTCCCCAAAAGAGTGAGAAAAACTTGGCTCAGAGCAAATGCCGTTGCACTCCGGCTCCTCGACTGGGTGGGTGCATTCCGCATCTAACCAAGCCACATAGTCTACATAGCTGGCCCAGAAGCTACCCATCTTCCATCTCTGGTGGCGGCACGCTGTATCCCATCTCTGACGCCACACGGCACAGAGTCTCAATAAGCTCGGAGTAATCGCCACGAGTTGCATCAT
>Ga0222719_10002435_pt1 | contig 16966 bp, 18 predicted proteins | sample C33_34DmetaG_FD_165039 | JGI IMG/M metagenome (GOLD analysis project Ga0222719, IMG submission 165039) | Estuarine water microbial communities from San Francisco Bay, California, United States - C33_34D | ecosystem: Environmental > Aquatic > Marine > Unclassified | place: USA: California... | reverse complement strand
CCTGCTGTTGGGGCTTCAACATGTGCATCTGGTAGCCAAGTGTGTAATGGGAAGAGAGGAACTTTTACTAAAAAACCAAAAGTAAACAACAAGAATAAAGCCTTGGATTGTTCTGATGTAAAACTTATATTTGAGAGTGTTACAAAATCGAGAGCTAGTATTCCTGTCTGAGAGTAACTTATCACACCCGCATAAACAGTGCCGATAAAAATAAAGATTGAACCAAAAACGGTATAAATTATAAATTTAATGGTTGCATACCTTCTGTTCTCTCCACCCCAAATTCCCATTAAGAAATACATAGGTATCAATATTGCTTCAAAAAAGATAAATAAAGATAATAGGTCTCCGCTTAGGAAGACACCATTAACAGCAAAGTGCAATACAAGAATTGATGCAACAAAACCCTTACTTCTGGAATATTTTTCAGTAACAGATAGGAAGGAAAGTAGAACTAGGATTGATGTTAAAGATAATAATAGATGTGACATCCCTGAAAATCCCAAACTAATTTTAATTCCATACGAACTGATCCAATTAATTGACTCAAATTCCTGATAGGAGCTCTTGCTGTTGTCATTTGAAAACAGGTATAAACAAATACTGAAAGGAATAATGGATAGAAATATAGCTAACGGCTGAAAGAGTTCTGACCTGTTTTTTGGCATTGAGAATATAATCAATGCACCAATGAGTGGAAACAATATAAGAGTATAAATTAAACCACTCAATTTACCACCAATGGGGTTGCTATAAAGAGTCCTATTAATAAAAGCATGAAGAAACCAAAGTAAACAACATAGCTTCTTATTAGACCATTCTGGGAAGTTGAAATTTTCTGCGATGAGCTATAAAACAAAGTTGATATCTTATTAACTAAGGCATCAATCATGAGTCCATCTATAAGAACAGCAGTTTTTCTAGTTAGAGACTTCATGCCTTTAACAAAAATTATGTCTCCAACTTTATTTAGATAAAGCGTGTTGGCAGAGAGTGCTAAAATTTCATCTTTGAACGGTATCTTAAATTTAAAATAGGAAAAAATCTCAACAACATAAACGAGATAAGCTAAAACTAAGCCAGTAAAGCCAGCACCAATCGAGACGAAAGCCAAAACAATTAAAGTGATTCCCTCGGGAAGGTGTGTTATCTCTACGTAATGAAGGGTCTCATGGAGAACTTTTTCGAGACCATGAAAAAATGGGGTGTTAATAAATCCAATAAAAACTGAAAACACTCCCAGTATTAAAAGGGGTCTCACCATAGCTTTAGGAGCTTCATGAATATCGCTAATATCATTTCCAGAATCTTTATGAAAAATCAACAACCAATGTCTTCCCATATAGAAAGCTGTCATAAAAGCAGCTAATAAAGACAGAGCCCAAAAAATATAATAAAAACCGCCGTTAGCAAAAGTTGATGCAAGTATTTCATCTTTTGACCAAAAACCTGCAAGTGGTGGAATCCCAGAGATGGCTAATGTACCAATCCCCATAGTAGTTGCTGTAATAGGCATTTTAGATTTAAGATTTCCCATCTTATGAATATTTTGCTCATGGTGCATTTCATGAATAACCGCTCCAGCACCAAGGAACAGTAAAGCTTTAAAAAATGCATGTGTCACTAAATGGAATATGGCTGCAACATATGCTCCAGAACCTATCGCTATAAACATAAATCCAAGCTGTGAAATTGTTGAGTAAGCCAAGACTTTTTTGATATCATCTTGATTAATTGCTGAAAAAGCAGCAATCAAAGCTGTCAACAATCCAGTCACAATAACTATTAACTTGCCAGTCTCTGAGAACTGCAATATTGGTGAAATCCTAACAAGCATAAATACTCCAGCAGTAACCATGGTTGCCGCATGAATTAATGCACTTGCAGGAGTTGGTCCTTCCATAGCATCAGGAAGCCAACTAAAAAGTGGAAATTGTGCTGATTTACCAAAAGCACCAATAATAAAACAAATTACGATAACCGTTAGGTTGTCTATATTACCTTCTAATACTTTTGAAAAAACTTTGTCATAATTAAAAGTACCGAAAGTGTTCAACGTAAGCATTAATCCGATAAGAAAACCAAAGTCCCCAATACGATTAAGAATGAAAGCTTTGTTTCCAGCTTTTGCCGCAGTTTGTTTTTTAGACCAAAAAGAAATTAGTAAATAGGAACTTAGGCCTACCAATTCCCACCCAAAAAACATAACTAAAAAATTACCTGACATAACCAACAAGAGCATTGAAAAGACAAAAACGTTGAAATATACAAAGTATTTTGCATAGTGCTCATCTTTACTCATATATGAGGTTGAGAAAACTTGAATGACAACAGATAATCCTGTAACAAGGAGCATCATTACCCCTGAGAGTCCATCCAGAGTGAATTCAAATAAAATTTCAGGATTTGTGATCCAGGTGAAAAATTTTAAGTTAATTGGCTCGTACTTATTTATGAATAATAAAACAAACATTCCAGAGGCTGTAGCAAAAGACAAGAGTGCAGAATTAATTGTAATAAAATTCAGCAAAAGCTCATTTAAAAATTTAGAGATAATTTTTATTCCTATTGCTGTTAGCAAAGGTAAAAATACAACAACTAAGAGTAGAAGTTCCACCTATTAACCTCTAATTGTTCTTAATAAATCGACGGATGCGGAAGATTGTTTTTTAAAGATTGAAACGATAATAGCTAAACCTACTACTACTTCAGCCGAGGCCACAACTAGCACAAAAAAAACAGATATTTGCCCCTCTATTGTTCCGAAATGTCTAGAAGCAGCAATGAAAGTAAGGTTTACAGAGTTAAGCATTAACTCAATGCACATAAACATAATTAATGCATTTTTTCTAATCATCATTCCCAAAAATCCGATGGAAAATAGTATTGCAGCTAAAGTTAGATACCAGTCTGTTGAAACCTCTATCATTTCTTTTTCCCTGGTTTTGTATCGTACGCTAAAGCAAGAGCAGCTGCAGTTGCAACTATGAGCAATAAGGAGATTACTTCAAATGGAAGTACCCATTCTGTAAATAATGTTCCAGCAATAATATTAGGTGTGCCCTCTAGGCTATAGTCAACTGGAGGAAACCAAAGGTCCCACTTGAAACCAGAGTTTATTACAACATATGAAATTATCCCAATCAGAATGAATAGTGTTCCAGATACTAACAGTGTTTGACCTTTGATTTCTTCTCTTGTTTGCTCTGGCTTATCAACACCAATCATCATGATTACAAAAAGAAACAGTGTCATTACAGCCCCTGCGTAAACTAAAATTTGTACCATTGCTACAAAGGTTGCATTTAAAGTTATATAAATAACCGCTAACGATGCAAGAGTTAAAACTAGCCCCATTGAATTGTGTACTGGATTTTTAGCAAATATAACTATTAGGGCACCTAGAATTACCAAACTGGCGGGGACTGCAAACAAAACTATGTCTAACACTTTTTTACTCTTCTTCCATTGTTTGGCCTTTTTCTGGATCACGTACTCCATATCCAAGAGAATTTGTCCAGCCAACTATATTTTGAAAGTCAGGATTACCATTAGGTGCAGTTGCTCTCATCCAGCCATCGGTTTTTGTAAGCTCTTCAGGATTTGTTAATTTTGTTTGCTCTTCATGAGTATTTGCAGAGCCATCTTCTTTAACAAGAAGAACAGACTTATCAAAAACTGCTTCGGATCGATCTGCAACACTCATTTCAAAAAGTGAAGTCATAGTTATAGCTTCTGTTGGACAAGCCTCTACGCACAAACCACAATAAATACATCTCAACATATTTATTTCATATATAAATCCATATCTTTCTCCTGGGCTAACAGGACTTTCTTCCGGGTTGTCTTCACCTCGAACATATATACACTGAGCAGGACATGCCCCAGCACAAAGTTCGCATCCGATACATTTCTCCATACCGTCTTCATACTTGTTGAGTACATGCCTTCCGTGAAAGCGTTGAGGTTTTTCTCTAAATTCTTTAGGGTATTTATCCGTAACTGATTTTCTGAATAACTCTTTAAATGTTACTTTTAATCCCTTTAATAAATCATATCCACTACTCATTGTCTAACTCCACGGTAAACCAAATTCTCTAACACCTAAAACAATTGAAGATAAAATCAGCCAAATTAGTGAAATCGGAATTAATCTCTTCCATCCTAATTCCATCAATTGATCATATCTCAACCTTGGTAAAGTTGCCCTTATCCATACATAAATAAATAATAATGAAAAAGTTTTAATTCCAAGCCAAACTGCAGGCATAAAAGCTGAGATAATTGGAGGAAGAAATCCAGAAAATGTCGGTCCTAGCCATCCACCTAAAAAGAATGTTGCTGTTATAGCGCACATATTAAACATATTTATGTATTCAGCTAGAAAGAACATTGCAAATCGAAATCCTGAATACTCAGTATGAAATCCTCCAACTAATTCCTGTTCGGCTTCAACTAAATCAAAAGGGGCTCTGTTTACCTCAGCCACCGAAGCAACAAAAAATATAGCAAATGCAACAAATTGTGGAAATATATTCCACTTTGGAATAAAACCAACAATTGAATCTAATAATGGTATTGGGCTTGAGAGAAAACCTGACTGACTCTGAACAATATCTGTCATAGACATTGAACCCGAATAAAGTATAACTGGAACTAAAGCTAGACCCATGGCCGCTTCATAAGAAATCATTTGTGCTGAAGCTCTTACTCCACCAAGAAGTGGATATTTTGATCCTGATGACCAACCTGCAAGCACAACACTATATACAGCTATTGATGAAAGCGCTAAGAAAAATAGAACTCCTACATTTATGTTTGCTCCAACTAAATCAACTGTTACATTCTCGCCCTGAATTTCAATATCAAAACTTGGACCCAGTGGGATGATCATAAAGATTAAAAAAGAAGGTACCAATGCAAGAATGGGCGCTAACAGATACATTGCTCTATCAGCTTTTAAGGGAAGAATTTGCTCCTTAAGAAGTAACTTAACTGCATCAGCTACTGTTTGCAATATACCAAAGGGGCCTGCTCTATCTGGTCCAACTCTTGATTGCATCCCAGCTACCAATTTTCTTTCAAGCCATATAAGTAATATTGTGTTCGTTAATAGAAGACCCAAAATTAAGAAAGCCTTGGTTAATCCGATAATTAAATCAATTGACACTTAATTCCTTCATATTTTTTGCTTCTTTTATGTCGAAATCTTTTGTAGGGTCAAGATTCTCAAAACCTCTTCTGTTTATTGGAACTACGACTATATCGTCCGGTAAATGATTATTTAACTTAATATTTACAAAAATAGAATTTTGATTTTGAGTTAGGTTTGCAAATTTAGATTTAACTCCATACTTTTCTAGTGTATTTGAGTTCAACTCAATAAATCTCTCTGAACCCAACATTGATATGGAAGGAGAATTGATTTGAGTGCTTGAATCACCATATAAACGCTTAACCATCAGCATTGATAAATCTTTTTGTTCTAAGTCTGTAATATTGATATCAATCTCTTTGTTGCTTATGATTCCAAAGAGATTAGAGGGTTTGTTGAGGTTGTCAAAGGAGGGAACTAGGTTTTCGTTGCCAAGTTCAGCGCATAATGCTTTGTTAATTTCATATGCATTGTCAAAATTAATCTCTTTACCGAGAGATTTAGCAACCATTATGAGATATTCCCATTCAGACAATACGGATCCAGGATCAGGTAGAATTTTATTTTGTTTAAGTACTCTCATTTCCATATTTGTCATAGTTCCTTCTTTTTCTCCAAAAGAAGTAGTAGGCAAAATGAGGTCAGCTAATTCTGTTGTTTCATTTATGAAAATATCTAGGGAAACAACGTAATCGGCTTTTTTCAGAATATCTTGGATGTTAGAACTAAAATATGATCCGTTCACAGGGTTTGCACCGATTGTAAAAATAATATTCGAATTAGACTCTAAGTACTCGTTACAAAATTCATTCAAACCTTTTATTTGATCTATTTGCTGTAAAGCACCAAAAGTATTTGCTTTTGTAAAGCAGTTTAGAAATTTAGCTTGAGAGTGTTTTTGAAGATGGTCAACTAGCATGTCGAGAGATTTCTTTTGCTGAATAGGAGTTGATTTTCCAATAATTGCGGTAACTTTTTTGTTTTCAATGATATTTTGAAATTCTTTTATATTTCCAAGGTTTGTTTTTAATTCAAAATTATTGGAAATAACTTCTTCTCCAAGATATAAGTCTGCGAGGCTTTCTAATGATGTGTTAGTATGCCCGAGTACAACTAATTTAACTCCATTTTTAACAGCTTTTTTTAATCTTAGAAATAAAACTGGTATATTGTCTTTTATATCTTCTGACCAAACGACTATTGCGTCTGAATTGTCAAGGTCCTCAAAGGCAGCATTCTCATAACCTTCTCCAAAGTACCCATTAAATACATGGTCATCAGAAAAATATACATTAGATTTATCTTTACTTAGGAATTCATTTCTATTCATTAAATTTGCAAATTTATTAATTACAAAATACTCTTCATTTGTACTGTTAGGCCCGACAATAAATTTGATATCAGGATTCTTAAGTTCTTCAATTTTACTTTTAAGTTTTTCAGTAGCCTCTACAAAACTGGTATCTTTAAAAATATTGTCTTCTTTTGATTTAATACTTGTCAATCTATTTTCTGAGTGCAAATACTCAAAATTGTATCTACCCTTATCTGATAGCCATCCTTGGTTTGTAAATTCATTATCTTCTCCAAGTATTCTTAACATTTTATTTTGAGAGACATTTAGCTCTACAGAACACCCAAGAGAACAACAATTACAGGTAGATGATACTTTTTTCAAGTCCCAAGGTCTTGCTTTAAACCTATAACTAGTAGCTGTTAATGCCCCAACAGGACAAATTTGAACTGTATTACCGGAAAAATATGATTTAAATGGCTCATCAGGAAACGTATTAACTTGTGTTTTGTTTCCTCGTTGAATAAATTCAATCAATGGATCTCCTGAAATCTCATCAGAAAATCTAGTACACCTCGCACAAAGAATACATCTTTCTCTATCAAGTAGAACTATATCTGATACAGGGATTGGTTTTTCAAAGTGTCTCTTCTCTTCAATAAACCTAGATTCTCCTGGACCATACGCCATTGTTTGATCTTGAAGAGGACACTCTCCCGCCTTATCGCAAATTGGGCAATCCAGAGGATGGTTAATAAGCAAAAACTCTAAAACACCCTCTTGAGCTTTTTTGACAGTTTCAGATTCCGTCTCAACAACTAATTCTTCAGTCACCTCAGTTGTACAGGATGGTACTAATGCCTTTCCTCTAGGTGTTTCAATTTCTACAAGACACATACGGCACATTCCTACAGGGTCTAATCTTTTATGCCAGCAGAATCTTGGTATGTGTACACCTGAGTCTTCACATGCTTCAATAAGTAATTGTCCCTGCTTTCCTTCAAGCTCTTTTCCGTCTACTGTAAAAGTTATTTTTTCGGTCAACTTAGAACCACTTTCTTAGGAAGTAATATTTCTACTTCTGATCTAAAGTCTTTCATTAAGGAGACAATTGATGCTGTTGCAGATGGTCCCAACGGACATATTGTTGTCATTTTTGGAGGCCAGGTAAGCCCTGGAGAAATATTGTCACAAACATCTAGTAACAAATCAATATCAGACAATCTACCTCTTCCTGATGCGATTCTATCCAGTATATTTTCAAGCCATGTTGTTCCCTCTCTACAAGGAGTACATTGTCCACAAGACTCGTGAGCAAAAAAGCTAACTAAACTTTTCGCAGCTAATAATAAATTCGTGTCCTCATCCATCATCACAACGGCACCAGACCCAAGCATTGAACCTTCATTTGCTACGTCATCAATTGTCATCTTCACATCCAATTGATCACCCCTAAGCCAAGGAGCAGAAGCTCCCCCAGGTATGTATGCTTTAATTGATTTTTTATTTCTAACGCCTTTACCTAAGCTCTCAACAAATTCTCCAAATGAAGATCCCATCTCTATTTCGTAATTACCAGGGTTATTGATATGTCCCGAGAGGCTAAAAATTCTTGTTCCAGTAGAACCTTCTACTCCTAAACTTGCATAATCTTTTCCTGAGTTATTCATTATCCAAGGTACGGATGAGATGGTTTCTACATTGTTAACTAAAGTTGGCTTATTGTATAAACCTTTAACCGCTGGAAAAAATGGAGGTTTTAACCTTGGTTCACCTCTTCTACCTTCAAGAGAATTTAATAAGGCTGTTTCTTCACCACATATATATGCACCAGCACCTAAATGCACGACGATATCTAGGTCCATAGCGGATCCAAAAATATTTTTTCCTAGATATCCTTTTTCATATGCTTGTTCAACTGCATTTTGAACTCTTCTTGCAGGTTTTGCATATTCTCCCCTTATGTATATGAAAGCCTTTGAAATGTTTGCAGCAAAACAGGTAATTATCATACCTTCAATTAATTGATGGGGATCTCTTTCTAACAATATCCTGTCTTTAAAAGTTCCGGGTTCTGATTCATCTGCATTGATAACTAAATATCTTTCCTCATCCTCAGCTAAGAACCCCCACTTTACACCTGTTGGAAATCCTGCCCCACCTCTACCTCTTATGTTAGAACTCTTGATTTCTTCAAGAACCGATTCAGGTGATCCCGACTTCAAAACTTTTTTTGCACCTTTATACCCACCATTTTTCTCATACGATTTCAATAAATGACTTTCTTCGGGATTTTCTCTCATGTGTTTTGTTAATAAAATTGTCTCTTTCACTGAATATCCTCTTGCATCTCATATGTTTGAAATCCTGGAACAGGACTCGATGAGCCACTGTTATCTTCAATAGCCCAATCGAAAGACTTCTGTCCACCAAATTTTAATTGGAGGTCATCAGCAACTATTACTTTTGGCTGCTCTTCTTTTAACCATTTACATAAATCTACAGCTTTTTCAGGGGTTAATCCCTCAACTGTTTCATAATTGATCTGAATAGCTGGAGCTCCACCACAAGCTCCTATACACTCAACTGACTCATAAGTAAATAATCCTTCCTCATCAGTTTCATTGTTACTTAAATTTGTAAATTCTTTGACTTTAGTAATTACTTCACTTGAATTACTGATTTCACAGGAAATTGATTTACATACGCTTAATAAATATTTACCAGTTGGTTCTTGTTTATACATTGAATAAAAAGATGCAACAGATTGAACTTGAACCTCTGTTATTCCTATTAGGCTGCTTATTTCTACGATGGATTCGTTAGAAATATATCCGTCTTTATCAAGAGCTAGATATAAAAGAGGTCCTAATGCTGACCTTTTTTGAGGATACATTTCAATTATTTCTTTAGCTTTCGCTATTCTATCTTTTTCCCAACTCATCTATCAACATCTCCAATTACAGGATCTAAAGATGCAATCGCTGCAACGGCATCTGCTATTGGACTATCAGCCATCACCACAGGTAATGCTTGGAGGTTGCAAAAAGATGGACCTCTTACATGCATTCTATATGGTTTTGAAGATCCATCAGAAACTATATAGCAGCCAAGCTCTCCTCTTGGAGACTCTACTGCAACATAAGCTTCACCCTCTGGAACCTTGAATCCTTCTGTATATATTTTGAAATGATGTATCAAAGCTTCCATTGATTCATCTAGTCTTTTTCTAGGTGGTGGTGTGACTTTCTTATCCTGAATTTTATATGGCCCTTTAGGCATACTGTTCATAGCTTGTTCAACAATCTTAAGACTTTCTAGTATTTCTAATACTTTAATTCTCCATCGTGCAAAAACATCACTCTCTTGCAGAACAGGAACATCAAAATCAAATTTCTCTATTCCAGAATAAGGCTGCATTTTTCTAAGATCCCAACCATAACCGGCAGCTCTAATGCTTGGGCCAGTGATGCCGTAAGCCAGACATTCTTCAGTCGTCAATATGCCAACGTTTTGTAATCGTCCCTTCCAGATTGGATTATCTAACAGCATTTCATCATAATCTTTAAGCTTTTCTGGTATAACCTTTAATATTTCTTTTACATCTTTTTGCCAATCGTCAGGAAGGTCCGCTGCAACTCCACCTGGTCTGATGTAGTTATGATTCATTCTTAAACCAGTAGTTTTTTCAAAAAAATTTAGGATTAACTCTCTCTCCCTAAATCCAAATATCATCATTGATAAGGCACCAATATCCATTCCACCCGTGGCTAAGGCGACTAAATGGGATGAAACTCTATTTAATTCAGTCATTAAAATTCTGATAGTTTGGGCTCTTGCGGGGACTTCGATGTCTAAAAGTTTTTCAGTAGTTAGAGAAAATACAAGTTCATTAAAGAATGGGGACAAGTAATCCATTCTTGTCGTGTTTGTTGGGCCCTGAAGGTAAGTTAGCTCTTCACCTGTTTTTTCCATACCTGTGTGTAAGTAGCCAATAACAGGCTTTACTCTTCTTACTGCTTCACCTTCTAGTTCAACTTGAAGTCTTAAAACACCATGGGTTGAGGGATGTTGAGGGCCCATATTTACTATCATTCTTTCATCTTCTGAAGTTTCTTCCTCTACAAAATAGTCATCAACAACATCAGAACCAGTTTGAATTTTTAGTTGTTGATCAGATTCTTCTTCATTCATTTTTTGAGAACCTTCATCTGTTGAAGCTATATTCCAGCCACCTTCTTCGGAATTGGTAGCCCAAAATTCTAAATCTTCAGAATTCTCTTTGTTCTTAACCATTTTTAGTCCACCTTTGGAGCGTTCTTAAACTGTACGGGTATTCTTCCTGACCCATAATCTTTTCTAAGTGGATGACCTATCCAATCATCGGGCATTAAAATTCTTGTGAGCTCTGGGTGGTTTTCAAAAATTATTCCGAACATATCATAAACTTCTCTCTCGTAGAAATTTGCCCCTGGATAAATATCTGTAATTGAAGGGATAGAAAGAGTTTCGTCATCAATATTAACTTTTATCATTTTTCTCTCATTTTTAGAGAGTGATAAAAGATTGACTACTACTTCAAACCTAGGTTCTTTTTTTCTAAACCAATCAACAGCCGTTAAGTCAACCATCATCTCGTAACCATCATCAAATAATGTTTTTATATGTTCGTGGTATTCGTTAACCTCAACCTGTTGTGTTTCCATCATCTGTTAATTTCTCCAGCCATAATTTTGTCATGAAGAGTAAGTATTCCATGCATAAGTGACTGAGGGCCGGGAGGGCAACCTGGTACATATATGTCTACAGGAACAATATGGTCAACACCTTGTACTAAGGCATAATTGTTAAACATTCCGCCAGTTGAAGAACATGCACCCATAGCAATTACCCATTTTGGTTCAGCCATCTGATCATAAACTTGTCTCAATACTGGTGCCATTTTCTGAGAAACCCTACCTGCAACAATCATTAAATCAGCTTGTCTAGGAGAAGCTCTAAATACTTCCATCCCATATCTAGCAAGATCATATTTTGCGGAGCCTGCAGCCATCATCTCAATTGCACAACATGCAAGTCCGAATGTAACCGGCCACATTGACTGTGTTCGAGACCACCTTACAGCTTTATCTATAGTTGTTGTAAAAATATTGTCAGGAGAGTACATTATGCAACCTTTTCTGGTTCAATTTTTGGCTCAAACAGCGTCTTTTCAAAATATCTCTTTCTTCTTGGTGTATTCCAATCAAGTACACCTTTTTTCCATACGTAATAAAGAGTCTCAAGTACAAAGAAACTAAAAATAGCAATAACTAAAATTCCATACCAACCTAGTTCGTTAAATCTGGTGGCCCATGCAAGGAGAAATATAATCTCAATATCGAATACAATGTACAGCATTGCGACCATGTAAAACTTAACAGGAAATCTTTGTGAAGGCTCTTCTTCAGGAAAAATGCCACACTCATAAGGAGCTAGTTTTTCATCTGTTGGATTTTTAGGTGATAATAAGTAACTTACACCAAGGGAAACTAAGGCAAAGCCGAGGCCTATTATCAGCATTATTAAAATAGGTACCCAATCAACCATGTCTCTCCTTTATTTGTGAAAGATTTCACAAAGTTAATTATATTTTACTAGGAAATCAGGATTAATGTCTAATACTTAAATACTAGTTTTTATTGATTTAAGTAACCAAAGTGGGGTCATAAACTTGCTTGCTAAAAGAATGACCTCTTTTACGGTTAACCTTGCTTCGTCGAACAATAACTCAACCACAAAATCTATAGTGTGTTGATCTATTGAGGCAACTGCTAGTAATCTTTGGGTCATAAACGGACTTTGTAAAACTAGTCTTGCAAGAGCACAACTTAAATAATGTTTTGAAAATCTTTTATTGAAGCTTTTTTCATAATTTCGTATTCCTTCATTGATTTTATCTTTAGTACTATCAAGTAAGTTGTGTGTATTCTCAGCTAGTAGGAAACCAGATTCCATGCCATAAAAAATACCTTCTCCACTCATAGGGTTTATCATTGATCCCGCATCCCCTACTAAGGCGACCATATCGTGAGCTAATCTTGGACGTGAAGAAGCGAACGGAAGCATGTAACTTTTTTCCATTCGAATATTTTCAACTATTACTCCTCTGCTCTCTAAAGTTTTTACAAAATCATCAAGCATTTCGTTAATATTTTTATTCTCTTTTTTAAACAAACTAAGTGGCATTCCAATACCTATATTTATTAATGTATCTTTACTTGGAAATGCCCAAGCGTAACCTCGTAGAGCAGAGACATTTATTTCAAACATAAGAGATCTTTCCTTAAAAATCTCAAGATAATTAGGACTATCGATATAGGCTCTAATGGCGATAGCTTTATGCCAGTCAGTGTTTTGATTTAGGTCTAAGTCTTTCCTCACTCTTGAATTAGCGCCATCAGCACCAACTAATAGATTTGTTATAAAGGTCTCGTCCTCTCCATTCGAATTTTTGAATTTTACTTCAATTTTTTCATCATCAGTTCTTTGAAAACCCATATATCTGTATTCTTCGTAAGAATCGACACCTAAAGATTTTGCTAAATCAAAAATTCTATTGTCTAGGTCGACCCTTGGAATAACATATACGACTGAATCTTCCTTGTTTTGAACCTCAGGAATATAATTTTGAATACCTATATTTTTTGGCCCAAATAATGTAGTAGATACAACTTCAGGTTCACCATCTAATATATGTTCATTGCCAAATCTTTTTAGAGCATTAATAACCCCCGGACCAATTGCATCTCCGCAAGACTTGTCGCGGGGAAACTGAGATTTATCAAAAATTGCAATATTTAGCTCTGGGTTTAAATTCTTATATGAAATCGCTGTATTTGAGCCAGCAGGACCTGCTCCTACAACAATTACATCGTATATTTTTGAATAATTCATTAGATAACATTAAGTTAACTCAATTGAAGAAAAAACGTTAATTTATAATTGTAAACTAAAATAAATTTCCTCTCTCAGCTTACGATAAATCTATTACTTCATTAGATTGTGCATTAGTGAAAGAATTAAGCAAAATACCTCCAGCAACAGTAAAGAGGCTTCCTCTTTATTTGCAATGTCTAGAGCAAGTCAGCTCAGATGATATTGGTATTTCATCCAAAACCTTGGCTGAACTGGCAAAAGTAAACGATGCTCAAGTTAGAAGAGATCTTTCTTACTTAGGCACATTAGGAACCAGAGGTGTTGGTTATGATATTTCAACTCTTAGAAATCAGATACAGCTTGAACTTGGCCTAGTTGAAGGCTGGAGTGCTGTAATTGTTGGTGTAGGAAATTTAGGTTCAGCACTTGCTCATTACGGAGGTTTTAAAGATAGGGGCTTTGGTGTTGTAGCTCTTTTTGATGATGATCCAAAGAAAATAAATAAACAAATTGCTGGTTTAGTAGTAAAACCTACAACCGAACTAGATGAAGTCTGTAAAAAATATAGTGTAGCTATCGGAATAATTGCAACACCTGGAGAATTTGCACAATCTGTTGCTGATGAATTGATTTCCTGTGGTGTTCGCTCTATATTAAATTTCGCCCCTGTATTACTTAAAAATACACAAGATGTCCAAATTAGATCTGTAGACCTATCCCAAGAATTACAAATATTAAGTTACTACCTTGACAGGCCAGTTTTAAAAGCAGTTAAGTAAAACTACTCGGTTCTTTGATAAGCGTATCCAAGACCACTTCTAATAGTTAAAGAGACAACTAAAGCAACCCACAAAGAAGTTATATTCTGATGAATTCCTACAAGATAGATGCAAACGATAATTCCAATTATCGAAGATATTATTGTGATTAAAGAAAATTCATAAACTTTATCTAGGCCCAACAAAACTCCATCCCAAAGAAATGCAAAACTGCCAATAAATAAACTTGTTGAAAACAATAACCTTAACTCTGTATTACTGGTCAAAGAAAATGATTCTCCTGCAACAAAAATAATTAGATTATCTAAAAAAAGGTAACTAAAAATAAATAACACTATTGAAAAACCAGAAGTTAACTGTATCAAGTTTGAATATAATTTTGATTTGAAGTATTTTATCCCTTTTGATACATGTTCTGAGATTAAAGTTTGGGAAGCAATTGCCATAGAGTCAATTGCCACATAGCCAAATGACCATAATTGAAGCAATACATGCTGTAAGGCAATGTCTCTCATGGACAATACTGAAGCTTGATTTCTTAAAACAGTCATGAAGCCAGTTAAAAACATTGATCTTAAAAGTATTTGCATTCCAACGGAAAAGAATTTCTTTCTCAAGTACTTTTTATCAACTACCTCATTAGTTTCAGAAAATAGTTTTACTTTTTCTCTTTGTATATATGACGAGTAAAGAGCTGTAACTAAAAAAGCTAGTGAGCTTGCTAAACCAATACCTGCTATTCCAAAATTTAGAGTTATTGCTAAAAGATAACTAAATAAAATATTCATTCCTGAAACAAGAAGAGCGCTTCTTAGAGTTATCTTTGGGAATCTTAAACCTCTAAGGACTGCCGTAGAGTGCATATTTACCAGATAAAAAATTATGCCAAAACTTCTTAAACTTAAATAGATTTGTGCTTCTTGTTCAACTGAAATTGTAGGTTCAAAAGTTTTTATAAGATCGACAGAAAAGAGAAATACCAGAAGTGTTGCAAAAGTCCCTAATAGCAGTGACATTTTTCGACCATAAGTTATAAAATATTTTAAGCTTTCAAATTTTTCCTGAGTATTTAATTTAGCTACCAAAGGAGTGGTTCCATACGCTAAGAAAATGAAAACCCAAACTAAAACAAAATAGATAGTTTCTCCTATCCCTACTCCAGATAATGAAGTTTCGCCAAGCATGGAAGCAATTTTTGAATCCACAAGTCCAACAATAGGTTCTGTAATTAACCAAATAAATATTGGATAGGAATTCTGCCAAATATCTTTCTTTACTTTATTCAATAGACTTTTTCATTTCCGAGGCTTTATGCACCCCCCATTGCATTATCAAAAAGAACGTATCTTCTGAAAAACTCCTTGGGGTAAGTTTATTTGTTAAATTGTAATGATCAGACAAGAAATTGTTAATTACCTGTGTTGGTGTATTTTTTTGAATTAAGGTACTTTTGGTAAACTCTTTCTTTAATGTGAGTTCTAGAATTTCAACTTCCTTTTGTGACATTTCTATATCAATAGACAGTAAATACTCCTGAGTATCCTGGATTAACCCATTAATAAGCTGGATTGGAGAATAAGTCATTGAAAAATCTGAACAATAATTAAGCCTAATGGACCCGAAGCTATCCCAACTCCTACTCTTTTAAATTCACTATCTAATATTGTATTTCTATGCGTTTCAGAGCTCATTAAGCTTTCATGTCCAGCAACAAGGGTTGACGATATAGCCAAATTTTCAGCAACTGTTTTATATGGTAATCCAACTTCACTTAATCTATCCCCTACCTGCTGTCCATTTAATGGATTTTTATGACACCAAAAACCCTCTTCATACATTAGAAAAGCATATGAAGTGGCTATATCAGAAAGTCTTTGTGAAAATTCAACTGGATCAACATTGTCATTAATTCTTTCAATATTTAATATCTCAAACATTTCATAAGAATCATCATTTCTAGCAATTAACTTTGACCTTGAAACTTTTGGGATTTCTAAACATCCGTAATCATCAACTACTACAGAAGACTCTCCTGTTAAGTCTTTAATTCTTGAAACAACTTTTAACAAATCATTGCCAATTATGACTTCTAATGCCTGTTGTGGAGTTCCGTCAGCATCGGTGTAAAAAGAAACTAATTCTGATCTTTCAAGATAATCTTCTACTAATGGAGTTGTATTGATAAGAGATATGACTGTAAATAAAAAAGTTAGAACTAAATTACTTAGTAAAACAGAAAGTAGTGATCCTAATAATTTACTACCTGTGTCATTTTTACTTTTAACAGAAATAATTATATTTTGAATTAATGATGAAACTGTAATTACTCCAATAAAAATTATAACTCCAGCAAAGAGTTCAGATAATTGTCTTCCTGAGTTAAGCCAATTACTGATATACGCACCGACTTCGTCGGAATATCTAAAACTTGAAAAAATCGCAACTAAAAGTGAAGCAATATAGAAAACTATGAGAATTGAGCCATTTTTCCATCCAAAATAAAGGAAATAGAAGATAAAAATGTAGATCAAAATATCAACGTATTCTTGATTATTCAGTGTATTTAGTATGTTTTCAAGTATTTCAGTCATGTTATGTATAAATAAATTAAATATGCTATTTGAAGAGTACTAAAAACACGCTATTGTTGTAATACATTCCTACAAATTATGTAGGAATTTTTATTTTCAGTGACTGAAAGGAAATTAAAAAATATGAAAAATCGCAAACTTATTGCATTAATAGCAGTACTTGCAATTTTCGCCGCAGCTTGTGGAACAGCTGATGAAGAAGTGGTAGAAGAGACAGTAGCAACTGAAG
>Ga0222719_10002434_pt1 | contig 16967 bp, 29 predicted proteins | sample C33_34DmetaG_FD_165039 | JGI IMG/M metagenome (GOLD analysis project Ga0222719, IMG submission 165039) | Estuarine water microbial communities from San Francisco Bay, California, United States - C33_34D | ecosystem: Environmental > Aquatic > Marine > Unclassified | place: USA: California... | reverse complement strand
TGCAAGTACTGGTTATGTCCCAGATTTGTACGAAGTCTTTGTCTTCTGCTTTTCGGATTCCACGTCCAATACTTTGGATAACCCTAACAAAAGACTTACCAGGCTCAATAAGCACAAGATTAAAAATACGAGGAATGTTAATCCCCACCGCCGCCACCCCGTAGGTTGCAATAATAACCTTTCCTGTAGCAGTTGATACCTCGTCATACTCTTGTTTTCGTTCTGCACCTTTTGTACTCCCTGATACAAACACACTATCTGGTATACGACTTGCTAGTTCATTACCTGCCGCAATTCTATCTACTAGGATAAGTGTATTGCCTGTGTCTTTTATACTATCACATAAACTACTTATGTAGTCTAATCTACCTTTATCTTCTAATAAGTATTTAAGTTCACTCTGGTAGTTTGTATGTGTTGCAGTATCAATCATTTGTACTATGTTAACATGGCATTCAGCAAGCACACCTTTATCCTGCAATTCTTTTGCACTTATTTGATTTATTACAGGACCAATACTGCAAACTATTCCTACACTTTCAAACTTTTCTTTTGGAACTGTTCCTGTTAGTCCCCATCGTATAGGTATATGTGCCATAACTCCTGTTAACAGAGTTGTTAAAGCATCAGCTTTTGCCATATGTACTTCATCAACCATTATACATACTACATCTTCTATAAATTCACCAATAGTAATAGGTGCTACACTATTCTTAGTATTCTTTAATAATATATTCAAACTTTGCCAAGTGCAGATAGTATGTGTTTTACCAAACTCTTTTCGCTCACCATAGTAAACACCAACATCTAATCCCATGTTAACGTAATCTTCTTCTGTTTGTGTAACTAAACTTTTATTAGGAACAATTACTATACTTCTACCATAAGGTTCTACACTTTTACTCAGTGCCGCCGTCATTAATGTTTTACCTGCACCTGTTGCAATTTCCTGTAGACTCTGTTGATTATTAAGGAAACCATTTATTGTTTCTACTTGGTAATCTCTTAGTTTAATTGGTGTGCCCGCTACAGGATGTCCTTCGGGCCATAGTATATCTGCAAAACTATCTTCATGTACTGGTTCTAACTGAAAATCTGTTTCATATTCACGTAAGTCATTTAATGTAACATCATAACCTTGTTGCTCAAGCACTGGTAATATATCAGGCAATAAATTTATGTATGTACTGCCACCTAATTGAAAGAATGCTTTCTTACCGTCCCATCTCCCTAGCTTTACTGCTGGCAAATAACGTGCATAGGGAATCTCATACTTAAACATATTACTCAACTTACGTCTAGTGTCTAAGTCTAGTCCTTCTATCTTTACATTCACTTCGTCTTTAACGTGCAGTATTGCAGGCTTCATATATCTTTTCCGCTATCTTTCTATGGCCTTCTTCTAGTGGATGTCCTCCAGGTCCTTGTGGTGTTCCGTATGCCCATTCAACCATACCATCATTAGGCCAGCCCACAAACTTAGTATGATCTATTAATTCGTAATATCCTTGGTTTTCTCTGTAGTACTTGTCAAAACGTTGCTGATTATCAAACACTGTACACATTATATAATCTATTGAATGATTTTGCAAGAAACTCTGTAATAAAATAACCTGTCTAAGCCACCGCCTGTACTCGTGTACATCATTATTATGTTTAGAGATATACTTAATTAGTTCATGTCTATATTCTAATTTGCCACTGCGATCTTCACTAAACGTACGACTGTTACAACCTGGCCATATATCATAAGCACCATATTGATCTGAAAATTCCACACGTCCACAACTTGTCCAAGCAATTATAACTAAATTGGGCTTATATTTAGGTATTGCCTGAATAGTTTTTTTAACAATAAATTCATTACCTATACCACTTCTACCTTCATTTGTTAAAAACATTCCAAGTTTACTGGAAAGCACGGCAGGCCAAGAATCTTTTTTTGGGTTACTAAGCTCATCGCCATAAGTAAAACTATCACCAACTGTATAGAGTATCATTCTTCTGGTCCTGGATTTGCACTAAAGTCTTTTGTTTTATCTTTTGTATAACCTTTTACAGGATTAAGATTGTCTGCATCTGGCATAGGGTCTAACTTTTTAGTAATGTTAGGCCATATTTCACTATATTTTGTATTAATATTTAACCAGTATTCTAATTCAGATGTCATATCAGTATCAGGAACTATTGCATCTGCAGGACATTCTGGTTCACATACGCCACAGTCAATACATTCATCTGGGTTAATAACTACACTGTTCTCACCAATATAAAAACAATCTACTGGACATACTTCAACACAATCAGTATATCTACAGTTAATACATTTATCATTTACTATATATGTCATTTAATTACCTTAATAAAAAGGACGAGTAGTTTTACTACCCGTCCTAGTAAATGAACCACGTTTGGAGGAGAGAGAGAGGAGAGAGTAAACGTGATTCAATTCAATTATATTCGTTTCATACAAGTACTTTCAGTGAGTACCTTCCAGTTGTTAGGACTAATCTTTGCAAGGTCTGCAACCTTAAGTGCCATTCTCAAACTTACTTCTCTAAACTTGTTACAGTTATCTGCAATAAAGTTTATAATATCAGCTTGTAGTTCTTTGCTCATGTTGTAATCTTTAAACAAGTCACCTTTTTCTGCAATTTGTTTTACTCTAAGAATTTTATCTCTCATAGTATCTAATGTAAGATCTAGGTAATGACATCTACTCTGTAGTGCTTCTAAGTGATCCTGTAGTTTTTTACTTCTTACATTCTCAAATTTAATATTAGTAATAAAACAAGCACTGCCTTTAAATTCAAACTTATCAGGAATACCTTCGCTTCTTAGTTTATTACTTTCAGCATTCCAATAAATCATTCTCTTCTTACCACTATCAAGTGCTGCCTTAAGAATGTTTAGTGCAAGATCATCCATAAGCACACTATCACAATCATCAAATACTAGTACATTGCCTTTGTCTGAGTATTCATATAACTTTGCATAAAGTCCTAGTGCAGTCATTGCACCTTTAACAACTTCATACTTACGTTTTGTGCCAGTTATGTCACCAAATAAACTACTTTTATTAAGTTCTTCTTCAACACCAAAACTTTTACCAACACCAGGAGGACCAGTAACAATTAAAGCTCTAATATCACTATTAATTAAACTCTTAGTCATTTGATCTAAGATTTCAAAACGTGTAGCAATTTCTGCAATTCTTTGTGCATCTTGTTCAGCAGTAAACTTAGGCTCTGCTCTCGCAACTACTTCTGCTTTTGCACCTTCTTGTTTAGCATAACTATCTTGTTCTACAAACTGTATATCTTTAGGATTGTTTAGTGCAACTCTAATTTTTGTTGCTTCACTACCAAATCTACAACTACCATCAACAGTGACAAAACCGCCGCCACCTTTTTTAGTTTGGAAATTTTTAATTAAAGGAAATACAGTATTTTCTACTGCTTGATTTCTATAACTACCGTTCTTAACTAATACATATGACATTCATCTCTCCATTTATGTCTTTGTTTCTAACTATATACATATAATAGCATCTTTATATAATGTGTCAACCTAAATACTAAACTTTTTTATTCTTTTTTCGTGTCTACCGCCTTCAAATTCTGTAGCTAAAAATACCTCTAACATTTCTATTGCAACATAAGGCAATGTAATACGTCCTCCCATGCAGAGTATATTACAATCGCCATGACTCCTAGCAAGTTCTGCCATATTTGCATCTGTACATAATGCAGCTCTTATATCAGTGTGCTTATTAGCACACATAGCCATCCCTTGTCCTGTTCCACAAATAAGGATACCATAATCATAATCATCATGTATTAAGGAATTAATAACTTTTTCTGCAAAGTCTGGGTAATCAACACTTTCTGTGTTATTTGTTCCTAAATCAGTATATGCATGTTCTGTATTATCTAAATAAGTTTTAATCTTATTTTTTAATTCAAAACCACCATGATCACATGCTATTACTAATTTTCTCATTGTAAATACCTTTTTTTAGCCCACCAACCCTTTAATTTATTACTTTCACCTACAAAATCTGTGTTGTCTTTATACCATTGGTATTGTTTTGCTAAATCTTTATAAGACTCTGAATCTTTCCAATTTGGATACTCTAAATACCACCTATATAAAGTAACATCTTTACTCCATTTAAAATCTCCAAATTCATTATAAAGCCAGTCTTGACCTCTCATTGTAGGTTTTATATAAAACCTCTCGTCTATAAAAACCCTGCCAAAACTAGTATTAAGATCTTTAAACTTTCCGTCTCTATCAGGAATTTTATAAATTTCATTTGTGTCAACCACATCAGGATGTTTTAATAACCAGTGTTTTGCAAGATGAGCTTGTTTCACACATAATTTGGTATGTCCAATAAAGAACATTTCTAAATCGCCTCCCCAACTCTCTTCGTCCCAGTCATTATATTGACAATACCATCCTCCTTCATCTTTATAGAGGAAAGGCTTATTACCTCCAGTAATTATACATCCATTATCCTGAACTTTTTCATATACGTCTGGGTTTCTTAGTCTGACTATGGATTGGTATCCTGCATGAAACCATGTCAGTTGTTCATTCATTTTTGAAATACTTTCACCTGGAATATGACTAAAAATACAGTTTCCTTCATAAGGATCTGGTTTCCTTTCATAGATTACCTTTGCACCTAATAATTTATCCTTATTGGCAGTTAAGTACTTTTCAACTACTCGTGAATCTTCATTATATGATACACTCCTATCATCACCTGCATGGTACATAATAATATATTCTATTGGTATTTTATTTTCCATAAAGGTATGCAAAACTGCCGCACTGTCCGCACCACCACTATAACATAGCACAAGAGTTTTATATTTTTCACGTAATTCTTTTGCACGTTGAGCTGATAGTTCTTCAATAGTTTCATTAGGTTCAATACGCCAATCCCATTGATCTAACATATCATCATTGCAATATGCACTATATGTTAGTTGAGGATTTTGAACATGATAATCTATTGCATGCCATTTATTTCTAAAAAATTTATCTCCTACAACCCATCCTGTAGACGTTTTTTTCATATTATGCTCCGTAAATTCCATGCACCATTAGTGCAGTATAAAAACTATCTAATAAAATTGGACCAATAACCATCCAAAATATAAAAGGAATATAACTTACTTTTGGTGTTTTCCATGCTATTAATGTAGTAAGTACAAAGCAAAACAAACTAAAATATCCATAACCCTGTAACTTTTCACCAACAGTATATGTTACAGCACAAAGTATTAAAAATATAATTAATTTTAAAAGATTAGCATTTTTTGGTACAATTTTTATAAAATGTCTTGCAAATCTTATTGCTAACGTTAGAGCTATTAAATTAATAGCTAATAATATATACCAATGTTCTGTTACTAATTTAATAACTTCATTAGGAGAGTTTTCCCAGCCCTTTATATCTAATAAACTCCAGATAATCGCTTCACTACCTGAAATTGGAATTCCAAACATTAATAAGGGAAACAATTGTGATATACTACCTGCATTATTTGCAGTTTCACTACTAGTAATACAATACGTATTTCCTTTTTTGTATGTTTTTTGTTGTACTTTTTGTTCTGTAAGGTAGGCCATATGGGCTGAAGCAATAGTAGTAAGACCAGGTAACATTCCAGCTACGCCTCCTATAAGACTACCTCTTATTATTGCATATTTGTGTTTAATAAATTCTTCTAAGTATTTAAAATTTTCTTCTGTAATTATTTTTTTATTTTTTACATCCTCTGCATGTAAAACTTCTTTCATACTAAGTAGACCTGCTGCAATAGGAAAAAAATGAACACCTTGACTTAAAAACAACATGTCAAAATAAAATCTTGGAATATTAGAATTTCCACTATAACCAATATGACATAAAAAAATTGCTAAAATTATTAGACTTATATCTAATCTTAACTTATTATTTGTGGTTAGAACTAAACTAAAACCTACAAGTAAAAAAAGGATACCTCTTTCTACACTGGTTAAAACAATATTCATGCCACCCAAGGCTAATAATGCAATAAAAAATAAGCCAAATCCTGTTCCTATAAAACTTCCAATGCCAGTAAGGAATATTGATTTTTGCCCTTGTCCTTTCTTAGATAATGTATAGCCTTCTATCACTGCAGGATAACTACTTGCTTCTCCAGGCATTCCTAGATAAATTGCAGTAATACTACCGAAATACTGGGCACTGCATACCATACAAGTATAAAACATTATAAGAGCTGCAGGAGAAAAATCCATGAGTAATGCATACAGGACTGCAGTTGCTACAAACATTCCTACTCCTGGAATCATACCACATATAATTCCAACTGAGCTTCCTGTAATTGCAGATAAAAAGAGTTCATACATTTCTGTATGAACCCAAAAGTTTAAATGTTGGAAACATTATTAGTACTGATCCCAACCGTATGCTTTTTCCATTGAAGTTTGTGTCTCTGCATCAAACTCTAATTCTAACTTCTTATCATTAGCATATTTTCCAATATTACCAGTATTGTTAGCCTTGTCTGCCTTCATAGAAGCAGCTATAGTTGCAGCAATACCGTTCTTATCATTGAATACATACCATGTTGATAACCAAGCTCTAGTTAACTTAGGGTCACCTAAATAGTCTCCTAATGTAGGTGTAGACTTGCTAACTTTTCCTTGATCAACAGTCTTTAATAGTATTGCATATTCCTTCTTAATTTTTTGAAGTCTTAAAAAGTGTCTGTAAGATGTCCATACTGCATCAACTTCTTCTGAAGCCATACCTTTTCTCATCTTTGAACTACCATTGTAGCCTACGAATGTATGATCTGAACCCCACTTAGCATTCATTTGCTTGTGCCATTCTTTTTCTACATCGCTACTACCTGAGTAACCAATTTTCAACTTCTTTTTTGCAAAGTCAGTAATTTTTAAGCCATTACTAGTAATGTTATCGCCTTTACCATTAGTCTTAACAACTAAGTATAGTCCACCTACTTTACTTACTATAGGTGATGCGCCTTCAAAACTTACGTAAGGACATGCTGGATCATTTTTTAACTTACTTACTAATTGATAGTAGTTCTCATAATGAGTTAAAAAAGTAGAACCTGCAGGCTGTTTGCCAACTACTGCAAAACCTTTACATGCACTACCTGGAACAATTGGTTCTAATTTAATGTCACCATATCTTCCTGCTTCGCTATCTTTTGCCATTAACTGAGCAAAAGCATTAATACCACCACCTGTGGAACCAGTAACAATCATAGGGATTGTTTCTGCAAAAACTTTAGTAGAAAACAAAACTGCTACTAAAGCAAACAATATTTTTTTCATTGAGTACTCCTTTTATTATTGAAAAAAACTAAGTGACACATTGTGTCAATATTTAAATTATGTAAAACATAACTCAAATTATTTTAATATAAAGACAATATATTGTCAATATAAAATTATTTTTTTTTTTTGAAATACAACTAAAAAATATAGAGCAGGGCGTTCTTGTTAAGTAAAGGCCTAAGCCAGGCGTCCAGTTAATGCTCGCGTCTGAGGCGCTGTTGTATTTTTATTTATCCTTGTTAATTTAGTTAAATTATTTTTCTAGTTTATAACAAACTCGTTTACCTTTTACACTATCCACTGTAATAGCAGGTAATCCTTCAGTAACTATTCTACATTCAGGCAATTCTTTCCATTTGTAACCAGCTGCCTTTTGTGCATCTACTGTATCAAAAAAGTCCTTGTTACCTGCAGTAAATAATAACGATAAAATTAATAAAGCCATTATAATCTCCTACTCTTTTTTATCTGTTGCTTTAGGTCTTCCAGGACCTCGTTTCTTCCATACACTAGTTACTGCACCTTCTGTTACTGCACCAGTATCACACTTAGTAATAGTACCACCATTTTCTAAGTATTCAGCTATCATTCTTTCGTGTTCTTCACGTTCTTCTTTAGTCATTGCCATTTTGTTTCTCTCTTTCTTCTAGTTTAATTAATAAATCTTTATACTCTCTTAAGACTGATACCAACGTTGATACATCACTTCTGTAATTAATCCAAATAGATCTTAAATTATTATTACCACTAGTATCACTTAGATTATCTGCAATAGTTAAATTATTGCAGATTTTATCTTCTAGTTCTTTTAATTTATCTATATTGTAAAACATTTTATATAAACATAGGAAGTTTAGGCCAGGGTGTATCTATGCCATTACGTTGATCTAAATAAGTCATTACTAATTCTAATTCAAAGTGTTCGTTATTTGCTAGATACATTACCAGAGCATCAAAGCCTACATCGCCCTCATACACAAAATCATCTACAGGTTGGTCCTGCATAAACATTTCTGTGGCAGTTCTAAAAGTTTCATTACTAAACATATGTTACACTCCAGTCAGTTACTAATAAACTATAAATTATAAGAGCAAAAACTATTCCAATTATTATAACACTTAATTTAAAAACTGAATTAAAAATAAATGGTGCAAGTTTAAATAGTGCATATGCAATAAAAATAAATCCTGCAATTTGTAATATAGTTTCCATTTAACTCTCTTTTAATTAACTATAATTTATAGTAACATAGTTTTATATACTGTCAACCTATTTAAACTATAATTGTTGAATAAAACCTATGCATGTTGTAATAAAATGTTGTATATGTGGACTACGTGCTATGAATGGCAAACTAAATGTAGTAATTATAAAAATAATAATCCAAAAATAAACAATCATTTTCTATAGGTTCCGTCTCTATTAAAATATCGTGCATTAAATGCACAATAATATATACTAGCAAAACGACCATAAACTGGTGCTTGTTGGCTATACCAGTATAGAAAGTCCTTAATAAAAACGTGCAGTGTCATTATTTAAATATCCCAACACAGCAATTAGAATACAGAATCCCCAAACAATACTATTAATTGTAATAAAATGTTTAAAATTATTTGGTAGTTTCATTTTGTTTATCGTCTTTTTTATTATTAATAAAAGGCATGACTAATTGCTGTTCATTAAATCCATATTTTTCATTCATTTGTTTTGCCCATTCAAATAAATCCTTTTGTGTCATATTTACTCCATTAAATTAAAAAAGAATTAAAGGGAGAGCCTTTTCAGCTCCCCCTAGGTTGTTTATAGTACGTGTTCACCAATAGTTTTTATATATCATTTCAATCCACTACGACAAACTTCAATCATTAGGTACTATACTAACTAGTCTTAACGACTTGTTTTATTAAAATTTCTTAATAAAACAGTCCAGGATTAGATTTTAGAAAAAACTCTAAATCCAATATTACCTGGGTAAGACACCAAAGAAATATTCCAACACCTGCTAAAAATATACCTGTATTCATTTTAATTCTCCAATCCTAATTTTTTAAAACACCACTGTAAACACAGTGCTTGATGATGTGCATCTGCTAGTGCATTATGTGCTGCAACTTTAGGTATAGCCTGCACAGGATCAGTTGGCATTAATTTAAATACTGTACGACTATCACGTAAATTCCAGAAGTTCCAGGGCTTATTAAATCCCCATTGTAAATATAAATTTTCCAATATAGTCATATCGAAACCATATCCCTGTCCCCAGACGGCATCACAACCAACCATAAAACGATTTAATTGTTTTATAGTATCACTAACACTAGTACGATCGTGTTCGCCCAATGCTTCATCCTGTATAGCCTGTGGTTGTGTACTCCACCACGCCACAGTACGATCATCCACTGTTCTATTTGAATTAATTTGTTCATCAACATCCAAACGAATATATAATTCATCCTGGATACTATTCCCACCTGGATTAAATTTAACTGCACCCACGGTTAATACTACTGCTTCAGGTACTGTATCCAGTGTTTCTAAATCTATCATACAATCCATATTAACGTCCCCATAAATTTAATAAATCCATACGTAATTCACTAATTAATTGGTCACCAAACTGATTAAAAAAATAATCCCTGTTATATTCACATGCACTCATAAAGTCTGACCATAGGTGTTGCATCTCTGATTCTGTTAATGCGTCACAAATATAACTGTTATTACTTGTAATTAAATCTTTTATTCTAACCCTATTATCCAACTGATCATAAGTTTCATCAAATATTGTGGGGAAACTTACAAACCCATAATCCTTAACATCAGCAAGAGCACCAGCATGACCCACTATTAGAAATGGCATGCCTGCTACAATAGCATTAAATGTTTTTTCAGTAATAATACCATACTGTTGTTCATACTGACTCTCACTTACTATAGCAAAAAGAGCAGTATTGTAATTCTGTTTCATTGCTAATAAATTAATTAAATTATTATATTGTTCTTCATAATCTGCATAACTTAAATTAGGATACTGTAATTCATAACCTTTACTCTGTAAACTAGTATTACCATGTTTATAACGATTTAATAGCGAATAAAGTGCGGCACGATGTGGTTTATATATACGCTGCGGACAAACAAAATTATATTTAAAGTCTTTTTTATTAAAATCAAATGCATCACGTAATACATCTTCTGATTGTTTATAATTACACCAAGTTTCATACTGATGACTGCTAAAATTAATTATGTTAATTCGTTCATCAGGCAAACTGTTCTGTATGTGACGAGCCCAGACTATAACAGTAATTCTATGGAGTGGAAAACCGTTATCCACAAAATGTTTATTTAAACGAATTAATTCATCACCTGTTAACATATCCTGTAAATTAACTATAAGGTGATAATTGGGATTGTCAAAATCACATTCCCAAGGACGTTTTGGAACTGCAATATCCCAACCACTATCAGTAATGGGATAATTTAAAGCAGCATCCAGTATTTCTGCCTCAGGAAATATTTCTCGTATTATACTAGTCCAGGGTTTATACATTAAAATAATTGATCCTTAAATATAACGATAGCACCTATTACATTAAATATCACAAAAACGAATGCAAACACGATGTCTTGTAGGAATGTTAAAAACTCACGGCGCCGTTTATTCACAAGCCCATACCACCATATATGATAATAAACACTAATAATCCCACTGCACTTATTATAACAGTACGAAATAATTCACCTAACCACCACATTAGTCTATCCGTTTACCAATTAACCAACCAATAATAAATGCAATTACTATGCCAACTGCACCTGGCCCACGTTCATTTCTTAACCAGTATGCAACAGGTAATAACATGGGCATAATAAAAACTAATATTTCAGCCCAGTCAGGTAATCCAAATCGATCTATAAATGAATTTATCTCTGAAGCAAAATTCCAAAATATAGTAATCCATAATATAGCCCATAAATATGCTTTATATTTGTCCTGCATTATATCCTCGTATAAACATTATATGCTTGAATAGTACGATTACTAAAAGCACCAGGATTACGACGAATCATAGTGAATAAATTATTCATTGTTAAACCTAAAAACTCACACTCACGTTTAAGTACAGTGGTTGCACCTCGAACACCCATTACGCAGCCTTTCCAATAATTAAACTTTTATCTACTTTAGTACGTGTAGCACCAAACGGTGTTGCACCAGTATTAACTACTTCAACTGACACTCTATTTACTTTAACGACCCGACCAGTCTTATCTACGCCACCATAACGCCATACAATAGTATCTCCTAATACAACTGAACGACCTTTAGTTTTACGTAGGAAATTAACCTGTCTATTATATTCCTGCACAATAACATGCATATCATCTATATTATCGATTGCTCTAATAGCATCTATTGCACTCTGTAATTTATTATTAACCATTAATTCTCTCCATTAATTAATTATATCATTAATATAACATATATACACTATATGTCAACCTATACAGGCACATATATATTAGATAAGTTATAGTCTGCATATACTGTATTCCAACAGTCATCGCATACTTGTGTAATAATGTCATCATAAGCACCAATTAACCATTCACCATCGGGGAGTTTTTCAACTAATAAACCCACACGTAAGTATAATTCACTAATATCCTCACAGTCTAATACCATTTCCTCAGTAATTAATGACTGAATGTCTTCCTGTATACCAAAAACATAATCTTTATAAGCACTCATTTAATCTCTCCTTTATTAAATATACCATTAATATAACACGTATATGAATACTGTCAACCCCCAGTGTGAATAAAAATGAATTAATCGTTAATTAACGGTTTAATAGCTGTATATACAGGTTTTAATAGAATACCCAGAAAATTTTCTAAACACCCTCTTCGTGTCAACGCCAGAAAAAAAATGCCCTTTATGAACCATATAGCACGGTTTTAGGGCATGGTTTAAACTGGTTTTTACCGTTATTCTATTACTGCCCTTAAATGTGTATTAATACCATTTGGGTATACAGCTATAACTCGCTCATTATAGTCACTCTCACTACGGGCAAGAGTTCTTAACTTGTGTTCGTATATACGTCTAAAGTCTGGATCGACTGTAGGCTCCAATAACACTGAACCAAGACTGGCTGCACGTTTATACTGACGTTCTTCTGAATATGGTCCCATCTATAACTCCTCTACGATGCCTAAACCTTCTGCTGCTATTAATAATAGACCAGCTATTACTAAATTACCACTTATTAAGAACATACCTGCTACTATACGTACGGCGCTCTTTGCTAAACTAACATAAAAATGCTTACGTGAAACATCCACTGGTTCCATTATAATACTCCTGTTAATAAATTCATTGCTGTTGCTGTGCCACTAATACTGGAGCCAATCATTATAGCACGGTCGCCCCAGATCATTCCTACATATATCCAGCCTACTGTACTTGCTACATAAGCCGCTTGGCCCCAGTGTATGAGACCAGCATTAATTAAGAATATACCCGCCACTGCTGTAACTGTAGCGGCCCACTTGACATACCAGTCTGGTGTGCCTGTTGGTGTGGTTGGTTTAACTACATCAAATTCTTCTTGTAATTCACTGAGCTCCTGTTGTAGACGACGTTTCTCTTTGCTAAGTTCCATAGCAAGAGCACCTGCTTTGGTCATTGTACGAGCTTCTGTGGTTAACTCTGGGTTATCCATTAAGCGGCCTCTAACTGTTCTAAATTAACTTCCTTATAACCCACGGGCATGACTAACCATGCACCTTCATCATCTACTAGTATGTCACCAACACTAACTGAACGCATCTGCGCCAATCTTTCTATACGGTCTTCTGGACCAATGTTACCAGCTTCAAAAGCATGATTAATGTCATCAGCGACGATGTTTGCTACATGTGTGTAACAACCATTTTGGAGTGCGATTTTAGCATCACCGTCTTTGGCTAGTAAGTAACTCTTAGCATTAACGTGACAATCCCAACCTTCTGAATTAATTAATTCTGAAAGATTAGAGTCGATCACTATTTGAAAAACTTTAATTAATTGCGCCATAAACACTCTCCTTTGTCTAACTATATCTTATAATAACATGTATACGGTAGTTGTCAACTGTTTTTGAATAAAATAATAACTATTAATACACAGACTAATAGTTATTATACTGATGTGTTAAGCGGCTTTACGCAATTTACGACGGCGAATTTTAATGAAGATGATACGACGTTTAGACTTAGTTTTATTATAACGACGTAGACGCACAGGTAGGTGTATGATGTTAGACATTTTTTGGTCCTTTCTAGTTAGTGTTTAACTATACCGTTATAGTAACACCTTTACTGGACCTGTCAACTGTTTTGCCAAAAAAAGTTTGGCTAGGGCGGTCTCACCACATCAACACCGCCGAGATTGTCCGCCCCGGTTGACAGTGCCGGATACATTCTATTTTCGGTCTACAATTCCCTGGGCAGTATCACGCCTGTAAATCCTGTACTGTAGTTCTTATGGCATCCAGTACTTGAACCGTTAGATTATCGCCGCATGGTATTGGTCCTCCGAATCTGATTCGCTTCGCTCATTAAGCAGCCTTACCGAACTCTGTCTGAACGTAAGGCTTATTCCATTTACCAATATTAATCTCACAATAGTATGCTACATGAAAGTAATCTGTCATTATGTCGCTTTTATCAAACCACTTAGTACCCTTCATAGCTGTTAATAACTCTGTTAAAAACTGACGAGCATCTCCACTATAGTGCCTATCGATCCAGTATGTATTAACCTGTGTATAACCATCACCGTGTGTATGGTCAAAGTCTAATGGACCTGATTGAATGTTAACTACTAAACTAAAGTGGTGCTTAATAGCAATCGAACCCTTCATGCCATACTTCTTAAGTACAGCTTTAATAGCTGGTGCTAATTCTGCTTTATCTGCCTGTGATATATAAGCCATGTAACAATCTCTCCTTTGTTCTAACTATACCATTACTATAACACGGTTTAGAACTTTGTCAACCCCTGTAACTAACTTTTTTTATAATACTTGTTTACATACATTACGAACATAGTATACACGGCTGTGAGTTGTTGCTGAACTTCTGAATTGTGTACATCCAGATCTAATGCATGGGCACTGTTTATGATTGTGGACATTAGTTCTGACTTTACTGACTTAACAGTTTGTTTAAACTGTGCTGCATCTGATTGTTGTATAAGTGGTACTAAGTTGTGTACACTGGCATTATGATTAGTATTAACAACAGTTGTAGTACGTGGCACTACAGGTAATTGTATAACGTTTGACATAGTTCTCTCCCGTATGTTATAACTTACTATAGCACAGTTATACACTATGTCAACCCACATAATCACTAGTGAATATATTATTAACTGATAATAAAAAAACAGCTATAGCAAAGGAACTATAGCTGTTAGGAGCTTAAAAAATTTAAAACTTAAACATATAAGTTGAAAAGAAAATAATAAAAACAACTTATGTATACACTGTAACACAGTATACAGTTTTGTCAACCCCTAAAAAGTGGTTTTTACTAAAACAGTAAACTGTAAACGGTCAAAATTATAAAAAGTGAAAAATATAAAAAGGTTGTAAAAAAGGAGGGCGAGGCAGCATATATGAAGTGCGATCAAGATTCACTTACCCTTAGTCAAATTGTGCCAGATTTTTTGTCAACCTGTCCCAGAGTAAAAAAATTTTTGGTCCCGTAACCTGGCTCTATAAATATCCGTACAGCGGATTCAAGGAAAACCATAATGACTCACAATATATACGTTGGCTGGGACAGCCGGGAGGACATAGCATATCAAGTATGTGAACATAGTATACTACGCCGTACACGTTCAGACATACGTGTTATACCATTACGACAACATGAACTACGTAAGTCTGGCTTATACACACGTGATGTGGATCGTTTAGCCAGTACGGAGTTTACGTTTACAAGGTTTTTAGTTCCACACTTAAACAACTATACTGGTTGGGCAGTATTCTGCGATAGTGATATGGTGTTTTTAATGGATGCAATAAACCTGTTTGATAACCTGGACCCTACTAAAGCTGTATACTGTGTACAACACAACTACAATCCACCCGAGGGTGTCAAGATGGATGGGCAAGCACAATTACCATACCCACGTAAGAACTGGAGTAGTATGATGATATTTAACTGTAGTCACCCAGCATGTAAAGGTTTAACTACAGACAGAGTGAACACAGCTACAGGTGCATACTTACACCGTTTTGAGTGGTGTACAGATGATGAAATTGGCACATTGTCACCGGAATACAACTGGTTAGTAGGACACTATACAGCTGGTGTTGACGGTACACCACAAATACTACACTATACACTGGGTGGTCCCTGGTTTGAGAACATGCGTAACTGTGAGTATGATCACATATGGAAACGTGAAGTAATTAACTTATACAGTAGTTAACATGCATGTAGCTAATAGATTAGATAATGGTATTGCCAGTTTTAATGACGTACAAATACTCAACCTAGCACGTACACGAGTAGAGATATTTGTTGAGAATACACAATACTGGTACATACACTACGGTAAGAATACAGATCGGATTATTGTTGCACATCCACCTAAAGACGCATGGCGTGTGCCCGTTACACATAATAAACCGGGTATGTACTTCTATTGGTATACTGTACCACTAGTAAACTATTACCACACACTGCTGGACGGTGTAGGAGCCCTTACGCACTATATTAGACTGCGTACTGTGTATCCGGATATAGTACTATTAATTAACTGTACACCCCGACCCAAAGGTGGTGTAGTACGTCATCCACCTTTTGTAACTGAACTATTAGATCTACTGGATATACGCTGGGAATATACTAGTGAAGACTATGCTTATGAGCGTGTACTGTATGGTGCACCGTTAGGTATACGTAACGGTAAACGGTGTAGGCCTCCCGTAGAACAATATGAACTACTGCGTACTCTTATACGTGTGGCTCATGACCGAGCGCCTTCGGCGCCTATCAGTCAGGTATACATAAGCAGACGAGCCCATGCAAATCCACTACTAAATCGCAAAGGTGTTATAGGTGAGGATAATACTGTACGCCGTGGACTAGTTAATGAGGATTCAGTTGTAGAGATATTGTGTGATTTAGGCTATACTGAAGTGTTCGGTGAAAACTTATCCCTAGCAGAAAAGATAGTACTGTTTCACAACATGGACCGTTACATAAGCACTGCCGGTGCAGGTGTTGCTAATTTATTATGGACTATGCCACGTTCAGTTAGTGTGGGTGGCATACATACACCGGGTTTTCCTTTCCCCAGTAACAATCACACTACACACATATGCACAGGACCTGAAGTAAACTGTACTATTACAAACTATCCCGGTAGAGTTAGTTTTGTAGATCCGGTGGAGGGTGCTCGTAACTATAATAGTCCCTGGCGTATAGATAATTTAGTGGCTTTTCGTAACTGGGCTCGTACAGTCTAAACTGTATGTAGTTTGCCAAAATGTGTATCATATGGATCAGGTGGACCGTGAAACACTAC
>Ga0222719_10002433_pt1 | contig 16969 bp, 28 predicted proteins | sample C33_34DmetaG_FD_165039 | JGI IMG/M metagenome (GOLD analysis project Ga0222719, IMG submission 165039) | Estuarine water microbial communities from San Francisco Bay, California, United States - C33_34D | ecosystem: Environmental > Aquatic > Marine > Unclassified | place: USA: California... | reverse complement strand
CCGCTTGTGTCATATTCAACATCAAAAGTATCAGGGTCTCCTTGATAGTTTAATCCATTACTATCTATTATAATTTTGTTTGTTCCCCATGTTCTTGCATAGTCAACTAATTCAATCGTATCACCTACACTTGCAGAAGAGGGGAAAGTAATTGTACATTCATTAGATGTTGTATCTATCCAATAACCATTGCCAGATACTGCTGATAAAGTTGTTCCCGTAACAATCGTTGATTGCCAATCAGTTCCTTCAGAAATATCTACAGAGCCACCGAGCGATACAGAACTTCCATTAATTGTAATAGCTGAATTATCTAAAGAAGAATTAGGAATAGATCCTGCTGTATAAACAACAGTGTCTCCTGTTCCTCCAAGGGTTAATGTTCCGTTTCTACTTTCAACGGCATCTACTTTAATCTTTGACATTTATAATATCACCAATGTTCCTGTAACTGTTTGTGTTCCTGTAACTGTAACAGGACCTGCTAAAACTCCAGAGTCAAGAGTCTGATCATCACTAAGTGTTGAGTTATGTGTCGTCACATACGTTGTAGCATCCATATCAGGTGAGGGTGCTTTAGAAGCAGGATAAGTACAGATAACTGTTTTTTCCCCTGCAGAAAAATTTACTAAACTGTCTGAATTAGATGATGAGATAACGGTTGTTCTTGATAATGTATCAGGACTTGCGTCAGTAACAGTGCCTCTACCTACTTCAAATTCAGTACCAGCAAATATTGAATAAAATGTTTCTTTACCATTACCTACCCCTACAACAAAGGTTTCAAAACCTTCAACAGCACCTGCTAAATTAACAGTGCCTGTTCCTGTAGTGGTTGTAGTTTCTTTAACACGATCGTTTAAAATCAATTGAGCCATGTATTAATTTATAGCACTAAGCTACCTCTCTGTCATCAACTTCTGTCCATACATTATTAGCAGAATCATCAACTTCTGTCCACGTATTAGTATTACTGTCGTCTACAGGAGTCCATGCATTATTGACTCCCGGTATTACAGGAGACCATGCGATAACACCGACACCTGTTTGACCAACGGATAATTCAATACCTGTTGGAGTGACTAAAGCGGAAGCTGTTGTGGTGACACTGCCTTGAGCAGTACTAATCGCTTGTCCTGTAACAGGGACATCGGCTCCTGCTCGACCTATGGCCTGACCTTGGACAACGGACAGAGCTATTCCTGTAGGCGTAACTAATGCTGATCCAGTGACATTTTCATCACCAATTGCAGTGGTTAAACTTTGTCCTGTAACATCAACATCAACATTGGTAAAGGCAACAACATCTCCTTGAGTTGAGGTTAATGCTATTCCTGTGACAGGAACATTAGCGTCAGCGGAAACTGTTTCATCACCGATTGCTGTAGATATAGCTTGTCCTGTAACAGAGACAAGGGCAGATCCTGTAATAACAGAATCACCAATAGTTGTTTCAATAAGAGCTTCTGCTCCAACGACAATGGTCGTCTGACCACCTGCGGAAATAGAATAAGGACCAATTGCAAATGACGTAGATTCACCTGTTGGGAAAACCGTAATGTCAGGTAAGAAGACAGTGACATCTCCTTCTGTTGAAGTTAGAGATTCACCTGTTGGGAAAGCAGTGACTCCTGCTCCAATTGCAACGGAACCTTGAGCACTAGATAAAGCTTGTCCAGTAACTGTAACGTTAGCATCCGCACTAACGGTTTCATTACCTATAGCTGTACTGAGGGATTGTCCTGTAAGTGTAACAACAGCACTACCAGATATAGTAGCTGTTCCAACAGCAGTATTTAATGCTTCTCCAGAAAGAGCAACGGTAGCGTTCTTACTACCTTGAGCACTAAACGAATCTTCAGCAAAGGTTGTAGTTCCAAAAAACATAACTGTATCTTAGCCCAACTACAACAAAAGCTAAATGATTATATTAAGATATTCTTAATATAGCGTTAGATGAATCTGCTGTTGGGAACTGAATTGTAAATGTACCTGATGTAGAAGTCTTCACTGCACCGAAATCTAGAACCATAACTGCTGCATTTGTATTAGTTGTTGCAGAATTGTTTGAATTATAAATTACGGCAGCTTGTGCTGAGATTGTTGCACTTGTAAAACTTAAATCACTGAAATCAATAAATGCTGTTGCACCAGATCCTGCGGCACCTGAATTAGTTAATGCTCCACCACCTGCAGCATAGGTACCTGAAGCACCTACTTCGTTACCTGTAATATATGCAGTAGTAGTATTGCTTAGGGTTGCAGAGTCTGTATACAAAGCAAGTTTGAAAGCGTCTCCACCAGATGCACGAAAATCGTGTTCGCCTTCCAATAATTCTACTTTAAAACTATCGCAGACTGCTTGTGTAATGGCCATCTTTACTTACCTCCGGGATCTACTGATTTTAGAGGAATACGGAGGACCCCATCTGCGTATTCATCTCTTCGTTTTCTGCCCATTTGTGTTTGTGCTAAAAATTGCATCGCTTGAGCATACTTTTGATCGTATAATTGCACATATGGAGGATTTTTCAAGTAGGAAAAAGCCTCAACAACTGTACCATAAATTAAAACTTCTGGTGCGTTGGTTGATAACCAAGTAGTTGTATTTGTGCTAGATAATCTGTCGGGTGTTTTGTTATACCATAATTCTATTTCGTAAGCTGCATCAGGAGTAGGAGCTACAATCAGAGTATTATTATCCCAGTTAGCATAGTATTTGGGTGTACCTGTATCTGATCTATCGACATTATATTCATCAATAAATGTTGTATCTCTTTGATCTAGCCATGTTCTATCATTAGTAATTTGATCTTTTATTTGAACTCCTCGCTCGAAAGCAAAATCAGGAGGCACTGTAATAAAAGGACTGCCTATGGTAAAACTAGAGAATTGAAATTTTCTAAAAGCATCTAAATCTAATTCTCTTTGAATTTTATTTTCTACATTTACAATGAATGTATTGATAAGAGAATCAGTTAAAACCTCTGATCCTACTTCAGCATAGTCTCTTACATTGGATACAAGTTCAGAATAATTCATGATGTGCTCACAGTTACATTACCAAGTTTCGTAGCAATTAGCAACTTCCTGATTTCTGGTGAAGGTTGCATACCATTGGACTCAAAACTACTATCTCCTGGAGCCCCTACAAATACAACAACTGCTTGAGGAACATCTGGTCTTGGATTTTTTAAAGCTTCAGCATCAGGTGCGTGATAAGGAGGATCTAATTGAGGATGCTTCGGTTCGTAACACTCAGGACAAACAGATAATCCATTCCATTCTTTTCGTAAATCTAAATAATCATATTGTTGTCCGCATCTATCACAAATAGCTTGTGAATATTTTCCAACTGCGAAAGCCATGATTAAGTCCTAAAATAATTTTGTGGCACAAGATGAACAGAAGTTCTTTGGCCGTCCTCTGTTAATGCTCTTTGTAATTCATCTTCGTAATATAATTTCATTTCTTGAACTCTACCTGGGCTATGTTTTTGAGCGAGATAGAAAGACAACCCTGAAACCATACAAGGTAAAAACCTATAAGGAGCATCTGGGGTATTGGTGTATTTACCTGCGTCTTCAATCCTAGCTACATAATAATAATTAATTTGAGTATCGGTTGTATTAGGTGTGAGATAAAGGTTAATTTCTACATTAGATAAATTTCTTCTTACATAATATTGTGAAGGTGTCCCTGTAGAGCTCTTATTAGGAATAGCTTGATACTCTGATCTTGAAATTTTTGTCATGGTAGTATCTGTGCTACCATTTCTGAAAACTGCTTCTAAGACATCACTACAATTAGATGGAGCAGTATATGTTGTAGTATCGGCTACCAAGTTTTGAGTATGATTTGTTACTTTCCAAAGATGAACTCCTCTATTGCCCCATTCAGACAATAGAAGATTTAAACTTCTTCTAGCTGATTTTAAATCATAACCTGTTCTTGTTTGTTTACCAATTCTTTCAAAAGATTCTTCTATGACGTCATCAATATTCAAATCAAAATTTGTTGTACCTGAAGTAGCCATACTAAATTACTTTTTCTTCATCATTCCGCCACCACGCTTCTTCATGATAGCCATTCCGCCGCCTCGCTTCTTCATGACTTGTTTCTTCATCATGCCTCCGCCTCTTTTTTTGATTACTTGCTTTTTCTTCATCATGGTAATTACCTCTTTTTATTTAGTTGTTCGTACGTACGTTGCCTTTCAGCCACTACTTCTTCATAGTAGTCTTTAGGCCATTTCTCATAATAGCCTATCTTATGTAGTTTGCAACTCGCATCATACAACTGTTTAAACTTTTGTATTAACATCATAGAATATTGTAAATCTCCATGTTCTACAGGCTCCTCTGTAGGATCACATAAAAACTCCTGTTCCTTTGGGTCAGCAGGAGTTTCAGGATGAAAGCCCATAAAATAAACATCTCGTCTATTGTAGGTTTTATTGTAAAAATCTATTTTATCTTGAAATTGTTCAGGAGTGTATTGTTCGAAAAAAGGATCACAATAGATAATAATATCGTGTTGTTTTTTATTCCAAGACTTAATGACATCAGTTAATTGTTTTTCATACTTAGATTTATCCATACGAACCTCTATTCGTACTTTATTATCTTTTCTCCACTTAGCTGCAAAGGGACATGCGGGAAATCCTATGTGTTTATTTATTGGTTCTAAGACAGTCTTAGACCAATTAATTACATCAAGTTTAATTTTTTCTGCTTGTTTTTTTCGAGACAATTGTTTTTACGTTTGTAGGTTTACCACCTGGATTGCCAGCTGCACGCTTTCTGCGCACCGCTGATGCTTTTTGAGATGTACTCATACTTCTAGCTTTTGCTAGAGGAACACATTTAGGATATTTTCTTTTTGAACCTTTCGTAGATTTTCTACCACAAGGCTGATACTTACCATCTTTCTTTGGGGCACCTATATCTACCCATTTCTCATCTACCCATTTACGAAGTCCCATTAAAGTTTCTTTGTGACCTTTCTTCTTTTAGTCATAATCCCTCCACAACCTTTTGCGATTCCACCTTGATTGTAATTTGAAACTTTTTTTCTTTCTTGGGATACTTGATTAATCATACCTCCATCAGCCTTTTTATTTTTCTTTCCACCAGGAGTTACTTTTCCTGAGCATACAGCACTAGCATACATATTTGCATATGCACTAGGGTAAACGTCGAATTTACGCTTTGCTGCGGCTTTTCCTTTTGCGCACAATTTTGCCATTTTTCTTTTTACTCCTTCCTGGTTTTGTTATCTGTTGTCTCATCTGAGCTCTGCTGATTGCCATGTTCACATCCTGCACATTCGCAATAAATACAAGTTTCTTGGCAGTGACACCAACAACCACATTTATCGCATCTAGTGATATTCATTAATCTCTTAAAATATCTTTAATCTCCTCTATGTCTTGTTGCATTGTTGCAATTTGAATCTTAATAACAGCAATGTCTTGTTGCATTTCTGTAACTCTATCTGCCTTGAATTCAACGGCTTGAATTCTTTCCGACCACATACCCCACGTCATGAGAACGGTCCCGGCAAGGACTAAATAGGGCAGAGCTGTTCTAATATCTATTTTCATTTTTTACATATACAACTGTAATCTTCGCAGCATTCACACATAATATACTCCTATTTTGTTTTAGCACTCATATTGCTTAAAGGGTTATTTAAAGCCTTATTGATTTGTAAGTCAAGGCTTTCTTCAATGAGCTTGAGTTCATCAAATACTTCTCTTGTATCTTCTTTTTGTCTATCTTCCACGTCATTTACAATTTCGGTTATGTGTCGAATATCATTAGCTTGTTGACGTAAATCAGCCTTCATATCTGAACGCATATCACGTGCCACATCACTGATTATATCTAGTTCTGATTTTAAAACCGCTATTTCTTCATCATATTTAGATAGATCGGGAGCTGTATATTCTTCTATCTTGGCTTTCATATCCAAATAATCATCATAGAACTTATATACTGTCCAACCACCACCGATGATTGCACCTAATAAGGATAAGATAATAAAGAATTTTCCTCCAGAAAACTTAATTCCCTGATACTCAATACTGGCCATTTATCATCTCCTGAATTGTATTTTCCTGTGCCATGTCAAAAAAGATACCATACTGATCTTCTAATGTCTTGTTTAAATACTCACCTACATCAACTTCTGTAAAGCTTTGAGTGGGTGTAAAGAAGGTTTTTGTATCTCCTAATATTTGCATTACAAGTAATGTTTTTGTTTGAGCAGTGTCGTCATAACGCTCTTTATCATCAATATCCTTGACTATTTTTGTAGCTGCTTTTTCTTTTGCTGAAGGTTCATTTGCAGGTTTTTCTTCTGGTTCCTCAACTTCTTCTGGTTTTTCTTCTACAGGTTCGGGAGTGCTTTCACTTTCTACAGGAACTTCTTCCGTAGTTTCTTCCACAGGCTTTTCTACGGGTTCCTCTACAGGTTCTTCAACACTTGCTACTTCAATTGTTTCTTCTAACTCTGCTTCAATTTCAAGTTCAATTTCCATCTCCATTTCCATCTCTGCCATATTGATTTCAGGTTCTGGTATATCTATTTCAAAATCTGTTTGTATTTCTTGTATTTCTACCTCAACGGTTTCATAGGAAACTTCTTCTTGTTGTGGTTCGATAGGTTCAAATTTAATCTCTCCCGCATCATCAACAACGACATCATTAAATTCAATTACTTCTGTAGCAAATTCAATTTCTACAGAATCAAAAATATTGAGATAGACAATTTCTTCTACTGAGGTGATTTGTTGTTCTATGATTGTATTGATGACGTTGTAGAATACATTGACAGTTATATCATCAAAAACAGGTCCCACGGCAAGATTGATATCACGTCCACCGATTTCGATAGTTAATCTTTTTAAAACGCCACTGAAATTGAAAGAGCCATCGTATGATTGATATCCTGTTGATACGCCAGTTTCAGACAAAATATCAGTTCCTGAAAAGACTGTAGTCCCTCCATTAGTTCCTGTAATGTGCATGTAGATTCGATCTTGAGCATCTTGTTTATCAACCTCTATGGAATATTTAACTTCACCACCGTTATCTATACTTAAAGAAGAAATGTCAACTGTTTGAATAAAAGTTGTGCCCATTCCTGTAACACCCATATTAGATGTATTATTACCACTGCCTGTAATCTCAGCACATTTATCTGTTCCTAATCCATAACAAGAGGAACCACTTGGTATTGAAGCAGGTCCTTGACCTCCCCAGTCACTATCCATATCTCCTTCTTTACTTGTAGGAACATATCCATTAGATCCATCAAGAATGTCTCCTGAATCTTCATTCGTAATAGTAGTGGTGGTTGTTGTTTTGGTAGTAGTTTCAGTAAAGATTATTTCTGTGCCTTTGTCTTCTTCTGTTTTAACAACGACAGATTCTTCTGTAATAATTATCTCTGGAGTGCAAAGACCTTCGGTGTTAGGTAAGCACGTATCAGCTTTAGAGGATAAGGAATAAAGTGAGAGCCATAAGACCAAAATTCTTAAGAGCATCAAAGTCTCCTTGTTGTGTTTCATCTTTTACAACTATGGTGTAATCATCTCTAAATTTAGATCCTACAGGAATTTTACTAGGATTTTCTTTCCAGTAATTAGCAGCCTCCGTACCGATAAGTCCTTCAGCAGGACACGGGGTCCCTGCATCGAGCATGCTATCCCAGACACGAGGATCTTGACATAATAATGCCACCGCCGCAACTTTCATGCCATATTGGTACATAGCACGACTAGCACGAAGAGTCTCACAAAATTCGTCTGTAACGACATAGCCTGAAGCTAATCCTAAAACATTATTTTGTACGCTAGCTCCAATTCCAAGTTTGCATATATCACTATTATTATTCATGATAGTTGGAGCATTTGCTGTAGGGGGTGTTGAATTGGTTACAACCGTGCTTGACACGGTGTTCGTCTCAGCTTTTACATCAGTTATTGTAGCTACTAATGTAAAGAAAAAAAGAATTGTTATAAGTAGTTTCACCTAGCATCTCCATCTTTTTCTTGCTTGTCGTAATCTTGAATTAGGATCTTTAGCTGCTTTAGGGAATTGTTTCATTTGACCAGCAGATCTAGCACAGTAAGATTTTCTACGTTTCGCAGCTTTACTACCTTTCTTTACTTTACCTGTGACTGCTGTCTTTAATTTTGAACCAGGGTTCTCTGATCGGTAGCGTTTAACGCCTGCTTTAGTCATTCCCGCCCCAGATTTAGTGGAGCGGAAATATTTTTTAGTTTTTGGTGGCTGTTTGTCTGCCATTATCCGAAGATGCAAGTTAGTGAAGTCACATTAGTTAATGTAGCATGAATCACGTTTTCAAATCTCATACCTGTATCACCGATGTAAGTTTCAATTACTGCTGTAGCTGAAGCAGGAGTGTCTATATCCAATTTAGTAGATCCTCCACTTCCATCCTTCAAAACAATACTTCCAGCAGATGCACCACAGATAGCATGAATAGCTATCAGTCTTGCAGGACCTGATCCCACATTACCTGTTGCTGTTACTTTAGCCGATCTATAGTTAATCATAACTTACTCCTTACGCTACTGCTGCGCCAGTAGTTACGTCCACAAAGTTTGTACCGTTACCAAAACAAAGAGAACCTGTTAAAGAAGCTCCTGTTGCATCAGAAACATAGATTAATAAACCTGCTGTTGCTGTTGGTAGTGTAGCTAATGTGAATGTTGGAGCGACAAAACCATTATTTGATAATACTGGTCCTGAAAATGTAGTATTTGCCATTATAAACCTCCTAGGTTGTATAGACCGATTACATAGTCTCTATACCGTCTGACTAGCTCAGTCTATGTAATCTATTATGCTAGTTCTTAATTAGTACCATAAAAAAAGGGGGCATGAAAGCCCCCTCGTTATTTTATTTATTGTGTTAATTATGCACCAGATGTACCGAATACACAGCGTGGATCTGAGAAACCAAATGAGTATCTCTCTCTTGCTTTGTATCGGATATTACCTGTATCAAAATCACCTTCCATTGTTGTTGACAACGGAGTTCTTGTGAAATGCTTGAATCCATTAGGAGCATCAGTTTTGATATAGAAAGCATCTGCATCATTTAAGTAGTGGTTCACAGTATAACCCTGTGGAATCACTCCCATGTTTCTGATTGCATTGATATCATTATCTGCTGTTGCTGTTCTTAATGTTGATTCCATTAATCTGTTAGCTGTGAACTGTAGCTGTCTTGGAATGATAAGTTTCATACCTTGAATAGCTGTTCTTAAGCCTCTCTCATCTCTGAAATCAGCGATGTCGATTAATGACTGCTCAAGTGATGTTTCGTTCAAATCAGCATCTGTTGCTAATCTGTTTACTAAAAAACCACCTGATTGTAGTGGGTGCTCAGTGTTGATGAGTGATACACCATCACCACCAGGATTTGTTCCTGCAGCACCTGCAGCAGCAAAAGCGTTGTTAAGAACTGCGGCAGCCTTAACTTGCTTTGTGTTTGACATTGAACGAGCAAGTGCCCTTGTGTATCTCGCAGCGAGTCTGTCGTAAAGGTTATCCTCTACAGCTTCCTCTGTGATTGAGAATGCAAGTGCAATTGTTTCGTGTGTATAACGAGCTGTAAATGTTTCGTTAGCTGTGTCGAATGATACTGCTCCACCTTCTGATTTAGTTGGTGCAGAACCGAAACCTGCTAACATTACTTCTTCTTCAAATGCTCTGTCAGATGACTCTGCATCAAAGATTTCAGCATGCTCATTGTCGTAACGTGAATATTCCAAGCCGAACAGGGCGTTCAAACCTGGCTCTAACTCTTTAACGAGTTGACTTCTAGATATAGCCATAATTTAACCTCCTATATGCCTGTAGTATCAGTTAGTGAGTGTAGGTTGATTTTGACAAGAATGTTAGCGTTAGCTGTTGTAAAATCACTATTGTCTGGGTCTTTTGATAGACCTACTACTCTAAAGTTTGCCGCAGCGTCGGTTGTAAAGCTGTCACCATCAATCTTAACAGAAGATATACCTGATATGGTAGATCCTGCTGCGTAAGTTGCGATATTACAGTTTGTTCCAACTTGGGCCTGTGCTGCATTAGCGTCATCACATTTTACTTCAAAAACCGCATCTGGGTTGTCGATGACGAATGCCTTTATATTGTCTGCAGCGATGCTTCCTGGATAGTAGTTGCTGAATGTTGGTTTGCTAGTTGTTGGGTCAACATACTCACAACCATTAAACACACCCAGAAGCTCTGCGCCAGCAGTTGATCCTATATCAATAGCGCCATTCGCTACTAATACAACTGGATCACCTTGAAAGATTGCGGATCCTTCATTGTTACCAATAGTGTACTCAGTTTGACCAGTAGTATTATAACCACTGCCGAGCATTCTACTTGGTCGGAATCCGAAACCTGAACTTAAGTTTGCCATTTTATTACTCCTTAAAGTATTTGTTATTAGTAAGCGTTACATTTAGGTCGATTAAAAATTATTCACTTTTCTTCGAGCCACCGAACGTAACTTTAGTTTGTCGCTCGGGCTTATTAATTGGCATTGAAGGATGTTGCTCCTTTAGAAGATCGTTATCAACAGCTTCCTGCTGACGTTCTGTTTGATCGGAGTAGTATTGATCTCTCTCCGCTGCGATCTCTAATGGCACCTTTGCCAGTAATAATCCTCCCACTGAAACAACACCTTTATGTCTTCCTTCAGACTCAGTAGGAAAATCAAAATCAGGATATTCGTCGGCTCTGACAAGTTCGTAGCCTTGTCTAATTCGACCGATAACATTTTTGTTATCTTCAAATCCTCTTACTGATTCCCTAATCCATCTGAATTTAAAACCTTCAGGCGGTGTCGGTGTTTCAAGCGAGCTTGGTGGTTGCCAGTTTTTTTTGCGTGCTTCTTTATCCCTTGTGGATGCAGATCTAGGTGTTTTATTTATCATAACGTTACCTCCTCTGTAACTTTAGTTTTTCCGACGCATATTGCTCGTTGGAAAGACCAAGTCGTTTAGCGATAGCCGCTTCTGTACTTGACAACTTAACTACGTTGCGTCCTGTGCCTCTGTTTCGATGTGCGCTTGCAACGGTCTGGACGGGCTGTTGCTTTGCGGGTTCTTCGGTTGAAGAATCTTGTTCAAACTTATGCGGGAGATTATCTCGCATACGTTTATCAATCTCAGTATAGTAGTAATCTGTTCTTGGATCAACACCTTGATTGACTAAATCTTCATGAATCGCATATGCGACGTTTGTCATGACTTTATCTGAACCAAACCATTCATTATTCGCTGCCCAAGACTCAGCTTTAGGATCTTTAACAGCAGGTTGTGGTTGAGATTGAGGTATTTCTACCTGTTTTTCTTGCTTGGGAGCGGTTACTCTAGCCTCTTCTTGAGCCTTTATTTGCTCATAACGAGTTTGCTCTGCACCTAATTTTCCTATTTCTAGTTGTGCTGAGGCCATAGCGTCTGAATCCTGGTCTTCCACTGCCTTTTTAAGCTTTGCTTTTGCAGCTTCCATAGACCCGGTTAAACGTCCGCCCATTTCATTGACATAACCACTATTAATTTTAGAGAGTTCTTCTTGAACTTTATCTCTTTCATCTTTAATAGCTTGAGCAATTTTTATTGCTTCTTCTTCACGTCGTCTTGATTCACCTAATTGGTAAGCATATTCATCAAATCGTTTCTGAACGGACTTACTATAATTTTGTTTTGAATCTTCTTTAGGTTCTTCCTCAGTTTTTACCCCTTGTTGTTTTGGTTTCTGTTCAACAGGTTCTTCCTGTACTTCTTCTACCTCAGCTTCGAAGGTTTTACTCTCTTGAGGAATCTCAACTTCCTTTTCTTCTGTAGGTGCAGCAACATCTTCGCTCTCTACCTCGACAGAATACTCAGCTTTTTGTTTTTGTTCAGACTGAGCTTGAAGTTCAGCAACTTGTCTATCTACTTCGTTCATGTATATACTCCTAAAATATCTTCAGGACTTTCAACAGTCCCTAAAATTTCATCATCATTTAAAATTCTAAGCTCGCCACCCTCAATTTTAATTCGAGAGCCTGCGTATCTTGCGATGATTACCCAATCACCTTTTTTACACCAAGGTCCATGTGGAAATTTATCCTTGTCTGCATAGGCATCAGGTCCAGTTTCTAGGACTAAAGCACAAACAGAAGCAATCTGTTGCTCTTCTACGGCTTTATCTGTTAATAAGACACCACCTTTAGTTTTTCCTACACCTTTATAGGGAAGAACAGTTAGTCTCCACCCTGTGGGCTTTGGAACTTTATTAAGATCGGTCTTTTTTTCTTCTTTTTTCTCAGCAGGATTAAGTCCCACTATCTTTTTTTCTTTGGGCATAATCAGCCCCGTTGTCGACGTCATCGTCTACCTCCCATTTGCGATAAAGATCCCTAACATCTGAATCGAGTTTGCGAAGAGAAGTGAGTTGCCCAACTAGGAATTGATATTTGTCCCAATTCTCTACGTTTCCATCAATAAGTACAGACTTTATGTCGTCTTGTCTAGTAGTTATTAATCGTAAAATTGCTGAATATATATTTGTTTGCACTATTTCGTAATTTTCTTACTTTTTTCGAAGCTGCGAAGCCCAGCCATTCCGAGTAAAGCTGTGACTAGCGGGAATAAAGTTGACATGTCAAGCTCTGGAAGAGGCGCATGTTCAACACTAAATGCTGCCAATATAAATACTAAGAATTGTTTTAAAACATATTCCCAAAATATTGCTAATGCACAAGACATTCCAATAAGAGGACGCCAACTGCGTTGCATCATACCACCAAAACCTGTAGCAGTAGACTTAGCATCAGCTAAGTTAATATCCATTTGTTTAGAATTAATTTCGTTTTCTAATTCTTGAAGTTTTATTTTGATTTGACCTTTTTCTTCCTCTGAAGTGTGGACACTGTCAATAACTTTACCGACAGTGTCTACTAAAGATCCGCCTAATAATTTTGATAACATTAATTAGATAATCTGAGCGGCTACCCAACCGATAACTAGACCGATTACAAGCCATTTCTTTTTTGGGTGATCGTTCCAAAGTTTTTTAATCATATCCATTAGAATACTCCTTTGAATTTAGTACCACGAATCGCAGCACCTGTTCCTCTCATGCCTTGAGAGTTAGGTCCCTTTTGAGGGGGAACTGTTTTGGTGAGTCTTTTGTTTATCATCCCACCATCTTTAGCTTCTAAAATTTTTCCTGTAAGTTTTTTTTCATCTTGTTTGACAGGTTTATATTTTTTCTTACGACGCTCCTTCATTAATTTCATAGTGTCTTCAATATTTTGAAGATTTTCTTCTTCTTTACGTTGCATCTCATCGTCTTGCTTTTTCTTTTCTTTTTTAGCTTGCTTCTTACCTAATTGTTGAACGGCCATTTAGAATACTCCTCGAAAACCTTTTCCTGAGATAGCTGCTCCTGTACCACGAGCCATTCCGCCGTTAGCCATTTTCTTTGGCTTCTTCATTCCTTTTGCCATCTTCATTTCAGATTTTGTTGCAGGGCGTAATCCTATCTCTAGAACCATACCACCATCTTTCATATAGCCCATTTTGTTTCTCACTCCTGTTGGGAGTTTTGATAGACCTGGGTTTTTAGCCTTGTCTAATGGTTTTAAGTTTTTTTTCATTAGTGTACTGTCCTATTTAATTGAGGTACAACCTCGTATTTATAATTAGACAACAACCTTAGCAAATCTTGAGTGTCTTTTAAACCTATTTCTTTGTTCATTGCCCACTGTCCTGATGCTAAAAAAGCACTAGCAATGGCCAACGGATCAACGCCTTGCGATGTATATAGGCTAAACATAATCTTGAATTCATTAGTTAGAGATTCAACAGTTAGTTGATCAATGTCTTCCCAAGGACTACTTTTTTCTTTTTGTTTTTTTGCCATTCGACTTACCTGCCTTATCTAGTGCAATCGCAATTGCTTGTTTTTGAGGATAACCTTCTTTCCTCATCTTAGATATATTAGCACTTATTGACTTTTTTCCACTACCTTTTTTTAGCGGCATTGAGTCTTTCCATTTGAACAGCTGTTCTTTGATTTTGAATATCGTATTGTTGTTGAATCTTTTGTGCGTCGTAAGATTTTTTATAGCTTAATCTTTCTTCATCTAATCTTTGACTAGCTAGATCATCAGCAGCATCAAGATTGAGTTTCTGTTGTTCTAAATCTAACTCTCGTGCTTTGATCTCGACCAACGGATCTTGTCCTTGTTGACCAAACCCTATAGCTTCTTGTTCTTCTGCTACGGCTTCATCTATCTTTGCAGCTATCTTGACTGCTACTTGTTTTTCAATCTGTGCTTGGAACTGTTGTTGTAGCTCTGGTGGTACTTGTCCACCGAACTTCATCGCTTGTCTGTTTAACTCTGGAGTTATTTCTGCCATGACCTCGGCTCTAGCTTGTGCGGACATGTGCTCGACAATATGCGCTTGTAGAATTGTCATCACCTGAGGATTGTTTCTGACCAAATAGGAACTCATAAATGCTCTGTGTGCCTCGATGTGTGCTTCATGATCTTGTTCTGGGAAAACTACTAATGCTTGCATACGAAGAGATTGTGCATTCTCCATACCAGGATCAATCGGTGTTGGTTTTGCAGGAGGAGGTAATATTGCTTCTACCTGTTGTACGCCTAACGCCATATACATTCTTCGATACGCTTCGTAGAGATTATGAACTTGAGGATTGCTTTGTGCTAATTGTAATTGTGTTTGTGCCAACATAATTCTCTGTGACATTGAAAAGATGTTGGGATCAGATACAGGTTGTACGTCCACTCTGTCATCAAAGTCTGTTGCTTTAATCTGTCTGTTGCCACCAGAGACATTGTAAGGATATTCAGGTGGGAGGGATGTTGCAAATAATTTTGCTAATAATTCAAATTCTTGTCTTTGTCCGTTGTGACATCTTTTGTGAATACCACTCATGACTTTGGAACCTTGTTCTAATAATGCCATGGTTGTTCCAACAGGATTAGCCTGTGAACCATCGCCTACTTTCATATCAGCGATCGCTGCAAATCGTCTGCCTGCATCAACCACATAACCAAGTAATTGAAATAAAGTTCCATCAGGTCCTTTGTAGGGAAGGGGCATTAACGCATTACGTAAATCTCCGCCTGGTGCATCAACGTCTCTGAATTCACCTGGTACCAAAGGTTCTTCATCATCTCTGACACGAAGACCTCGTGATTTGAAACCGGCAGGTAAGTTGGATAATGTACCTGCATCGAGCAGTGCTCGTAGTGCTGCCGTGGCTGTTCTTGTTAGTCCGCCTAGCATATGCACTAAACCAAAACCATAAAATCCGAGACCAGGTAAAAACTTGTAGTGAACAAAATATTTTTGTCTCATAAACATCGGGTCATCTTGTAAGTAGTTTCGGTAGATTGATAAAATTTTTCCTGTGCCTTGTTCTAAAGTCACAACGTAAGGTAGTTTTAGTCCTGTGGGCTCACCATCTTCTCCGGTATTCTCATACCCTTCTAAATTCAAATCAACGTGCATTTCTAGCAACTCGTACTGACCAGCATATTCTGACTTTTGTACGCCTTCTAACTCGTCATACTTTTCTTGAATATCAGAATACGAAGAATACAATTCGTCGTTCTCATCAATCTCAATATCTCTGTAAAAACCAGAAAGCATTTGTCGTTTCAAATCGTTCGGAGAAATTTTTATCACATGGGTGATGCGTTCGGCATCTTCTAATTCGGATGCTCCGTAGTTCACGACTAAATCTTCACTCGGTATAAACTTTGCACACGGTCTTCCCATGTTGCCATCATAATAAATCTTTTTAAATGCACTTCCTGCTAGCGGTAAGTGAAATAACATTTGATCTGTCTCAGCGTCGTACTCTTTCATTTTGTAAACTAGCTGATAGTTCATAAATTCTTTAACACGCTCTGCTTGTTGTTCCACTTCATCGTTCACTTCTCCAATGATGGATGTTTTAACGGGACCGCCCGCAGGGAGAAGCTCTTTGTACGCTCCTGCTTGAAACTGCGTGACGGCCTCGGCGAGTAGTGGATGAGAAACTGATGCAGCGCCTCGGAAAGGTTCGCTGACTTCTTGATATTTAAAACCTAATAGGTCTAATCCTTTGATGTAGGATTGTTGCCAATCTTTTCTACTGGTCTGATCGACCGAGAACTGTGATCGAAGTTCATTGGAAATCTCTGCTAAGGATTCTTCGGGAATTTGTTCTGCTAAGTTGTCGGCGAATCCTTGACCGTCGTCCATGGCCGATGGACCAAGGCTTAGTATCTCTTCTTCATCACCTTCGACCTCTACTTCCATAGGAGTCGTTACTTCGTCTAGTGAAATTTCTTCTTCGACACCTTGCGGTGCCCCGTTTAACGTTTTGTCAATGTCAGCCATTCAATATTTATACCCTAAGATCCATAAAAAGCAATTCTACGTTTCGGACGATTTTCAATCTCCTCATCATATTCATGCTGTAATGCACCAAACTGTCGATAACGCATCAATGCTTGTGTCATGCTATCCACATAGTCGTCATGTCTACCATAAGGGAAAGCGGCACATTCTTCAATCAATTCTTCTGCCCATTTATACGGAGGATACCAAATCATTCCGCTCTCAAAAAGAGGAGATACGGAGTTCACACGTACTAATTTGTCATTACCTCGACTCGGTGTAAAGTTTATCACAGGAATACCCATGGATTGTAGCTCTTGCGTTAGGGGCATCCCCGATGCTTTCGCCTCGATGATGATTTGTTCAGGCTCCCAATAAGAATTCTTCTCTAAAGCAATCCTTTTTAGGTCAGGGAAGTCCCATCTGCCCTTATCCGCCTCCATTAAGATCACATTTTGCTTTCCTGTCACCTCATTATAGAAAACTCCCCACGTTGTAATCGCAGAAAAGTCT
>Ga0222719_10002427_pt1 | contig 17019 bp, 23 predicted proteins | sample C33_34DmetaG_FD_165039 | JGI IMG/M metagenome (GOLD analysis project Ga0222719, IMG submission 165039) | Estuarine water microbial communities from San Francisco Bay, California, United States - C33_34D | ecosystem: Environmental > Aquatic > Marine > Unclassified | place: USA: California... | reverse complement strand
CAAGTCATTTCGTTGGTCAGTTTTACTTACAAGATCCTTAGCGATCTCTTTTAGTTTTGCTGTTTCTTTTTGAATGTCACCTATTTTGTTTTCTGTTTCAGACTTTTCAAGTATCAAACGCTGTAATAAAGTTTGTTCAGCAATAAGTAGGTTGTTTGTATCAACAATCTTTTGATTGATTTCTAAGTATTGGTCGTACAGTTTGTCAACCTCTTCCCACTTAGCATTAAGATCTACCTGTGCAGTTTCAAGTTCATCAATCCTATCTAACTTTTCTTCTGACATACTTGCTTTGAAGTCATGCGGTATGCCTTGTTTACAAGTAGGGCAGTCATCATTGTTATGATAGAAGTCTAACTCTCGTCTAGCGTCTCTAATTTTTCTATCAAACTCGGCTTTGAGGGCTTCCAATTTTTGCTTTTTTGATTCAACTGAGCCCAAACTCTCCTTCTCTGCTGTGCTAGCATTTGCGTCCTCTGTAAGTTTCTCAATCTTTGATTGCGTTGCATCTATCTCTCCTTGTATCTTGTCTATTTTTTCCTGTTTGTCAGTTTGTAAAGTTTCAATGTAGGACTTCTGTACCTTACCTTTTTCTTTTACAACCTGTATTTCACCTTCAATAAATCTAAGTTTTTCTTTTAGGTTCGTTACCTTTTCCTTGAGGACTTCTTTCATACGTGTAAAAATACTTATGTCTAAGATATCCTCAATAATTTCTCTACGTTGACCCAAAGGCAACTGCATGAAAGGAGTAAAGGATGCTGAACCAAGTATCACAATCTGTGTGAAGGACTTGTAGTTAAGTTTCAGTATATTCTCTTCCAAATGTTTTTGATAGTCACGTACACTAGCATTTTGATCTACCATGCTACCGTCTATCTCAATCTCAAATACACCTGGAAGGCTACCTCTACGTACAAGGTATTCTGTTTTGCCTATTGTAAATTCAACCTCTACCAACAGTTTCTTTTTGTTGATAGAGTTTACCAGCTGAGGCTTTGAAATATTTCGGAAAGGTTTATTGAATAGTGCAAAGGTAATAGCATCAAGCAGTGTTGACTTACCTGAACCATTCTCACCCACAATGAGTGTACTAGGACTTCTGTCTAGTTTTATTTCGGTAAATGCGTTACCAGTAGATAGAAAGTTTTTCCATCTGATTGTTTTGAATTTTATCATGCAACATCCTGTGCCTCAACATATAGAGACTGTAACATTGTTTTGAGTTTTTCTTTATCAACATTCAATTCAATGCCGTCTACGTATTCTTTGAGGAGTGTCATTGTATCTTCTAAGTTTACATCTTCACCGACAGCCTCGTCTTCAAACTCGGACAAGTCCTCAATGATTTTTAACTCAATTAAATCACAAGTGTATAGGTTATCAAGGAACTTTTCAAATAAAGATACATTTGTTTTCTTTACTACAATTAACCGTACACACTTACCTCGTATAGACTCAAAAGAATAATTATTAAGAGTTGCAATACTTCCGGGTTCACTGTCATCATAATAGATCTTAGCAAACATTTGATTTGGATTATCAACATAGCTTAACTCCTGGTTGTCGCAATCAAATATAGCAAATCCTCGTGGGTCATCATAGTCCGACCAAGTTATCTCATATGGGTTTCCCATATAAGTGATATTTCCTTGACTATGCCTATGATGGAAATGACCACTAACGACACGCTGAAAATTACTAAAAAGCTTAGCGTCCATACCGTGAGGGTTAGGAGTCCCACGATACATCTGGTAACCTGAGAACTCGAAGTGGCCGAAGCACACCGTTGCCCGAGTTCCGTTAACCATGTCCATGCTTCGCTGATAATTGTCTGTGCATATCCAAGGGAGGAGTAGGATTGTAGTTTTTCCCATAGTGACTTCAGTTGGTTCTTCATATAAGTAAACATTATTATATTCTCTCAATAATAAATTAGGCGAGTTTACTTCATTTGTATTTTTAAAATAAGTGTCATGGTTGCCCGGTATCATATGAATATCAATACCTAAGTCTCGTGCCTTATCAAAAAAATATTCTTTACAGCTCTTTAAACTATTGTAGTTTATATATTTACGTCTGTCAAATGTGTCGCCAAGGTCAAAGATAGTTTTAATGCCATGTTCTTCCAAGTAAGGGAAAAAAGTTTCTTCATAAAACTTTCGGAAGTAAGCATCAAATTGTAATGAATCACCTCTCGCACCGAAGTGTAAGTCGGTAACTAAAGCTATCTTCATTCACGCTCGTATATAGCAGAATTAGCACCGTGTTCCCTTACTTCACACGATACGCAATAACATCTACCATTTGTCAAATTCTTAACAACAGAATCGGCATACCAAAATGCTTCTTCTGCAAATTTCTCACAACCAACGCCTGGTAGTATGACAACCTTAGCAAGTCCTTTGTCTTGTAGTGACATAAGTTCTTTTACTTCTGGGTCATCTCTATCTACAACCAAAGTATGGTCAAAGTTATCTTCTAACCAATCCTTTAGTTCTTTCAAGCCACCAAAGTCTACTACCCAGTTTTTATCATCAAGTATTTCACAGCCAAACTTAAAGCTGAATCCTAATGAGTAACCGTGTAGCAGTGAACAATGGCTGTGCGTGGCATTAGGTTGTCGGAATACACACGACAACCCACGTTCATGCCCATACGTTTTCGTTGAATAATGTTTCATCTGTTCTCCCACTTGTATGCGTGTTCTACAATATCAGCAAGAGTATATTTAGGTACCCAATGTAATTCATTCATAGCAAGTTCAATAGCTGCGAATGTTTTCGCTGGGTCACCTTCTCTCCTGTCACCATAATTTATTTCAATGTCCTTACCTGTGTATTCTCTGAAAGCATCAATCACTTCCAATACACTTTCTCCGTTACCTTTACCAATATTAAATACCTGATACGGACCATTATTATCTAAATAATATATTGCATCAATATGTGCTTGTGCAATGTCAACCACGTGTGTATAGTCACGGATACAAGTACCATCAGGTGTGTTGTAGTCATTACCAAACACTGTAAACGGTTCGCCTTTGCCGAAACACCTTGCAAGAATAGGAATAAGATGTGAATATGTTTCCTGTTCATAGCCATGCCTGTTCAATACATCAGCGCCGGCAGCATTGAAATATCTAAGTGACAATGTTTTGATACCGTATGCGTGTTCGTAGTCTTTGAGAATTTCCTCAAAGAAATGTTTTGTACGACCATATGGTGACATAGGATCCTTTCTGTTTTTTTCTGTTGTCGGAAAGTCTGGATTGTCACCGTATACACTGCTTGAGCTACTGAAGATAAAGTTCTCAACACCCGCCTGAATACACTTGTCTAAGAACCTGATACTGCTCACAATATTGTTATTGTAAAACACTGATGGTTCTTCAACGCTACGGCCGACTTCATGGTCAGCAGCAAAATGAATGACAGTTTTAATATCATTTTGTTTGAGTATTGTTCTAACAGTGTCCGAAGAAAAGTCTACACAAACCCCTGGTCGTGTAAGATCACTTGCCCAGTCTACACCGAATACTTCAAAGCCTTGTTCGACCAGCTGGATATAAGTTTGATACCCAATGAACCCTTTACTACCTGTGACCAATACTTTCTTATTCATACTTTGCCTTCGCTACGTATTTACGATATGTTGTGGAATCTCGATACAATGAATTACTAAGAGGACCTTTTATGATACAGTCCAATGTCCTGTCAATTGTGCCGTCCTGATAATCACTTATCATACCTATATTATACATAGATGTATCATAGTTGTCAATATTAAATGTCATCTTTTCTAATTTGTCTAAAGCGTCTTCTATTGACCAAGGAACATACATATGGTTAGCATTATTAGCAAACACCTCGGGGAAACTTCTGTATGCTGGGAACAGTGTCAAACAACCCATAGTGTCTGCCTCGCTGACTGTATTACTAACCCAATCTTGTAACGCACAGTTGAATAGTATTTTACTGTCAGCCAATAAACGATAGTAATCATCCTTTTTAAGACCAGTATACACTTTGAAGTTTGCTGTGTCTCCTGCCTGTAGTGCCATTGCTCTGTCTACATACTCCTGACGATTACTTTTTAGTTCAGGGTGACCACAGAAAATAGCAAACTCCATTGTTGGATCAATTTTGTAATATGCTTCAGCCAAATCCATATAAAAGTGTGGTTGTTTCTCATCGTCCCAGCGAGAAGAATATGCTACTCTATTCGTTCTATCAATAATGTTTTTACGATATAGAGGTGATACTCTTTCTAAGACTTCACTCTTACCGAAAGGCAATCCTGTAACATAGATTGGACATTTGAATCCTGCAATACGAAGATGGGCTACAAATTCTTCTGATGCTACCATGATACCATCAACAAACTGGTCAACCATTTCTTCATACTTACGCATCCAATCAAACATACCTTCACGTATTAGGAAGTCATCTGGATCTGTAGTCTGTGCTAAGAAACGAAGGAACACTTTAGGTCGATACTCAGGAGGTGACTGTTGCATAATGTATGGCAAACATTCAAGTCCGGGAGTGTACATATCCTCGTAAAAGATTACGTCTTCGTTTGTCACTTCACCGTTCTTCATCTTTTGAATCAGGTTCATGTGTTGTGCTAAACTATAATAAGTTCTACCATGGGCATCAAGCACACTACCAGTGACAATAGCTTTGCTATTATCAAGTTCAAGTCCGTGTACAACCTCATAGTCAATACCGATTTCTTTGAATACTCGCTCGTTCCATTCTTGTAACTGTAAAGTGTAACGTGCTTCGTAGGACTCTAAGCCCATGTAAAATAGTTTACGCATTATATACTATCGCTCCGTTTTCATCATCTTCAAATACTTCAACCACACACTGCCTGTTAGGATAGTTTGCCTCAACATAGTCCATGAGATCCTGACCAAGCATTTCACATGATTTATAATCAAGTTGCATGATACCTTCATCAAACAGTCCTTCAAGTTCACGTTTGAACAGAATAAACTCTACGTCCCTGTCATCGTGGAACACTTCTAGTGTAACATAGAAATGAAACATATGGCGGTGAGGGTGTTTGAGAAACTCAACACCCTCTGGCGCATCAGGATAACAGTGGATGCCTTCTTTCTGAAAGCTCACTTTGATAAATACATTACGTTTTTTTACTGGCATTGAACCACTCCGGTACTTGTCTATTTGTCCATTTAGCGAAGTCTCGCTTGTATGTTCTGTAGTAATTACGATACCCGTGTAATGGGTCAGTCATCTTAACATCATCAGGCATTGCCTGTGGTAGGTTAGTGACACAAGAGCTAGACATATTTTTAGGTGTCTTAACTAGTATATGTTCTAGCTTCTCCTGTGTCAAGTGTTTTCTCCCATACCTATGAGTATATTCTTTACAAAGTTCTATCCACAAACTATACAAGTAGCCGTAGTTTTCTTTTGTCATTCTACACCACTTGCCTGATGGATGATTAATGTGTGATGCTTTGTACAAGGTGTTCTCAAGATTACTATCCATCATTCGCCAACGCTTAATGTTGCGATTGTTTTTAGTTTTGTCCTGATACATATCACCATCAAGTACACGGTGTGCTGTAGACATTAACTGTGCATACTCTATAATCATCTTGACCACGTGTTTGTCGCAATGGTGTTGTGCGCAAAGTCTAGTGTCAGGGTGTAGATAAAATATATTCATAATTAGCTCATTACATTAGTGAATGTAGTTTCAAACTCCTCGTTAAGAGCAGTCTCATCTTGGAAGTTGCCTTTGTAATATACATTTGCCATTTTACGGAACACTCGCTTATCAAGTCCTTCCTCATCGACTATCTTTGGTTACAAACCGACGATATTTTCGATGTGATGGATATGCAGGGTCAGGTGCTTCCCTCCCAACTGTATTACCAGCTGGTACCCATTTTGCAGCATCGCGCCATCCATCAGCGCAAACATCGCACTCATCACCTTCCTGGATAATCTCACCCTTTTTTAATATACGGTATTCCATCATACAATCTTCGCATTTAAAAATACAGTGTAATCGTTAGGACGATCGTGTATCTTTTTTACAATCTCACGGATAAGTTCTCGTTCTGCTTGTGCTCTTGTCATAGCATCTGAAATTTCTACAATTGCGTTTCTAACCTTTTGTGCGTCCATTATATACTCCTTTTTAAAGTAAGTCAAACAAAATATGAAGTCGATCAAAAATAAGATTACCATTAAGTGCGGTATGCGGTTTAGTCGTATTAGTCAACCAAGCGCTACCGTCTGCTGGCATACGTTTTACCTCATCATCTATAATCATCATGCACTGGTCATTTGTGGATAGAGGAATGTGTATTCTTTTTGTGGTGTCTGCGTGTAATGAAAAACATCTTTGTCCAGGCAACAACATTATACGCACACGGGCAAAAGGATAATCCTGTTTAATAGTGTTGTGTACTTCTTCATAATATGTACCTTTTAAAAAACTATTCATCTCAGTAAAGTTTCGGCAAGTTAGTAAAGCGCCAGTACCTACAAACCAATTAGGTTCACCTGGAGGGTGTGTCAGACATATTTGATTCTTTTCTCCCCAACCTACTAGATTAGTTATATTATACACATCTTTTTTCAATAAGTCAATATCAAATTGATAATCTAACCGTATAAAGTTATCCAAACAATGCCTCCAATGAAGGTTTTTCCAGAGGTGCTATGTGTGAAATGCTTGCTGACTTTTTATTGGCCTTAAATATAGGTGCCCATGTATTCATCCAATTATTGAATGTGGCCACATCTTTTACATCAAACAATGCTTTGGCCGCGCCAGTTGGATATTTTTTATCAGCTAGCCTAATAAGTGCTTCCTTGTCGTGCATATACTTTTCAATCTGATACATGAAGTTCTTTATACTAGCACAACACATAGCAGTTCTACCTTCGTACCAATCAAGCAAACTACCGTACTGTTCTAGGTATGGAATAGAAGGTGTGTTCAATACTTCATGGAACTTTTCAAGTGACAGCGACAAGGGCCAATATTGTTTTATATCATTGTACATAACCTCATACTCTCTGTTAGGTACAAATGCTCTTGCCTCACCTACAAGAGGAGCATCAGCTGCTCTTGCTCTATCATACTTCAAAGTTTTGCCTTCACCTTGTACGAAATGTCCATTGACAATCTCACCTAACATATAATACAGACCTGTTTCTACTGCCCGTGTGTGAGTTGTAGAGTCATATGATACATGAACATCACCGTACATACCATTCTGTAGAAAGATAAGATAAGGTATCATGCGTGACACAGCACCTACTCCTAAGATATGTAAGTGTAGTTTACCTGTTTCGTCTCGCACAGGTACTTGAGTAGCAAAAAATGCTTTTTGTATATCTTCAAGTGGCCCTGTACCCAATGCCGCACCACCCATTGCCACACCGCCTATACGAGTGTGATCCTCTTTAGGCACTGTTTCAAGTATAGTGTCAGTCCATTCAAGATAAGTTTCTAAGTCACCGCCTTGACAGATCATAAAAGGTTTGCAGGGGCTATTGTTTTGTTTGAATACTTCAATCTGTCGCTTAACATTCTCTGCTGTTTGTTTAGCATACTTGTGACGATTTGCTTTATCAAAGTATCTATTTGTTGTATCGTTTCTGTCAGATGCGCCTGTAGTAATAACAGGTATCTCATCAAAACACATACCAACATCTGCCCACTTGCTTTGATCCTGATACACTTCTTCTCTGAGTGTATTCATATTAGTTCCTTTAGGAATTTTATGAGCAAGTGTCACCATCTGTAGTCCGCCGGAGTCAGCGTGTAACTGATGAATAGATGGTTTGAAGTTACTTAGACGAGGACCGAAATTACTTTCTGCCCATGCGTTGTACAGTAAGGAAAATGTGTGACCCGGTTGGTCATCAAAGAAGTGGTGAAATATTTTGTTCACCAAATCAATGTTGTCTTGACTATCCTGTAAAGATGGATTGGACAGCCTCATATAAGAGGTGCCTGATGCTACGTATTCTAATTTCACGATTTCAATATCTCTATAATTAATTTGGCTTCAGCAATAGCGTCATGTAACGCATTGTGATTCACACCTGTTTTTTCTAGTTTTTTGCCTAGTATGTTTGATAATGTACGTAGGCAGTATATGTCCCAAAACTTCCACGGTAAGTGTTCACCGTAGACTTTATTCTTGTCGTACCCAATAGCATAATATGCTGATTCTAAAATACTTATATCAAAGTTAGCACCGAAGCCCCATATAGGATTGCCCACCTCATAAAAGTCAGCAAACTTATGTAGTGCTTCAGTGAGAGGGACAGGGTCTTTCATCCAAGCATCCCGTGCCTCTTTACTTTGTTTTGTCCACCACTCAATTGTATTCTTGTCAAAGTGTAGTCCTACATCCTTACAAGTTTGAGGATCAATGTTTATAAAAAACTCCTCAAGTATTCCTTCTTCCAGTGAAAATTTGACAGCACCAATAGACACGATACACCCATTGGCATGAGTGCTTAGTGTTTCAAGGTCTACTACAAACTGTGGTTGATTAGGTTTTATTCTCATCTACAAGAGTATTCCTGTTGTAATTTAATGTTGTCAAAGAATTCTTTTTTAGTGTCAGGGTTATTAAAGAAACTACCTTTGAGTACAGTTGTCTGTGTCAAGCTACTGCCCGCCATGATGCCTCGGTTCTCACAACAACCATGAGTCGCTTGAATATAAACACCTACGTTCTCACTGCCTGTTGCTTCTATAATTTCTTTAGCAATATCATTACACAGTTCTTCTTGTAATGTGCCTCGTCTAGCACACCACTGAGCGATACGTGTATATTTAGACAGTCCAATAAGTTTATCAGCAGCTATGATACCTATGTATGCTACACCACTGACAGGCTGGTGATGGTGTGAACACATTGACTTTAGTTCGCTACGTACAACAAGCATACCATCATACCCATCATCAATATGATTAGGAAATGCTGTAGCATTAGGCATAGGATCATAACGACCAGCCATGAGTTCGTTCACATACATCTTAGCAAGTCGCCTTGCTGTGCCTTGTGAGTTAGGATCTGTTTCTCTGTCAATAACTAGACTGTCAAGCACACCCTCAAACTTTGTAGTTAGTTCATTTATTAGGGCTTCTTTGTCACCGCTTTGCATGACTTCTGAGATATTGTCTGAGGCATAATATCTTATGCCTGTTGCATTTAACCTATGTTTAATTGTATCACTTATCATTATCAATGATTCCTTGATCCCAGTTTCTTGCACAATCTTCTGCGTAATAAAGACTCTTGCCAACTAGTTCTCTTGTTTCAATTAGTTTTTCATTTTCGTACATTTCCACAACATAACAAGTATCGGGTCCTTTTGAAGAACCATTGTTATAGGGTTGTTGACGAATAACGCTTGTTCTTCTTGTCATCATACCTTCTCCCAAGGAAAATCTAACCATCTACTATCATTATATAGATTACCTGCAACAAAGTCAATCTTTATATCAGGCCTTTTATTATACATAACAGCCCACTTGGCTTTCGGGGCGTGTACTTTAATCTGTTCATATGTTCGACCAGAGTCAATAAGGTCGTCTACAATCAACACATCTTCTGAGTCGTGTACTTGAATCATATTAGTCCATTGCACATTGTCATCTCTAGTTTGCCATACGACAGGGACAAACTTAGCATTGAGGTGGTGTGAAATCATTACACCAGGGACAAGCCCGCCTCTGGAAAGACCGACTACAGTTTTAATTTTAGTCCCATTAAAGTTAATCTTACCAACAATTGTTCGCACACAATCCTCAACCTCTTGCCAAGTGATAGGTACAGTTTCTATTTCAGGCTCGACAGTAAAATGTTTTTTGCCTATGTTCACAGTTCCTCCCATACACCTAGTATCTCAGCGGCTATAAGAAGAACACCTGCAAGCGGTACTTGAAGTGTAATTAGTGACCAGCCAGCCCACATTCTTACTGCGCTTTTTACCAGTGAAATATAAAAATGTTTTTTGCTTACGTCTTTAGGTTCCAATTTGATTTCCATATACATAACAGTGATTACGAGTAGCTACCTTGTAGCCTTTTTCCATAGCCACATTACATATAGCAGCTACATTCTCTTGCTCTTCTTTCGTGGCGCCTGCAGGCATGATCCATATGTCAGGCTTTTTCATTTCTGCTTGCTTAGCATACCGTGTTATTTGGTCAGCATAAAAATCTATTTCACGCCAGGCGTCTTTGCTACCATTACAAACAATCTTTATAATGCCTGTACTTTTTGTGCCTTCAATATATGACATAAAGTTGTCAACATCAAATGCTCTTTCTTCACCTGCTGTATGCCACGTCTTAGGACTGATTGCCCAATGCCAACGTATACCCATTTCTGCTAGGTATACATTAATAAATTCTTGTAAGTCTTTGTTTAGTTTTTTAGTACCGTTTGTTTCTACTGTAATAATCTTAGGCACATTACCACGGATAAGAAACTCATTAACAATTGCTTTCATCTGTCGCTGTTGTAGCATGGGTTCACCACCAGTAAACGCAAGCATATTTTCTTGTTGACTTAGTGGGTGTGTGAATTTACCATGCGGTAAAAGTGATTCAAGTTTGTCAGCGGCACCTTCGATTGTAGTATCAGTGGCCAAATGTTTATATTCTTTTGACCATGTGTAGGATGAGTCACAACCATACTCCCATACAGGAAGATCCTCTACTCGCTTGACATCAATCAAGTCATACTCTTTGTATGGGAGTTTCCAAGTAGAGGGTTCAGTCGGTTGTTCTTGGCCGAAGCCGTTACATTCTAAGTTACAGCCGAAAAATCTAAGCCAGACTGTTGGTGTGCCTGCCAGTTCTGCCTCGCCTTGAAACGACCAGAACATTTCGGAATATCGAACCTTCATATACAATCCTCATAATATATAAGACAAGTATATTATATTTAGACATCAATGTCAAGCGCTGTTTCATCTTTTTTGTCAAAATATTTTGGCCGTCTTTTTGGCGTATTTGTGTTGGCCTTATTGAGTTCTTGTCGGTCACGGGCGTTCTGATCAAGTTGTTCTTGTACCCAATTTAAGTATTCATAATTGCCACTGTCACCCTCAATTTCATCAAGCAATTGTTGAAGGTCAATGCTTTGTAGATATCTGAGTTTAGTTTCAGATTGTTTGGCCTCTTTCTTTATTCTACGTATAAAACTGTAATACGTTATCTGTGTAAAATAAGCGAAAGGGTTGTTAGATTTTTCCGGATTGAATCTATCAGCATAACGTAAGCAGTTCTCAATGCCGTCTAGGATCATTTCGTCTCGGAAAGTATAGTTTACAAAATTAGACTTATAGGCCAAATGATTTGATATTTTAACAAAACATTCGCCCAAGTAGTTTGTACACCTAGGTGTGGGGTCTCCTTTTGCCACTGCGGAATCCCACTCAGTCTTCCAGTCCTTCATGGCCTGAAAAAATTCTTTATTGTTAATGTAATGTGCTGGACTTTTACTCATAATACCACCATTATATAGTTTAAATTTTTATTTGTCAAGCGCTAAATAATGCTTGACATAGTTTCACCATCTTGTTATACTTGTGCTGTCGGCATGAAAGGGATAGTCTAATGTACAATATCATCCTTTTTTAACAATCCATCTAGCACTTCTTTCATATATTCTGCTTCTTCTTTTGTGTATTCAGGCTCTTTGTTTTTGACATAAGCATTACCATCATAAGACATACCTATGTTATAAACAGTGTTTACCATTTCTTCATAAGTTGTTACAAGTCTTTCATCTAAATCCGTGGTATATAATATATTATAACTATCTATTATAATGTCCTTATTCTGAGTCATCACCAACAGGGGCCTTAATACCATTTGTTCACCTACAAGTTTACCTTGCGGATCGTGCATAGGTTTAGAGTATACTTCTAAAGGATTAGCAATCAAAACATCTTCTGGGGTAAACTCTGTCTCACCTACCACTGTAATATTATTTGTCAGTTTAATAACTTTATAATTATTCTGCATTTATAGGTACTCTTACAAGTTTGTAATTAAATCCTTCTTCATTATAAATTTTTATACGCTCTACCATATGATGTAACGTATAGTTTTTCTTAGACTTCCATTGTAAGTCATCACCTACATCAAACAAGTTACAAGAGGTTTTATTATCTCCTTTACGCAACCCTCGACCAATACTTTGTAAGTTTCGGATTCTACTTTTGCTCGGTGAAGCAAAAACAATATTGTGTAAGTTCCTAATATTTATGCCTGTTGAAAATGTCCCATATGACGCAATAATAATAGCATCTTTTTCTTTTTCTGTGATAGCACGTATCTGTTCTCTTGTGTCAGTATCAGTACCGCCAAATACAAAAAATACTTTTCTGTCAGGGCATTTTGTCGAAATCATATCGTGCAATATTCTGCCATGCTTTTCTACATACTGAAACAAAACAAGTGTATTTCCTTGTTGTGTAATAGACAAATTACGTATTACGATATTGCGTTTAGGGTTTGTAACCAACCAATCCATTTCCTCTTGGTAAGTCATACCCTTTACTGCTTTTCTTTCAGCATCAGAGTAATCTAATACCATTGCTATAATTTTCAAATCAGCAACTTGATTAGTGTCCATCAATTTTTTTGTAGTAATAACTTTTTTGACTTGCCCAAACACACCCTCTAATACTAGTTTGTGTGTCTTTGTGCCGTCAAGTGTACCTGTTGTGCCAATACGGTACGGTGTGTTTACGCATTTGTCTAATATAGTAGTAAGAGATTTTGCTTTGAATAGGTGAGCCTCGTCACCGTATACTACGTCAAACTGCTCGAACCAGGACTTAGGAAACTTGTAGATCGATTGCCAAGTAGAAATTGTTACGGGGTATTCGTTTGACTTCTCTTTTCCGCCGTAGATTCTATGACAGTTCTCAGAGACCTTCCAGGCATCTGCTGTTGCATAGTCTTGGAAGTCCCCATACATTTGCTCAACGAGGGAGGTTGTTGGCACAATGATGAGCTGCTTGCGATTAAGATGTTGATGATAACGCATAAGGCTATAGATAATAAGAGACTTCCCAGATGCAGTGGGGGAAAGTAAGAGTGACCTACCTTCGTTGATAGTATGTTTGACAGCCTCGATTTGATAGTCTCGTATTTCAATGTCTTTGCCTCCGCTTTGTAGTTTTAATTTTTTAGCAAAGTTTTCTACGTACTGTGTTGATACAGGATCTCCTATATCTTGTATGTTTATTTCGATAGGGTATTCTAATGTATTACTAAACTCTTGTAAGTAAGGCAGAAGTCCTACATACAGTTCTTGTCTGTACATATTATATAAGCGAGCCTTGCCATCCCACATACGTGAACGATACAGCGGCATAAACTTAGCACCGGGCACATCAAATGTAAAGAAATCATTGAGCTCTTGTGATATACTGGGCTCTGTTTCTATTTTAAGATAAACTTCATTCTTCTTACTGACTTTTATCATAACAGTCCGTTAGTAAACTTAGTCCACTCTACAGCATTTTTGATGTCCCAAGTTCTACTACTCAAAGACTTCATAATCATTTCGCACTGATATAGACAGGCTTTTATATACTCTATCTTATCATCTAGTTTGATAATATCAGCATCACTATCTAAGTAATCTGACATTTGATTGTTCAAAGGTGCGGGGCCTAAGTATTGTTCCCAACCAAGACCTTCAAGCTCTTCTCTGCTCAGTTCGCCTCTAAAATACTTCCACTTAATTCTACGCAAAGATAGTTTTTGTGACTCACACTTTCTAAGTTGAAGTTTAAATGTGGTTAAGTAGTTAAGGTATTTTGCGTGAAGCTCAGGAGTTTTAGTAGATTCACTACCAAGATTCAATTCGTCAAGTTTACAATCAGAGGACCACTCTGATTGAAGTTCGTTCAATGTAATCATAATGTACCTGCATCAATAATATAAAGTATTTATAACGTGTTTATCTTATACTGTCTGTACCTGAATGTTGCTATACCCACAAAGTATTCTGAATCTGTCAAGTCAAAATCTAATCCACTTAGAGCAGTGGGGAAGGCATCCTGAAATTTTATCTCTACTGATGGGTTGTCATTAGAATCTAATACAAACAAACTTGCATCACTATATAATCCTTCTATAGTGTTAGTAGCCGTTTTGCCTGGGAATCTATATAACTGACTGTTTAGATAGTTTGTATACTGTTCTGTGTCTTCAGGATTACCCATGCCTATAAGCCAGTTATACAGTTCTTTATAGTTCTGCATACCTTCTTGTATTAGGAATCGAATGTTGAGAGTACCGAATGTAACTTTTTCACCTGGCATATAATAGTCAACAAGAGGTGTTGCCTTTACTGCTTCGCCTAAAGTTATATCTGGGATATTTGCTGATTGACAAAAGAAAGAGACATTTGGCAGGTTGTGAACCTGAAAACGAAAACCATTAGGTTTTAAGTAATCAAGTTCACCGGGGTTGCCTGCATCAAATGTGCTTTCTGTTATGTTACTTGTTGGAGTGTATGCCATAGTAGTTACCTATTTCGTATCTACTATTTATAATACCTGCAATACGGGGTACAAAATCGTTATTGACAGATAAGTGTACACAGAATACTAAATACAATGCGTAATATTTAGAAACCATAGTTAGCAAACACAATTGCCGCTGGCAATCCGAAAGCTATAACTACAGTAGATACTGCCTGAAGTGTTGCGAGTGCGATTTCACGCTTTTTCATTTCTTAAAATCCTTGCCTTATGGGCGTTAATAGTGTTACGATAATATACAGAAACGGGGGTAAGTGTTACTGTACAACACTATATATAATAACAAGGATTTTAAGAGTTGTCAAGCCCTAATCCACATTCTTCCAAGTAAATGCCCCGAAGAACATTTCGTCTTCAGACATCAGCCCCCAAGGTACTTCTCTTGCTGGGTCTGGATTCATTGGATTGTCTGCACTATTATCAAATGCACCTTCTACGAACAAACGAGTTCCTGCAGGAATAAACTTAGGCTCTTTCCATGTGTATGAAAGTTGCCAAGCATAGTCATACTTAGGAATGTCGATTAGTTCTTCTTCTGTGCCATCAGCATAGATTGCCTTAGCTCGCATACTCTTACCACGGAAGTGCATATGTGGTAGGAATGTATGTAGTCTAATATCATTCTTCAGAGTAATCTCTGATCTCTGCACAAAGTTAGGATCAAAAGGTGGAATCGGTGTCCATTTATCAGGGAAGATACAAGCACAGTCACCTGCCATTCTCTCCTCTGGTACTACACCTTCATCGTGGAAGTACAAACCTATTCGTGCTCTATCTGTTCTTGCAGTACCGTCAGGTGTGTAGTGTAACTGTAGATTCACAATTGAACCTGCTCGCAACAAACCACCTGTGTTCTCGTCATAGTAATCAGGATCACCGCCAGGCACATATGCACTGATAGTTGCATACTCCATATTGCCTTGTCCTTCGCCCTGTGCGCCTAACAAATTGCCGTTACGCTCACCTGGTATAGATACTGTGTTAAGCATGTGGTGCATCACAGTAGGCTCTGAGGGCAAGAACTCTGAACCACGCAACCACTTATCTTCTGTTAGACCAAGATCAACACTTGTGTATCTGTATGGAATCGCATTAGGACCCATTGTACCAACTGCTGGAATCTCCTGAGGTGGTACTTCAATAATCATATCAGGTTCGCCGTGTACCCACTCTGAAGTAGAGTAAGTAGTTTCTGTAAGAGGATCTACATCTCCCTCAACAGGTGCGCCTGCGTCAATCCACGCTACAATCGTATCAACTTCACGGTTGCTTAGTGTTCTGTGATTAACAATTGTACCTGCATACTTGCGATCAATTTGACCTGGAGGCATACGCTTTGACACAATAGCCTCTTTAATTGCAGGTGCAAATCCTTGTAACATTTGATAGTTAGTCATTGCCCAAGGAGCAATACCACCTTCTCTGTGACACGCTTGACATTGCTCTACAAAAATAGGCGCAACATCTCTCGCATAATCAATCTCGTCTGCTTGTGCTCTTGCTCCTGCAAGTAAAACAAGTATACCGAACGTAGTCACTGCTGCGTTTAATCTAGTCATCTAAGACCTCCTGTGATTGCTTTATCCACATCTGCATAGTCTGATTGTTTTGATAATTAGACTCTTTAGAAGCCTCACCAAACGTATCAATAACCCATTGAGCGCAGTCTTTACTACGCCCATGGTAAGATAATACATCAATCATTGCCGGCTATCATCCTTTGTGATTTCAATTGTTCAAATCCTTCATCGTCTAAATGAGTGATAGCAAGCCAAGCGTGAGTCATCTCATCGCCTGTGCGTGAACCGCCCATTACAAACATATCTGGATCTGGGTTATTTGGATTGTTTGCTGTGTTATCATACCATTGCTTGAGAATGATAACTGCGCCTGCTGGGATCAAAGGCGCTACGTCTGGAGCATATAAATGACTGTGATGCCATGTTGCACTCCACTTTGAAATTTGACTAACTGCTTCTGTTCGTCCTGTTTCCGGGTAGAATATTTCTAAACTTGCTGCGTTCATGCGCAAGTGACCGTGTGGCTGAAAACTATCTAAACGTACAGGATGATCGAAACTGTGAAAGCCCTGAGTCATTGCATATCCATTGGGTGGGACTACTAAGTCGTCCTGGTCCCCAAGGCGATACAAGCTCAAATCTTGTTTGTATTTCAATTGTGCGCTTTCCTCTTCTGTGTATAACCAAAGTCCGATCTCTACTACATTGTCTTTGATTACAGAACCTGGAGCCATTGCGCCAAGACCACCTGGGAACATGTGAATATCCCAAGACACTTCTGCGTTTGCTGGGATTGTACGACAAACTCCTTCTGGTACAATCTCTCCCCACTTTCCCATAGCGTACTCAGTGAGCATGCCTTCACGCCCTTCCGCTGTGATGATAGATGAGTTAGCGTGATGTACTACTGA
>Ga0222719_10002426_pt1 | contig 17025 bp, 11 predicted proteins | sample C33_34DmetaG_FD_165039 | JGI IMG/M metagenome (GOLD analysis project Ga0222719, IMG submission 165039) | Estuarine water microbial communities from San Francisco Bay, California, United States - C33_34D | ecosystem: Environmental > Aquatic > Marine > Unclassified | place: USA: California... | reverse complement strand
TTTCTCTTCGGAAAAGCAAACGCGACAACTCATAATGCGATTGTTTTGTAGAGACAGAACTGGACAATTGGGATGGCGGAGACACGTTCCGGTTTCGGTGACCCCCAACACTTCTTGAAGAGCTGGAGACGGCGTTAGAGATTCATCATTGGATTCACCTGTGTAACCTCCAGACTCGTGATCTTCCACAGAATTTGAATCCATGGTTAGCAAATGATCCTTGAAAGATAAACTATCTATCGATATGAGTGTCAATGTCACAAGTTTAACAAGACGGCGGCGTGTTGGTCGAATGTCAAGAAAGTGCTCTTAGTCTCAAATATCTGACCTATTCTCTCTCTACGGACGAAACCAACCACACGAGTGTGGAAGAGAGAAAGGTCTTTGGCTCGGCTTTCTAAACTATGATACTCCACAGAGTGCTCATGGTGAAAAAGGGGGGAAAGAGATCTTCTTGCTTCGTCCGTCACACAGAAATGACTGCCCTTCGATGACTCAAGGTTGCGCGCCAAAAATTCTCTTTGTACACTAAAAATTATAAAGAAATGTTCTATACTCATTTGAGTGCACTTACTCTAAAATGTGTTAGGGTAGGGGTGAAAGTTAGTTTGATCGGCAAACACGACGGAGTTTCGGCCGTCGTCCAAGGATTACAGCCACGACAACGCAAACGACCAAAGAACCTTTTTCTTTGATAACGTCGCAAAAGGCAAACCACCACAATGAGTTCGGAATCTGAAGATATGGGTGTCCCGTCCGACAGCCATGCAAACAGTACCGCGAACGATACTAGTTGGGTAGAACAGGTCCAGGAACAAGACCTGGTGGATGCCATGGGACGATGTGGTGTCTACTCGGGAGACATGGTTGTTCGTAGAATTGATGCGCAACACAGGCGTCAGGTACCACACGGCCACGGCGTCATGTTGTACATGACCAGCAAGGACGTTAATGATCGTATGACCCCTGTTGTCAAGTACGAAGGACCGTGGAAAGATGGGCATTGGCATGGAACGACGGGTTACGTCATGATGGATTCGGGAGATTCTTATCGAGGTGCGTTGGAATCTTCGCAGAAGTGCGGACCCGGGACCTACTGCTTTGCGGATGGTCGCAAGTTTGTGGGAGAATTTGATCGGGACCATCGGGTGCATGGAACCTTTACCTGGCCCGAAGATAAAGGTGGGATGGTTTACAAAGGAGAGTTCAACGATAAAAATCAACGGCATGGCCAAGGTGTGTACAAAGATCCGACTCAACACATCACATATGTTGGTCTTTGGCAGAACGGAGTCTATCATGGATACGGGGATTACCAGTGGGTCGATAATGCTGGTCACACACATGCTTATCGTGGGAATTTCCTGGGGGGTAAACCTCATGGCCACGGGATCCAGGTTAATCCCGATGGCTCGGTCAAACATGAAGGAGAATGGAGATTTGGGAAACCAGTCACGGCAGAGCAATTGCAGCGAGAGTGGGAACAGAGATCAGCTGCAGCAACAAACACGGCGGGATCAACAGAACGGGATCAGTCAAGAGAATCTTTCGCAGCGGATTCAGCTATTGTGGTTTGTAACCAGGAATGGATAGATAGTCGTATTGGAGCAAAGGCAGTCTATCGGGGCCTCTGGGATCCCCAAAAGAAGGTTCCGGTCGGGAATGGGACGGCTGAATTCTTGCATCACGATATGAGCCACTACGAAGGTTGTTTTGATGAAGAGGGTCTGTTCCACGGCCACGGTCGCTTGACGTGGATAAACGGCGACTCCTACGAAGGGAACTTTGAAAAGGGCGTCCGCGACGGCTTTGGAATATATAAGTGGAAGGATGGACGACAATACCGTGGGATGTTCCAAAAGAATATGCGACATGGTGAAGGAGTGTTTCTCTACGCTAACAATGACCACTACGAAGGTTCTTTTGTTAATTCAAAGCGTGAAGGTCGTGGGCGATTTATCTTTGCGGATGGCTCGCTCTATGAAGGAAATTGGAAGGCGGGCTTGTATCATGGTCACGGAAAACTTGTTGAGAATGACGGTAACACCTACACCGGCGAGTTTGAAAACGGTGTCCCACATGGCCAAGGTAAACAAGTCAAGCCTGATGGGAGTATTGCGTACGAAGGAGCATGGATTCGTGGTGAGCGGGAAGATCAAGTGAGGAAAAGACAAGATGAGGAAGACAAAGCAAACGAAGCCCCTGACGACCAATCACACGGTGAAACTCAAGCGGTTACTACAAGTGAAGAAAATCTTGCTTTGTCCTTGTCCGGAGGCAAAATCAGCGACACAGACTCGGCCGACTCCTCTGGGGACGTCGTCTCTGATCTCGAGCCCCGTGCTCCGCCGCCATCATCCGCCCCTCCGCCGCCGCCACCACCAGCCGAATCAATTGCAGTAACACCAAATGTTCAAAAAGGACCGGAGTGTGAAGCTGTCGTGGACCAACTTGTAGGAGATTCACAGGGCAATAAAGGAAAATATACTGGCATTGTACTGAAAGAATCAAGAAAGCCCCACGGAGTCGGACGAATGGTGTACGCCGACGGCAAAAGAATCCACGAGGGATTCTGGCAGAATGGCAGCAAGGAAGGCCACGGTCGTTGTCTTTTCTTTCCCCAGGGCGACTATCACGAAGGTAATTACGAGAGAAATTTGCGGCACGGAAAGGGGAATTACCATTGGCAGGATGGCAGGGCCTACTCCGGAGACTACTTTAATGACTTGAGGCACGGTGAGGGTACATTCCGGTATCCCAACGGGGATATTTACCACGGCGGCTTCGTCAAAGGACAACGGTCGGGCTTTGGTCGCTTTGATTTCGCCGCCGGTTTCTACGAAGGCATGTGGCTTGAATCAAAATACCATGGACACGGGAAACTAGTGTGGGGTGAAGGCTTGATGTACGAAGGCGAATTCCAGCATGGGCTAATGCATGGGCGAGGAGTCAAGACAGATGTTGCTGGGAACGTACTTCAGGACGGGGAGTGGGTACAAGGTCGCTTCCAGTCGGACAATACCACTGCGTCGCCTTCTAGAGTTGAGTTATGTGGGCCGGCTGTACCTGGTGACGACAGCGTACACTCTCGCGTGTCACTCGAGGCTGCGGATAGCCCCGAAGTCCGATTAGGTAAACACTCGTCTTCGAGACACTCTCTATCGCAGCCGACTGGTCCACCTGATGAGCTCGAAGATAGAAGGTGCACGAGCTATGGATCTTCACCCGTCAATTCGAACCAAAGGTCAGTTGATCCCGATGAAGAAGACCCTGATCTTCACAATCTTCGGATCGACCTTTCCTCTGTGATGGTTCTTGAATAAAAAAAGTTTGGTCCATCATCTTTCTATAGAGACGTATCAAGAATTTTTCGTACAAATAGGACTTGAAATACTTTGAAAAAGTTTTTATGAATTATCCTCTATTTAATAACAACTCAACCATGTGGCGAGACAAGCGTTCAAAGGCTGGTATTCAATTAATAATAAGAATCCAATAGATTGTTTCCTCTTTTTAGGGTAGCGAGACCATCTTAGGCCACGCGCGCTGCACCACCATCGTTGATCGACTGAGTTTCTAAAACTTCGGGAGGGAAGGAATACATGGACTCATTCGACAATCGGCGCTTCATTATACTTAAACCCTTTGCAGGCTGCACACTTGTGCTCTGGGTAAGCATATCATTCTTGCCTTGAGCAATCACGAATGAATCGTTCGCGAAATCAGCAAAGGAAGAGCAGTTCCTGGAGCTGTCATCCGCGGCGTGGTTCTTGCGCACAAAGGATGAGTTGAAGTTGAAAGAATCATCCTCGTAGCTTCCAATTGAAGATCGACGCGTGGCCTTGTACCTTCCGACAAGAGAGTCCGCAGCGTAGCTTCCAATGGAAGAACGGCGCTGGGTCTTCGCGACACCATTGTAACGGTTACGGTTCTGCCGGCCACATAGAGAATCGGCAGCGTAGCTCCCTACAGATCCACGACGGACCATACGACTGCCACGCCTCTGTGAAGCGTAGCGCTGATGTTCACCGGCCAGGGAATCGTTGGCATAGCTGCCCAGACTTGATCTTCTCGTTGCCTTGTAACGTCCATATTCATAGCCATCGTTGGCGAAGTTGGCGCTTCCCATCGATGCGCGGCGGTGGACTTGAAGCATGTTCGAGCTATCTCCACAATCGATATCATCTTCGCCGTAGCCATAGCTTTCAACTCCGATGCTACTGCAATTTGACATACGCCTGATAACGCGGATGTGGGGCGCCCCTTCGTTAGAGGGATGGTGGCGCGGGAGTGTCTTGCCCCTGTGAGGTCCGAGAGAGTCTTGAGCATAGGAATCAAATGAGAAGTCGCAGCTCGACTGGAAGCCAGATTCTGGCATCATCAAGAGCTCGAGCCCCATGATTTCAATTGTGGGTCCGACCACGGATTGCACAGCTCCATCGTCCTCATCTTCGGGGGAAGGTGAACGAGAGCGATTCATCGAATCGCCCTCCTCGAGAATGGTTGTAACCTGTCCACGCGTGGGATCTTCAGCCATGGAGGTAGGGTCCGTGGCATTCTTCAAGATTGAATGCACCATCGTTAAAGAGCCGGAGTTGTTTGTTTTCTTTTTCTATTGAATGCAGCGACCCTTCTTCTTTTGTTGTGGGTTGTTTTAATGTTGGGCAGCAGCTTCACAGCGAGTGAAGTAACGTTCTTTTCGAGCTTCGATTGATGGACATCACGTGCAAATCGGTTCGGTTATTACGGTGTCGCTTCGGCAAATCACACTGGTCATGAAATGACCCTTCATCAAATTTTAGAATTGCCCCGTGTCCGAGCAGGCTGAATGTTCCGTAATGGGCCATAATAATCTCGGGTGGAAGATATTCTTCGATTCTTGTGGAAGGGTCACGAAGACGTTCGACTAGAAGGACGAGTTCGCAGGACTTCATAAGTAAATGACTCTAGTTTACAACAAATGCGAAGGGCCTAGTGCTCGTCCGATTAACTTGACCCGGACCTTACTGTAATACTTATTCCCGCAGCGTTGGTCGGAGTTTCGGAGAAGATTCCAGGTCGTGAGTAAATGGGTGGGTGTGCTCCGCCAAAGCCACATGAAACGCACGAGTGCTGCTCAACACGACGGGTTAGCGGGTCCTACAAAGAGAGGTCGTTGCGTTGGTAGAGCAGTCCATTACTTGTTACAAGATCCCTTTGCTTGATTCTATTACTCTCAGAGCAGTAAACTCGACGAACCAGCAGTATGCCGGGCGGGGGAAGTAATTCGACGACGCCCGAGAAGGGAGAGAGCGACACAAAGTCCGTGGATTCGTGGGGAGGAGTTACACATGCGACAGCCGCCACCGTTCAATTGATGCCGCGTGAGGACGGAAGAGGGTTTTACTGCCCCAAGCATCCTGGACTGTCGAGAGTTTTTGAAGATAAGAACGCTCTGTGTCCAGAATGCGAGAAGGAGTTCCAAGCCAGTCGTGCTGAACTCAAAGAAAAACAGGCGTCCGTTCAACAAAGATTGCAAGAGATGTCGATGCAAGGCAAAGATGGCGTCGGTGATATCCTGCACGACCTCCAGGCTAGTATGAGGCAATGGAGGCCACAGGCTATGGGAGAAGATGTGGAAAGCAGACCTCGGAATGGTCGTTCTGGTGCAATGAGTGGTATGAGCAGTGAGTCGCCAGCGCCGGTTCCCGCCCCATCACCCGTCGCGGCTGGTGGTCACGCTCCGGGACAGCACCATCCTGGTGCTGCTCTTCCACCGCGTTATCCCGCAGGTGCACCTCCCTCTATGCATTCGACGACTCCGCCTCATCCTCACCATCACCACGCACCTCCTCCTCATCCCGGAATGGGGGCTCCTCCAAATCCCTTCGTCATGGCGAGCATGTCTGCGCCCCCCTCTCCAAACTCATTGGATGCGCTCACTTTACAGATCCAAAGGATGCAACAGATGCAAGATTGGATGCTTTGGCAAAAAGAGAACGAATGCCAACAGCTACGAACGAGATTGGAAGAAACGAACAGTGAATTGAGTCAATTGAAGGTCGACAATGCACTCTTGCAGGAAAAACTACATCAACAGGAGCAACGAATGCAGCACGAACTCAAGTTGATCAAATTGGCTGCCATGCAACAGAGACGACGAAACATGGATCCTAAGATGCAGCAGCAAATCGTCGTGAGCAATACAAATCCCGCTGGACAGTCCAGAAACGAACACCATTACATCCCAGAGAACTCTCACGATATTGACTTGCCCGGAGATAGGAGGGACGACAGAGGCATGAACGGTCGTCATATCAGTCCCACGAACGACTTCGAGGTCCCACCATCGGGTTACTTTGCAGATGGCGGAAACGGTGTCAATCAGACCAAGACTTCGGAAGCCCATGAGGATATTGATACGTGGGATGAGCGCATGGTTTCGTCGGAGCCTGATCCTCCGAATGACGTCCTGGGGGCATCAAGAGGTACGAACACGCAAACCTCACACTCAGTTTCAACTGGAACGGTTGGAGGTGGAACTATTACAGATACGGTTACGACGGCTTCGGAAGAGGGTAAACCAACTTTTGATTCACGTTCACATGAATGGCCGCCGTCTACTGCAACCGCATCAACGTCGTCACAAAAGAATGCCGCCCCCGCCGGGAACCAGAGTGCTACCACAAACCAATATGGAATCAACGGAAACAAAGGCAAGGACTCCAATACGAATCGGGACGCTGCGCCTCACTACTCATCTGAAATGTCGGAAACTGGAAAGTCAATCTACACAGCATCTGACGAATCGTCGGGCGGGGAAGCAAAAGAAGAAATCAAGGCTCCCACGAATCCATGGAATGTTGCGTTGAAACCCGTCCACAGAGACGATCTAAAGAAGCCAAGCGAAAAAGAAACGGCCAGTATTCCTAAGGATATTGACGTCGATGGACAATCTCCGCCGGCCGTACCGCTGGAAGAGAATATCACATTCGGTACAAGTGTATTTGGAGCGCATCAGGCCTCCCCGACAGAGAAGAAGTCATCGCCACGAAAAGCCTCGATACCTCCTCGTGCTCCGGTGTCGGCATCCACTCCTCGGTCTACGGTGGTTGACGATCGCAACTATGTTTCCCGCGCGACCTCAAATAGCACGCCAAAGCCGTCTCCGGTGGCCGATCAATTGCCGTCTTCTTCGAATAAAGTGTCGTTTGTGGATGACTCTGCAAGTGTTGGTCATACTGTGGCATCATCTACGTTTGGAGAAGATCGGCAGAAGGTTGCTAACCAAGTTATTCTTGATCCATACGGGGATCGGGGAGCGTACACTGGTATCATTTTACGCTCGACGGGAATGCCTCATGGCTTCGGTGAAATGAAATACCAGGAAGACAAACGAACCTATTCTGGAGAATGGCGTCACGGTCGATGGCACGGCTTCGGTCGTGCAACCTTCGCCAATGGAGACAGCTATGAAGGAGAGTATCGTTTTGACCAGCGCCATGGAAGGGGAGTTTACCAGTGGCATGATGGGCGAGTTTATGACGGGTTGTTTCAAGAAGACAAACGGCATGGGAATGGAAAGTTCGTCTGGCCAGACGGAGCTGTGTATCAAGGGGAATTCCGAAATGGTCAACGTGAAGGACAAGGAACGTACACATTTAGTGACGGTGGTCGTTACGAAGGATCATGGAAAGATGGTCGATACTCTGGGTTCGGAACGTGTTCCTGGGAAGACGGGCGTTGTTACAAAGGGTAAGTTCGACAGATGGTCGCATGTGTCTTGCGAGGCGGACATTCTCTTACGACTTCATTTGTGCTTGCAGGGAATGGCTCAATGGAATGGCGCACGGCAAAGGAGTTGAAACTTTTGCTGATGGGTCGATAAGACACGAAGGTCTTTGGCGGGAAGATGAACCCGTACTTGAATAAGCATTGACTACGATTTTGCGTGAATAAAACTAGTTTGGTAGGACAAAAATAAAACACAATGATTGGCCTCTTCCTGATATCAATTTGCGGATTTACTATCTTGATCCGAATGCTTAAGGGTCCAAAGTTTGCCTTCCGAACGACGAACGCTGGACTCTAGGGGATGTAACCGGAAGGAATCCACTGTTGTGGTTATTCCGTCGTCTGGGTTTGGGGTCGTCCACAATGGATTTCTCGCGCGGATTCACTTCCTTAGGTTGACGAGGGTTCTCCGGCATCATGGATTGCTTCTTCTTTTTCTGTTTCATTTCGTCTTTCTTTGCTTCCATTTCTTTTCGGGTCTTTTCGTCCCGAATCGGTCTGTCTTTCTTCCATTCACCCTCGTGTCGAATGGTCCCGTCGGGTCTTACCTCGACACCATATCCATGCGCGTGACCTTTATACCATTCGCCCCGATAACATCGTCCGTCCGACCACACACATTCGCCCACGCCGTCATACTTTCCCTCCTTAAATTCCCCCGTGTAAACGGATCCGTCCTTAAACTTGTAACACCCTTGTCCATGTCTGTGACCATTCTTAAAGTCGCCGGAATATATTGCTCCGTCCGGCCAGGTGTATGTTCCCTTTCCCTCGCGGCGATCTTGTTTGAAGCTGCCGTCGTACACTCGACCGTCACTCCATTCGTATCTTCCAAGCCCGTGGCGTTGGTCTTGGATATAGTCCCCAACAAAAAAGTCCCCATTCACAAAAAGTGTACGACCTTTTCCGTGCCATCGACCGTTTTTCCAGTCTCCAGTGTAACTTCGCCCATCATCGTAGTGCATACTTCCGTGTCCGTACGGCCGTCCTTTCACAAGTAATCCAGAGTATCGACCTCTGTCGCCGTAGGGATCCACGATGCTTCTACATTGCACCTTTTCAACTTTAACAAAGCCTTCATTAAAGCCCACTTCTCTCTCAATTTCCATTAGCATTTCACTTGATGGCTCGGTACTCATCAAGGCCACACTGTTAGTAACCGAACTCTGAGCCAAGCTCTGCAAATTTGAGGTTTTTGTTGCTATGGCTTCGCTTGCATAAGACTGATGATCGTCCCAATCAATCAGATCTTCCTCTTCTTCTTTCTTTTCCTCATCATAGTACTTATGCTGCCTCCGATTTTTGTCATTCGATCTCGACGAAGTTGAGCTATCGTCATGCCTAGTATTGGTTCGACCCAATTTCCCTCCCCTTTTCTTCGGGGTCTTTGTACTAACTTTTCCTCTTTCATTCGACGAAGAGCTAGACTTTTTTCTTGGAATAGGATCGTTCTCTTCGATTTCGTCGCCTGCACCTGGTTGCAATTTGTTGTCCAAGTAATCTAAAGAGGCCATCAATAAGTCAAGACGTTTGTCTTTCGATGCGGCATTACTCATAGCATTTTGACGGATAGATGACTTGCTATAGGTCTGTTCGTTGACCAATTTGATTGGAGGGACAGATGGTTTTTTCCTGGAATTTGGTGACGGACTCGGCTCAGGATATTCGTTATTCCCGTCTTCGCTTGGAGCGTCACCGGACAAGTTAATGACCTCATTCATTTTAGCCGGAATCGCGCCCGTACCAATACTCCGTCTCAGATCAGACCCTGTACGATTCAAAGAAGTCGTGGTATTCGCAAAAGATGCCATTGCCTTGTCGCGAATCTCATCAGCGTAGGGAGATCGAGTCGATTCTACTGGGACAAGAGCAGCTGAACCCTCATCTTCTGCGAATGACGCAATGTGCCGGCTGCGACCTGGAGCCACGGGTCCAATGTTACGTGGAGAAGATACAGAAACATCCGGCGGATCTCGCTCGGGTGTCACTTTTCTGCGACGTGAAACAGCTTCCTCGTCTTCCGGAAAAAATCTCCTTCGGGGCGGACTGGCGCGTCCGAAACGAGCATCAGTGATGGCGTCGTCTCTGTCGACATTACGGGCCTTCGTCACCGCATCATTTGGAGAAAACAGCATTGACTGTTGTTGTCTCTTTGATGGACTTTTGGACTTTCGACGACGCTGTGGTCGAAGGCGTGTCCTTGGGGTGGCCTGCAGGCCCTCTTGGTCCTCCTCGGACGAGTAGTATTCCGCTTCGTTGTGTCGTTGTGGCGAACGTCGGTCTTCGGGAAAGTTTATCTTATGAAGGCGTTTCGGAACCGTTGTCTTCGTAAGATTAGTCATAGGCTCTGTAGCTGCTGACTCTGATACCCGGAGTGATTCGAAATTGCGATCGCCTCGCTTTTGTTGACTCTTCTTGGTTGGTTTCTTCTTCTTGTTCTTCTCACGGGACGTCTCGAGCCATCTCTGAGTCGCTAGACCTGTCAAGTTCTCCGAGAAGATGCCAGCCCCCACTTCTGCAGCAGGGGGCAATAAGTCATCAGAGTCGGAACTTGATTGTTTGTTTTTCATTTCCGTGACTTGCCTGTTGAGAGCTTCAACATCGTTGTTCCCGACAGAAATCATATCCTTAAGCTTGGTGTCGACACGCTGTCGTAAGCTTTTGATCTCATCTTGAATCTGATTGTAAAATACACCTGCTTCATGAGCAGGACCCTCCACTAGAGCTTGCCATGCGGTATCATCGACTTCTAAATCCCCCAGTTCGTCTTCATCGTCATCGTACCAAAGACGCTCGTCGGAATGCTGTCGATTGTTGCTGGAATACTTCTTGCCTTCAACCCGCTTGGGTGACCGACTCGAGTATCGCTTGGACTTCACTACCATCGTCTCGGCTACTACTAGTTCAGTGGTGTCGCTCGGTAAGTGATGTTCTTTGCGAGAGAGGTACCTGCCATGGCGAGGATTCGACCGTGATGTGGATCAGTTTCTGAGTTTTCAACGGCAGAAGCGATATGTTCTCGCTGTCGGCGAAGATCCGATTAAGTATTTTCTTCTAAGAACAAACTTTTATTTAGCGCTTTTAGTACGTCTTCATGTCCCAAGGCGATTACTGTATTTAGTTCTGGGGAGTACTATCACTTAGTAAGTACTTTGAATAGTAGGTTGGCTATTTAAGTTACGCCACTCTTTGAAAGTCTGTTTTTCTTCAAAAAACTTTCTGAACTTGACAATGTCGTTTAGTGTAGGACAGTTTTATCGGGTCCATTTTCAGTTTTACCCGGGTAAAACTTTCTGTGTCATTTAGTGTAGGATACCCTAAATACCCAATTGTACTCTTGCTGGCGTGGGTGGATCGCGCGAAAGTTTTTCACGTTCTAAAAACAGTTTTGCACGTTCTAAATTAGCAATGTCGTTTAGTGTGGGCTGAGACATTCGGTTCCATATCTACAGATGTCGCGAAAATTTAATTGTTTCCATCACTTCGCTGTTGGTCTACAAGTGCTTGTAGAAATGATGACGTCTCCGCGACGTCAACGGTCTTATTCTTAGGCTGGCTTCCTCCTTACGTGTGATGAGGAGTCGTCACGTTCACGCTCACATTTTCCACGTTCTGAACTGAACAAGGTGCACCGTAGAGATGCGTTGGGCTCACTTTTTTCGTCGAAGAGATCCAAAGTTTCGGCGGCAGTTGAGTGCACACGATTGCCTTGCTTGCAAAAAAGACGATCGAGGTTGCACCCTGAGGTTTCGAATTAAGAAAACGGACGTCTCTCTCTCTCAAGAGAGTATTGCAATAGTAGGTCACCATGGCATCTCCCGGGAAGAGCAATCCGTTTGATAGCGATAGCGATGTGCCGGACAACAACAATCCATTCGAGGGAATGGGAGACGAGTCCTTGCCAGGGGGAAATAATCCGTTTGGAGACGAGGACAGTTTGATGGAGAATGGGAACACTAAGAATCCCTTTGGAGAGGAGGAAAGTGTAGGTGATAATGGAAACGATGTGAATCCCTTCGGAGAAGAAGAAGAGGCAAGTACAGTAGATCAGAAAGGAAAAAACCCTTTCGACGGTGACAATAGCTCGTATTTTACTATGAGCTCTGGTTTTGCAAGCTCAGAGGAAAGCGGTTCTACGGAGACGGCTCCTAAACCAATTCCACAGTCTCCGCGCCTCCAGGCCATTTTAATGAATAGGGGTGCCTTCATTCAAGGCCTTGGTCCATCAAGAAAGTCTCCTGAACGAAACCATGTTCCCGTTGAGAAAGACGTAGAAAATGGGAGCTCCACTGGAAGTTCAGGGAGCTTGGAACCACCTGATAGTGACTATGCCTCACAGCCTCCACGCTCAGTCTGGCAGTCGAGCTTTGGTTCAATTCGAACCCCAGGCATACCTCGTACTCGCCGTGCTGCCAACATTGTTTCATTTACTACGAAACGCAAGAAGTCGACTTTGCTGCTGGCTCTAGGAGGTATCTCTCTTATCTTGATTGGTGCCATCGTGGGAGTCTCCGTGGCGGTATCGTCGAAGAAAAAGAATCAAGGTGATACGGCTGTACCTTTGACGGAACGACAGCAAGAGCTCAACGAGGTCGTATACTCCGTCTCCGATAAGACAGCGATTGAAACAAAGGGTTCGGTCCAGTATCACGCTCGCCAGTGGTTCTTGTTCGAGGACAAACTATGGATTGAACACCGTCAGAGCGTTTCCTACGAAAGGGTCGTTCAGCGCTATGTCTTGGCCGTGTTCTACTTCTCGACCAATGGACAAGACTCTTGGATCGGTAACAACTGGTTGCAAGGAGACGAATGCGGCGCTGAAACGTGGATGGGTCTCAATTGCAATGATAATTTTGAAGTTCGGACACTGGCATTTGGTACGTAAGAACAGGTGTAGCGACAGGTTTTGCCGATGGAACTCGAGTTCTCACATTCTTTGTTTTCTACCTTCGACAGAGAACTTTGGGCTTGTGGGCGAACTTCCAGGAGAACTTGGCCACCTGGCAAAGCTTGAAAACCTTGTGATCAAGGACGAGAAGATTGGGGGGATGATCCCTTCGTCTCTTGGTCACTTGACCAGATTACGTCAGCTAGGACTGTATCGAAATGAGCTCGTCGGGTCTATTCCACCTGAGCTCTTCAGGGCGACGAACTTGGACTACGTCAATCTTCAGAATAATAGACTAGTCGGCGCAATTCCAGTCGACGTGCAGTTCTGTTCGAGGCTTAAGACTTTGGTTTTGACGGACAACAAGCTTGATGGGGAGATTCCATTTGAAAGCTTAGCAGCCACTCCGATTCGATACCTTGGACTTGGGGGCAATGCTTTTAGTGGACCACTTTCCGAATTTGTTGGGGCAATGTCAAGATTGGAATATCTCTACCTCGACAGAAATAGGTTCAGTGGTGAACTACCCGTAGGACTCTCGGGTCTAACAAATCTCAAGGCTCTCGATTTGGATGATAATGAGTTCTCGGGAGCAGTTACGGTCCCGTTCAACTACCTGACAAAGCTTCAGCGTGTGTCTATGGCAAATAATCGTCTCAGTGGAGCTTTCCCAAAGGCACTGGCAAAGATACCTTCTATTCAGACCCTCAACCTTTCTGGTAACAACTTCTTTGGTCCACTTCCGGATATCTCCCAGATGGACGGAATCGTCAACTTGTTCTTACAACAAAATGGCTTCTCGGGTGTGATTCACGGAAGTTTCTCGTCCAGTGAAAAACTAGGTAAGAGAGAGATTTACTTTGGGGACGTAGATCTTTAAATTGACAAATATCTTACGCATCTTTTCTTCAGAGGTTCTCTTCCTCAGTTCAAATAAGCTAACGGGCGTAATCCCGTCGTTTGCCGGGAGCACACGATTACGTGGACTATACTTGTCGGACAATCAAATTGGACAGGCCATTCCCTCAACTTTGTGTGATCTTACGAACCTAGAAGCTCTGTTTCTTGATCAAAATGCTTTGATTGGCGCAATCCCTTCATGTTTTGGAGATCTTACAAAGCTTCGACAGCTCTATCTATTCAAGAACCTCTTGATAGGAAGTTTACCTCCCGAACTCGGGTCACTCTCTTATCTTGGTACGTATTAAACAAATGCTGGTGACCAAACAAAACATTTTTGTCCAGTGTTGCTAACAGAAATCTTTCTTTATCTTGTCTCTTGAAGATGGTATTGGGATCGAGGAGACTATGATAACTGGAACAGTGCCGCAAGAGGTTTGTTCACTAGCGTCGTCCCAGAACTTTGACTTCTGGTCCGATTGTGGTGGCTCGTTACCCGAGCTCTCATGCAGCTGTTGTACAAGATGCTGCCTACCATCGGGGGAATGTGAATGATCATTCGAAGAGAATGAAGATGGCACGATAATCGCGATATTGACAGATTATCGATTTGAAATTGAGGTTGACTTTTCAATATGCGACGATTGCTACTCGTAGCCTTAATTATATATCTACAAAGCGTGTTTTGCATGTTATACCAATTTTCGTTATAAACGTGCGAACAGTATTTTGGTGTATGCTAAAATGTGTTGATCTGTTCGCTAAAATGTGTTGATCTGTTCGCCGGCGGAAGAGCATAGCTCTAAGAGGGGTAAGTGTTGATTCCGACGGTCGTTGTCTTTGACTTCACGAAACATACATCATGTCCCAGTCATGCTGGAACTCATATAGCCTTGCTAATTCGATCTCTTGCTGCTTGTCCGTAGGGTATTTTGTTGGGTTTTGAATGCTTGTTTGAGTTCCAACATGAGTGGCCGTCCTAGCCTGCTGCTGTATGATTGTGTTGGATGTTGGGTGAGGAAGAGCTCGGCGGATCCAGTACATGTTGCTTGTGGAGTCGGTGGTCGTTACTATATCAAAACGGATACTTTCTCGGTTAGTTTGGGTTTTATGAGATCTTCTCTCTACACAGAGAGTAGAAGAGATAGGGTATGTGGCTATGTTGTGTTCGCCGGTCAGTTTTCACGCGATCTTAGTCATCGAGCGAATAAAATGCGCGAATCCACGTGCAGAAGCAGGGGTAGGGTAGGGTAGGGTACAAAGAGGGGATAGTCCAGCCAAGCCGTCGTATTCTCATCTTTCATGACGTAGACCGTAGACCCTGGACAAAACGCTCCGGCCTCAAGAGTCAATAGGATGTAGCTTCTGGAAGTGCTTCTACAATGGACATGTGTATAGAAAGAGTATAATAGACTTTGATTATGGTACCAGTTCCTCTATGAGAGTTCTTAGGGTAGTTCCAAAGGGAGTTGGAAAGCTGCCTGTGAACTCGGACTGAAGTCTATAGACGGCGAACACTAAGTACCTCCAATCAAATCCGCACTGCAAGGAATCATTACTTTGTACAGACCCTCTAGGCAGGTCCACTCGTCATGTTTCATTAGCCGACGTATCCAGCATCCCATTCCCAAGTCCACTCTTGAAGCTTGCTTCGTTGAGCGTCAATCCCATTTTGCGGTATTGGTGTGGTCCTCCGGGTCTGTTTCTGTACCTCTCGCTCTACATTTGTAGCTCGACTGCCCGAGGACATTTGATGTTGTTGTCCTGTACGGGATGTCGCCTGCGAGACTCGATTGGAGATGCGGCTGGCTGCGGCTCGTAACATGGTAACAGTAATTCAGATATTGGGTGTGGGTAACAAGATGTTGGTTCGATTTTATGATTGTTTGTGTGGGGTCATAAAAGAATGTTACGAGGGTTGGACCTCATTCAACCGCAAAATGCGAAGCGTGGATCGCGATCCCGTTCGAATGCGAACGACTTTTCGCGGATCGCCGGGATAGTTTTTCCCTGCCTCTACTATGTTTGTAGCAACATCTCCCTCCAAAGGTAAACGATTTTAGGACATCCAAATTTGGCAGGACTGTAATCTGCCAACTGAAAGTCTGCCATGGCAAAAGGCAATTTCTAAAAGGTATGATACGAGCTACCATTCGTGTCTACGACTGAATAAAAAATAGTATTAACCTTAGTGATTGTTGGATGCGAACCCCGAATCGCATTGCTCTGGGAGAACGTGACATTTCTGTGGTGGTGCTATCGCGAGGTACGTAGTTCGCATTCTGGCAGAGCACGTTCCCTTGAATCATTCGTTATGTTTCGTCTTCCAGAAGAAATTGGGACCGTTTTGAGAGGAGAGAGCTAGCGAGAGTAAGCTTGGATGTCTAGGCGTATCTGGGGCAGGCCTGGAAAAGTTAGGTACAGATAGAATGATTGGCCATATAAAAAGTAGAATGCATGGCAAGGTAAGGTAAAAAAGTCTAACTAGTGTCACTTTGGTTATTTGTAAATATTTGTCGTGTTTGTGAAAGTTTTGCCGTCTATCATTAGATCTTCAGGTGCGGCCATTCATGGAAATGTGGATGTCCTAGCATATTTGGAATCACCATGTCGGTGGCAGCGCCCAAGGCTCGCCAAACTCCTGTGATCGAGATAGTCAAAATGGCGGTTCATGAGAATCAAGGATTGTCAGAGTGCTTATAGTCGTGGCTTTCATAGAAATGGCGAAAAAGATATTGTTCGGTTCAGAACGTAAGCTCACCGATTTCAACACAAAGAAACAAGCGTTGCTACTGAACGACTTACATCGATGACGAGGTAATCCCATTCTTCCATGGGTGGCTTCTTCTTTGCTGCCTCCTTCACTGCGGCTGGTTGTTTAGTGGCTGTCGCCTTTGTCGCGTTGCTTCGCGTTTGCTGCTGAGCCGTACGCCTTGAAGCGCCACTAGCTTTCTCTGCTACTCCTCTTCGCATGGCGACAAAGAATGCTCCCCAGGTCATTGTTGTTTGGTGTCTTGATTTGTCGAAGTATTTGTACGAATTACCAAGAGGATTCGTATCTCTTGTTGCTTGTGTCTTGTGTGTGTTCTCGTTAATTTATGAGAAGATCGCTACCGAAAGTGAACGTTACCTATGGAATCCAAGAACCCCAACCCTGACACCAACCTTCTTCATCGCGGCACGTGACTCGCACGACATAAATGCACGATAGGGTTCGGGTGTTGGTGCCGGTCTATGGAACGAGAGGGAGTTGGTGACCCTACCCTGCTAGTACGTGCTAATCTCGGCTCTCATAGTAGCTCTAACATAAGAGAGGAGAGGTAAGGTGAATACTATGAAAGACTGTACAAGCAAGGTTCTCTTCAGAGCTTCGACCAACTCAAGAAAAATCGCGATCGGGGAACAAACGGGGTGCAAGCAACGTCCAGACATAAAGCAGTATGACGGACCACTGACTGATGCCA
>Ga0222719_10002423_pt1 | contig 17037 bp, 12 predicted proteins | sample C33_34DmetaG_FD_165039 | JGI IMG/M metagenome (GOLD analysis project Ga0222719, IMG submission 165039) | Estuarine water microbial communities from San Francisco Bay, California, United States - C33_34D | ecosystem: Environmental > Aquatic > Marine > Unclassified | place: USA: California... | reverse complement strand
GCCTCGACAAGGAATGATCGGCCTCCATGCGTTCTCCTTTTCGTTTTTTTGTCGATTTCGCGCCCACGCGTGCGTTTCCGTACCGTGCGCCGCGAACGACGGCGCGTAATTTCCCGAAAACGCGTCGATCAACCAACCCTCGCGCGTCGTCGTCGGCGGCGGCGGCGCTCTCTCTGGAGCGCGTTGATGCGCTCGAACGATGCGTGAGAAGTGTTTTACGACGTTCGCGCGTTTTCTCGCCCGCGACGCCGACGGTATCGGCGCGCGCGAGTGACCATCCGAGCGTCGCGCCACGCGTCGTCGTGACTCAGCACAAAACAAGGTGGAGGATGTTACAAAATAAACGCGTGCGGGCCAGGTTGTTGCGTTTAGTGTTACGGACGACATGGTATCGTGTCGATATCAGCTGTTCAGGCGAGGTTTCGTATGACGAAAGAGTGACGATCGGACCGACGGGCGATCCTTATTAAATATGGGAGTTCACAGTATTTACAGCGCGTGCGTAAACCCTCGCGCGCGGCGCGCGTTTCCGGGCGGGTCGTTTGAATGCGCGTCAGCGCGGTGCGTCTTCGTCTGCGCGTCGCGTCGCCCGGGCGCGCCGTTGACGCGCGCGCGCGAGGGACGCGACGCATGACGCGCGCGAAGGATGCGATCGTCGTCGACGACGGGAACGACGACGACGACGACGACGACGACGACGACGTGCTCGCGGCGTCGACGCCCCGAGCGACGACGTTCGGGGAACGCGCGAACGCGCGCGTCCGCGCGTTTGACGATTTCACCGCGGCGTTCGTCGCGACCGAGTCGCTGGACGTGTCGGGGGGACCACGGGACGGCGCTCGGGGAAACGCCGCGGCGCGGTGGAGCGACGAAGCGTTCGCGCGCGCGATTCGGTGCGAATTGCGCGAACCGGACGCGAGCGATGGATTCAGACGCGCGCCCAGGGGCGAACATCTCGCCAGACTCGCGACGACGGCGACGTCTGCGCGACGAAGAGCGACGAAGCGCGAGGCGGCCATCGCGCGCGAGGCGGTTTCCATTTTACGCTTGTGTGATGTCGTCGCGCCGGCGACGGCGCTGAGTGCGTCGAACGCCGGTGGCGCGAACGGGTCGTCGGCGAAGAAGAAGCGACGGCGCGAAGTGGTGGATCTGAGCGAGGCGGACGCGCCAACGGTGGTGACGACGCGCGAAACGTGGACGCCGCTTGAGCACGCGATTCGAGGCGAAGAGGCCAGTGCGAGCGCACTGAGGTCGCCGGGCGCGGTGCGCGGGCGAGCCGAGCGCGATTGGAAATTTTTCAACCAACTTCTCGACGCGTCGACGACGACGAGCAACTCGACGCGCTCGCGCGGAGGCGACGCGTCGAAGACGAGGGGACGTTGTGGCGCCGTGGTGAGCGATTCAGACGACGATGATTCACAAGCTAAGGCTGCGCGTGCGTACCGAGACGAAGATCTCGAGAGTGATGACGAAGACGAGACGAACGAGGAATACGCGCGCGTCGGAGCGCGGCTGTTGTTTTTGCACTCGTGCGCCGTCTTCGTTCGCGACGCGTACGCGCGCGTGTTCGCCGCTGAGTGTCACGGCGCACTTGGCGGAGAAGCGCGGAAACGCGCGGGAGAATTGGCGCAAAATGCACTCCTGTATAGACTTGTGGTGGACGTCGCGCCCACGGAGGGCGATCGAAGCGCGTGGTTTGCAAAGATGGTGGATGCGTCGTGCTTGGGGAGCGAGCGCGCTGCGCTCGTGGCGCCCAGCGACGCCGGCGGCGACGGCAACGAGGCGCCGAGCCAAGGGAAGATGAAGCGATGCAGCGTTTCGCGCGCGTCCTTAGCGCCTTCGACGAGCGCAGGCGCCGAGGATTGCGGGATGAATGAGGTTTCCTCCGCCGCGCGCGACGTGCTCGAGGCGCTGTCGAGTCTTCTCGACGCGTGCGAGTCCAGCGATGGTGCGAGCCGGAGGCACGTTAAGATTCGCGTGCAGCTCGAGGATGCCTACGCGGAGGCGTGGAAGTGCACGGGCAAGGCTCGACTCGAACTCGATGAAGCCAAGCGCGCGTTCATGCGCGAGATTAGACATCCAAAGAATCGATTGACTCGCGCGCGCGAAATTTTAGCGAGACGCGTCGACCGTCGACACGCCCCTGGGATAATCGAAGGTGGGATGGGAGGCGGCGGTGGTCGTGGCGCGGTGGATGTTTTCAACTACGTGGCGGAAGATGCGGTGCGTGCGATCAAGGCGCAGCAACACTCCGACGGCTCTGGAGATTACAGATCCGCGGCGGCGGCGCTCGGCGTCATCGTCGGCGCAACCGCGTACGGCGCTCTCGCTCTCGATCCATCTGCGAGTACGTTCAAACATTCCTTCGCGCGATGTGTCGACGCCTTCGATGTAGAAACCACTCGAAGCGGCGTCATCGATCGCGACGCGAGCGCGTCCCTGGCTTTGGCTCTGGCGTTCTCGTCAGAAGAATCGGTAGTGTAGACGTACGAATGCGCGATGGCCGCCGGCGGCGACTCGGAGATATAGTAAGTGACCGGACCGTGACCCCTTGGATCCGGCGATTCCAAAAAGTGAAGGGGTCCGTTTTGGAAGAGGAGTGGTGTCGAACCGCAGACGGCGGCGGTGCGGTGCGCGGCGAGAGGACTCACGAGAGAAGGATGACCGACATCATCTTGTAAAACAATCTGCTACGCTTGATATCTCCGACGGCCCTGCAACAGCGTCTCGCGCTTTCTTCGCTCTCGTTCGTGCTGCGCGCGAAAGTGTTGAGCGAACCCGACGAGACGTTGCTTCACGCCTCGCACGACCGCCGGCGAGGCCGCCCACTGCTTTCTATACATTCCATTCACCGCCACCACGTCTATTCGGCCGCTGCTCGCTCGACCTTCCACGGCGGCGTTTTTCGCGACGCCGCCCCCGTCTCTCCTCGGCAACGCGTCGATTCGCGCAGACGACGTCGGCGCGCTAGGGGCGACTTGGAACGCGTCCCCGTCCCACGGAGGCCGCGCGGTGGACGAACAAAAACGACGACATACTTCTTCGCTTCGTCGACCGCGTCCTCGATCTTTCGCGTCCCAATCAACGTCGTCGTCGTCGTCGTCGTCGTCGCGCGCGTCGAAATCGTCGGCTAACGACTTCTTCGAATCTTCGGTTGCATCGTCCCCGCGCGCGCGTCGCCGTCGCGAGAGATATCGAGCGATCGTGCGATCGCTTACACTCTCGCCGTCGTGACCGAGCTTTATCAGCTCGGCGCGCACGTCGTCGACGGTGACGCGACAAAGCGACATCGCGCGCGCGAGTGCGGGCGTCCCAGCCACTCAATCTCCCGTCGTCACTTCGCATCGACGCGTCGTTCTCCGCGCGACATGCCGACGAAAGCGCAGTGCTGGGTCGTGTCGTACGCCCGCGTCCGCGACGGCGCGTCGCGATCGGCGTCCGCGGAGGGTCTGTTGACGATCCCGCAGCGACACAATCTCATGCTGTTGCACACGCATCCGGACGGTGCGAGGTTGGCGCACGCCGCGCACGTCGTCGGTCTTTCGCCGGGACGCAAGGTTCGGGTCGGTGACTACGAGTGCGAGCTTCTCATGCTCGCGCCTCACGGGGGGGGCGGTAATCCCGCGTACGCGGCGGCATTCGTGATGCCCGGTGAAATTCTTCCGACGATGAACGCCATGAATAAGGACGAAAGTTGGCTCACTTGGCTAGGTTTGGACGATGAATTCGACCAACACGAGCGCGTACAACTGCGGGCGCCTCAGTTACCGCATCCTGATGATCCACAGCCGTCCGGACCGGTGGCGTTCGGCTTCAGCGGCGCCGTCGCGTACGCGCCTGAACAAACTCAACGCGTGACGAGCTACCGGACGCCCCAGATGGCGCAAGAAGCGTATGAACGCGAGAGAATGCGCGAACCAAGCACTCACACGCAGCATCAGCCATCGCAGCGAGCGCCACCGGCGCATCTGCAGCAACCGCGGCTACCGCAGTATCAGCAACGCGTGGCGCCGCCGTCGACTGTAGAGAAGCGCGAGCAGCCGACGCCTGCCAACGAGGAGCAGCCGACGGTAATCCCGCGACAAACGCGAGTGTCTGTTTTCGAAGAAGAGTTTCTGGACGATCACGAGAGTTTCGAGCGTGAAGTGCGATTCGAGGAAGCTCCTGCGAACGACACAAACGATGCTCACGTCGCCCCAAAGCCAGCGACATCGTACGGTACTTCCGACGAGATGGAGACTTTGCGAAGGCAGCTCGCAGAGCTTGAGCGTTTAACTGGTGTGAGCGCGGACGACGCCGAGCGAGTTTTGAATGCAAATATGAATGATGTGCGTACCATTGTTCCGGATGAGGTCGTTGAGACGGCGATTGAAGCACCGACGACCGTTGGGGCGGCTGCAGCACAAGTCGTTAAGCCGCGCCACGAGGCGACGGTTGAAGTACCGCCGACAGTTCCGGTCTCGTCAAATGTGTTTAAAGAAAAGGATGCGGGTTTCAAGAAACAGGCTATAAGCACGGACGAGGCCGCAGCGCATGTAAAGGCGTGCGCACCCGTTGTTCGAGCGTCGCCGCAAAAGAGCAACCCTCCCGCGACGACATCGGTTCCGAACGTCGCCGTGACTCCTGAGGAAATAGACGCAAACGACGCGTGGGCCGCAGCGATCGCGCGACGAAACCGATCCGTAGATGAAGAAAGCGATTCTAACGATTCGGACGTTGACGTCGGCGAAAGTACGAAGCGCGAGCCGGCTGCGAAGATCGTGCATCAAATTTCAAAGCAGCCAAACAGGGTATCGTATTCGCAAGCGCCCAAGCCTCGCGAGATGGGAGCGCCGCCGCAAAAAACGCGCGCCGTAGACGCTTCTTCGCCCATCGTAGCGGCTATGGCTGCTACCTTTGAGGACGCGCAGAAGAAGGAAGCAGTGTTCATCGAAGAGCCATACGTTACGGGATCGGTCTCGGCTCGAGCGAGCATTTTCGGCGAGCAGGCGTCGTTTCGCAAAGCGTAGCGAATGTTGTATTACAATTTTTTCTTGAGATTGTGTGGTCTTGTGTTGCTTGTATTTGTGACGCTCACAGCGCTGGGATAAGTGAATCCTTCGGGGTCGTTTCCTTCCAGAGCGCCATACCATTGTGCAAGTTCATCAAGATGCCAATATAGCAGAGCGGCGCGACGAGCGGTGGCATGAACGACGCCGCGGCGATGAAGTACGTCAAGGCGATGAAGACGCTCGAAAACTTCGTTTCGGCGCCGGTGAGGTAGGCGAAGCAAGCACCGAGAGAGACGTACTTGTGCAGCGGGTGGATGAGTAGAACGGCGAGAGGGCCGTTTGGTCCGCTCGAGGCTGCCTGCCACGCCGTCCACGTCGAGTTTTGGCAGATGAGCGCAGCCATGAGCATGGCCGGGCCGACGGTTGCCACTTTACGAATACCGTCGCACATGGAAGAACCAAGAACGTTGCGAATCTTGTTCGTCGCGGTCAGCAGATGCGCCCCGAGCGCGAGATGCCACACGGTCCAGTGGCGCGTCCAGATATCGGTGGCGCCGGCCGAACCGAAGTGCCAAATGCCGATCGCGGCGACGACGTAGAGAACACCGCAGTAAAGCCGGGGAATCTCATCGCCAATCTTAAATACGCCAGCAGATGCCATCAAAAAGTTGATGTATGGAGACGCGGCGGAGAAGAGCATGATGGCGGCGAGCGGCGCGAGCGGTCCCGCGGGCCCAGCCAATCCAGCAGCTTTCATCGCGGCTGCGTTACCGGCGCCGCCGAAGTGCAGTGCCTGCAGCGCGCTCGCGCTGAACACGAGCGGAGCTCCGTAGAGACCCAAACGCTGAACGACATCCTTCGCGCCACCGATCGACTGCACCTCCTTGATAGTGTCGTTGATCGGACCGGTGATGTCGTCGATGCCGACAGCCGCGTTTCTACTTCGAGAATGACGATTCGCGCGGGAAACTCGCCGTGGTTGCGTTGCGACGCGCGCGCGCAGCGTGACCTTGGAGGTGGTGTGCGAAGCAGTGAACATTTATTTTCCGAACGGGTTTTGATCGACGCGGCCGGCGTCGTGAAGTGTCGTCGCACGGCACCGTGCAATTACAATTACAATTAATCGGGAAACCGCCACGTCAGCACGTCAGCTTTTGACAGTTTGACAACCCAAGGGGCGACGTTTCGTGTCACGACGCGACCATGGTTCACAAGATGACGCGCAAGTATGTACCAGGTGCGCCGAAAAGGTGTGAGTCACAATAGACTGATCGCACTCACGTTCGTCATCGTCGTCGTCGCCACTGTCGTTCTTTCCAGCGCGCCGCGGCGACCGTCACGCGGTGGCGTCGCGGTGGCGTCGACGTGCGCGTCGTCGTCGAGGCAACTGACGGACTGGCTGGAATACCATCGAGCCATCGGCGTGACGCGCTTCTACATTTTCGAAGAGGGAATGGGGACGACAGCAGGTCGATGGTCGCCCGACGTGTACGTTTTTAGCCGGAAAACAGCGGATGAAAACCAAAAGAACTCGCCTTCGCGATTCGCGAAGTGGTTGGCGCCCTACGCCTCGGGAAACTCTACGTGCGGTGCGAACGCGCTTTTCGTGCGCCAAACACTCAATCTTGAATTGGCTATCGCGCGAGCGAAGAAAGATGGCATCGAATGGCTGTTGCACGTTGACGTCGACGAGTTGGTGTACCCCGCGGGTTCGTCGACGTTCGACTTACGAGACGTGCTTGCGCGTCAAAGTCCACACATCGACCGCGTGGTGTTCCCGAACTACGAAGCGGTACCTGAACGCCCATCATACGAGCTGAACGAGCCAAATACATTCAAAAGTGTGACTTTATTCAAAAGGAATCACTTGCACATCGACACGGCGACGTACGCTCGATTCGCGCAGAGTGCGCGACGCGATAATCCAAACTTCTTTCTAGCGTACGCGAACGGCAAGTCTGCGTGTCGAGTGTCCTCTCCAGGACTTCGACCTAACGGTGCGCATCGATTTAAAACAAAAGGCGGTGGCAAAGAAGTGACGACGTCCGAAAGTGCCATCCTACACTACCCTTTTGTGAGCGCCGCGCGTGCGCGCGAACGAGCGCATCGATGCGACTGCACCGACGTCAAGGAATGCTCGATGTTGGCATTTGATCTCGTGCTTGCGAATAAGGTACGAGGTGAGGCGGCGGATTTCGAGTCGTGGTTTGACGAGCGAGTCGTGGAAAATAACTCGACTCGCCGCGAGGCGCTTCTCAAGGCGGGAGTCTACGCGCGGATTCACGCGCCGACTTTGCTCATAGGCAGAACTTGAAACTTCTGCGGTGTGTTGGATGTTTGAAAAGGCGCGTTAGTAGCTAGGTGGATCGATCGGTTCTTGGTTTTCGCTGGGATCGTGCAGCAAGACACGCTCCTCGATGCAGTCGTGCGTGCGAGGGGTGAGCTTAATGACTGTGTTCAGAGGAATCGAAAGCGTCGCGGCCTCGTCGCGATCGAGCCCGGCAAAGTAGGCGTAAATTAAACGCAACACGCCTTGATGCCCGACGATGAGCACGTCCTCGCGATAACTCTCGAGCTCTTGCACCAGAGGGTCCAGGCGTGCGATGACGTCCAAGTAGCTCTCACCGCGCGGATAGCGGTACGAGAGCTTATTCTGTCGTCTCAGCTCGTATTCGCGTGGATATGCGGCGCGAATTTCTTCGTACGTCATACCGTCGCAGACGCCGGCGTAAATCTCGTCGAGATTTCTCAGCACGCGCGGAGCCATTTGGATCCAATCTTTACCACCGCCTGTTTTCACTTTGTCGTGCTTGAGATGACGCGCAGTGAGCTTGGTGCGCTGCAAAGACGACGTCCAAAGCCTCACCGGTCGTGCTTCGCCGTTCTCTGGATCACGGGTAATCACTCGGTCGGCGAACTCTGCGAGTTTCTGCGCGTACGCCTCGCCCATCGGAGTGAGTCCAGAGTCACCACCGATTTTACCGTGCGAATTATACTCGCTCTGCCCGTGTCGCGACAAATAAATCGAACACGTTGTCGCGTGCATGTTCGAAAGAAACTGCGCCACGCGGCCGAGCAAGAACCCGTGGACTCGATTGAATTCGACTCGCCTTCCGCAATCTATGAGTTTTATGAAGCTTAAATCTACCTCATCGTCGCTGCCCATGGGCTCGTACTCTTTTTCGTAGTTGCGAACGCGCTGCATGAAGTCTTTGAACGCTTGTTCCTCTGTCATGACGCCGGAGTAATCGCAGTTGTTGATTTTTGCCATCCGAACGTTCTTTTCCACCACCGCTTCGTCGGTACATATCGACTCTATGAAAAGCACTTTCAGTGGTAGCGTACCGATTTGCTCGATCAACCATCTACGACGCTCTCGCGTGCTATTCGTCGCGTCAAAGATTGCGACGCGTCCGCTGTCGACGCCGCGCTGCTCGAGAAAGCTCATGCTATCTTCCTGGAACAGGAAGTCAATCATATCCTTCAGTGCTGCTCGCGCAAACTTCATTCGCTGCTCTTTATTCTCTTTGGTAAAGTAATCGGCCGTTTGACCGACGCCCGCATCTCGACGACGATATTCACCGACGTTGAACACGCGTGTGTTCGCACCGTGGAAAAATCGTAAATACTGACACAGTCGCTTCGCCATGTGCGTTTTACCTCGCGCCGGCAACCCTACCATAATCAACACGTGTTTTTCACCAATAATTCCCTGATCACCGTATTTTGGCGGCGGTATACTCTGCGGCGTAGGATTTTCCGCGGTAACAAACTGATCCTTGAACTCGCCGAATGTTTGCGGAAAACCGCCGGCGTACTTGGCTGTCGCACTGCGCTCCTCCGGCGCGCTTGTACTGGTTTGCTTCTCCATGACCGTACTCGTTTCGGTGTTTTCCGCCGACCCCGGTGTCACTACGAAGTTTGATCGCGCTTGCGGCGACGTTTCTTCTATGAGCGCGCTCGTGAACCGATGCACGGTCGGTGGCGACAACGAGGACGCCGGTAAAAACGAAGCCAACGACGCCGACTTCCCCCCTAGCCCTCGAGCTGCAACGAACCCTGGCGATGGTAACGCGCTGATTCCCTCACCCTCGCTCGTCGTCGTCGACTCGAAACTCGCGTCAGAGCTTCGCTTCCTCGCGTGTCCGCTCGCGCCGCTCCCAAACATCGCGCGTCCGACCTCGTCCTCGTCGTCGCCCGCTTTCGGCGACACCGCCTCAAGCATCGTCGTCAGCGCCGAGCTCAATCCCGCGAGCGGCGTCGCTCGTTTCGGCGCGACGGGCGGTCGCGGCGATTTGCTTCGCCGCGTCCCGTCGTCTTCGCTCGTGCGCGGCGGCGTCGTCGTCGACCCGGACAGCGCGCGCACTTCGCCGGCGTCGAACGACATCCTCCGCACCGCGTCTTCGCACACGGTCAAGCACTCGCTCGTCGCGCGCGTCGCCGAGCCATCGTCGGACGACATGAACGATGCGATGCGCAGCGCAATGCCGTCCGGGGCGACGCCAGAACGCGCGGCGGGCGTTGACTTGGCGAATCGCATCGACCGACGGTGGAGACGACGCGCGAGCGACGCGCGAGGACGACGATGACGAGCGCGTCGACGTCGTCCAATCACTCGCTCCCGGCGCTGTGGCGACACGCGATGAAGAAGTGGGGACGTTGGCAGGGCTACGCGTGGAGCACGGTGGTCGTCGCGGGCGCCGCCGCGTACGCGATGTCGCTCGTCGTCGACGCGGGGGGCGAGAAAAGCAAAGTGAAGCGCGACGCAGACGGTGGCGACGCGAGTCGTGGCGAACGTAGACGTAGATAGCGGCAAAGTGGTTTAGGTGACATTAAAGAAGAATAAACAACGCGCGTGTAAAAATAATCAATCAGTCGCGGCGGCGGCGCTGCTGCCTCTGAATTTCGTTCATAGATCGAGATACCGAGTTCGTGGTGTCTATGCCTAAGCGCATTCCCGGCAGTTGAGCCTCGGGCATCATGCGCACTTGCTTAGGTCGATCTGACCGCCGATAGACGGCTGTCGTCGGAGCGGATTCGGGCAAACGAGCCGCGCAGCGACGACAAAAACGAGCGTCTGTCTCGTGCATGCTCAAGCCGCATTGCGGGCAGTCGCGATCATCGAACAGTCCTCTTCTCGAGATCGATTCGTCCAACTCGTCAAAGGTGCCTGACATCCTAATGAAGCCGTTTTCGTCCTCCTCCTCGTCCTCGTCCATCATCTTGCGCAAATTCTCCGCGCCACTTATCGCGGCGAGCTTGGCGAGCTGACCCGGGACGACGATTAAAGCGACGATGATAGATATCACCGTCGCCACGCGTCCTCCCGCAGTGACGACTTCGAACGGCTGACCGATCCCCGTGAGCGTTAGGATGGCCCAATACAACGTATCGTTCAAGTTGTGCACCATCGGGTTCGTGCCGACTTCCAAATCGTAGACAACGCCTGCGGCGATGACGAAGATGCACACAAACTCCGCACCGATACCGATAAGCTGCACGCCCATGCTGTCACTCTTCACTAATCCAAACAACACCGAATCCGTGGATCGGTCTAACAAACGCAACAAACGTAACACTCGAAGTAATCTCAAAAAGCGATAAAAAGGCGTGCTCCGATCGAGAACCTCGACGATGGCCAAAAGCGGTGGCACCGTGCTCGCCACGTCGACGACCGTCACCGGTTTCGTCCAAAACTTCAAGCTGAAATCTGCCGCGTACGCGCGCAGGCAAAGTTCGAATAAAAACAACAAGTTGTACGCATCCTCGATGGACGTCAGCGAATCCATCGAGATGATGCCCGTGTACCAGGGAATGTCCTCGCGGTACAGGATATCCCAGCCACCCAAACTCGACACGTTATACGTCTCCAACAAGAACGTCCCGAACACGATCCCACTCGAGATCACCGCCCACCACCCGCTGGCGTCCAAATCCGCCAGCGCCAATCGCAGCGCCTCCTTCGGAGTCAGGCGTTGTTTCCGCCTCGCCGGCGACGACCCCGCGAGCGTCGTCGTCGTCGTCGTCGCCTCCTCCGTCGCCTTCGACTGTCGCTGCGCCCGCGTCGCGGTCATCGCGCGCCTCGCGCGCGTCCCCCCGCGCCAGGCGCCCTCGTTCGCGCGCGCGCGCGAGAGAGAGTCGCGAATCGCCGCGCGCGTCGTCGTCGTCGTCGTCCCTCGCGTCGTCGTCGTCGTCGTCGTCGTCGCCCGCGTCGTCGTCGCGCGCGCGCGTCGAGTCGCGCCGTACGACGTCGACGCGCGCGTCGCGCATCTCGCGCATCTCGCGCATCTCGCGCCCGTCGCCGTCGCCGTCGCGCCCGTCGTCATCGTCTCGACCGTCGCCTCGACGTCGCCTCGAAGTGACGTCGGTCGTCCGTCCGTCCGTCCGTCCGCGCGGTGTTCGCGGCGGGCGAAATCGCGCGCGCGCGGCGCCGCGCCGCGTGTCCGTCGACTCGAGATCGACGCCCGCGACGCGCGCCGTCGCGCGGTCCCGTCGTCCGCCGACGCGGCGCGGTCGCCGCGACCCACTCCGCGGCGCGCGGCGTCCACGGCGCGTCGGCGGACGACCGGACCGCGCGACGGCGGCGGCGACCGACGGCCGGGGCGCGGGCCGTGGACGACGGGATCCGAACCAGGCCCAGACCCGCGGCGCGCGCGGGCCGGCCGAGCCTCGAGCGACGATCGCGGTGACGACGACGCGGCGAGCGTTTTCGAGCCCGCTCGAGGCGCGCGTCGACGATGGCGGCGCGCACGGGAAGAGATAATCAGCGATACAACGCGGTGAATCAACGATTGGTGGCTGGATGCATATGTCATCGACCCGCGACGAAGGTTCGCGTGGAAGATTCCGCCGACGCGGACGCGTTCGCGCGCGCGCGCGAGGACGGCGTCGAAGTCCTCATGCTCAACTCGAAGAAAGGCGCGAGAGTGGATGGAAGGGATTTGATCTTTCCAAAGGGTGGATGGGAACTCGATGAGACCGCATCCGAGGCCGCGGCGCGCGAGAGCATGGAAGAAGGCGGTGTCGCGGGGACGCTGAGCGCTTCGGAAAAGACGTACGAATTCGTGTCGAGGTCGAGGGTCAAGGCTGGATGCGCCGGAGACGAGGCCAAGTGCGTGGCGCACGTGTTCACCATGGAGGTGAAGTGCGAGTACGAGACGTGGCCTGAGGAAGGCGAGCGAACGAGGTATTGGCTCTCCCCGGACGAGGCGTGGAGACGATGTAAGCACGATTGGATGCGTCAGGCGCTCGCCGACCATCTCGCCGACGGGTTCGCGTTGGAAAAGAAGTTGTGACGTTGTGACGCGCCGCGTCTTTGTGATTGTACGATATAACGATATAACAGAAAACAATTTGAATAGTTGATGCGATTGCCTGCGTTTCGCGTTCGCGCGTGTTTTAGCCGTCGCGCGATGGCTCGCGGCTCGTCTGGCGCGTTCGCGTCGCGAGAAACCGACCGCCGAACACTAAACGCGCGATCCGATCACGCTCGCGCGTCAGAACGCGTCGCGCGGTGTTCACGGGCGATGGCGTCCGTCCCAAATCGGCGACAAACGTCGAACGCAGTCGCCGCCGAACGATCGGAGCGTGGGCAGCGCGCGTCGACGAGCGGTGCGCGGCGAGGCGCGCTGGGTGTTGAGCCCAAGACTGCGGTTGAATCGAGCAATGCGACGGCGAGCGCGCCCGTGGATGGGCCGAAGTCCGCGGGTGAAGTCGCATCACCACCACCCGCGGTTGATGCGATTGGGGACGGAAAGGAGATGGACGATTCCACGTACGACGACGAAGCCGAGGGCGAAGACAAAGCCGGTGATGCGACAGAGGAGGAGGAGGAGGAGGAGGAGGAGGAGGAGGACGAAGACGACGAGGAAGAGGACCAAGAAGAAGAAGACGACGAGGAAGAAGGCGAGGACGAGGAAGATGTGGCTGCGAACGATGGTCAGCAAAACGACGTCGCCAACTGCATCGGCGAGCACTGCTCCGACGCTATGAACGAGCAGATGTACCGCATCGTGGAAGACGTAGCGCTAAAAGCGGGGTTGGACACGAACTCAAATGCAGCGGATGCGGAGAATGAGTTACTCGCGTTCGCAACTGGGGCAAGCGACGCCCCTCATACGATGCAGGAAGAAGCGACGGATGAGCGCGTGGCGGCGCTAACCATGACGGTGATGATCGGCATCGTGTTGCTGACGGTGATGTTGGGCGTGATGTTGAAGCACTACAAATCTCGATGGTTGAACTCGAGCGGTGCCGCTCTTCTACTCGGTATCGCCGTTGGATGCTTTGTGTTCCTTGGCTTGGAGCTATCTTATGAGACAATGCCCGAAAACATGCGCTACACCATCAAGGCCTTCGCCCAGTGCATGCGGTTCGATACAAAGTTCTTCTTCTTAGTGCTCCTTCCGCCTTTGATTTTTGAAGCCGGTTACACGTTGCATCCGACGACGTTTTTTCAAAATGCCGACGCGATCTCAATGTTTGCTTTCGTAGGATCGCTCACGAGCGCGATATCGACCGGCGTGTTGATGTACGTGGCGGGCTTACTGGGCTGGAGTTATGAGTTTTCGTTGAAGAGCGCCATGTTGTTTGGAGCGCTGATTAGCTCAACCGATCCAGTCACGACGCTTAGCATTTTCAGCGAATCACAGATACCCCCTGACGTGCACGCCATGATATTGGGCGAGAGTATTCTGAATGACGCCGTCACCATTGTGTATTTTGAGTCGCTCCTGCTTGGCATCGGCAACGCCGGCGATGTGACGGCGCTCGAGATGTTACAAACTGATGACGCTTTCACCCCGCTCATTTTACAAGCAATCGGCACATTCATGCTCGCTTTCGGGCAAGCGACTGCCGTTGGTGTTGGTATCGGATGTTTCTCCGCCTTGCTGCACAAACACGTCAGCACGACGAGCTATTTCGAGGAAGGATGGGCCGTCGACTCGACGCTCGTGCTTTTGTTCCCGTACCTGAGTTATTCGCTCGCTGAATCTTTTGAGCTGAGCGGAATCGTATCCGTTCTATTCACGGGCATCATTATGGGTCGCTACACGCGTCCAAACCTCGCGCGAGCACCGCGCATGGTGACGATGTGCATTTTCAAAATTTTCAGCTTCCTTTCGGAGACGTTCGTGTTTGTATACATGGGGAGCGCGATGTACTCGTTCCGTGTCGAGCACGTAGTCACTGCGATAGTGGGACTGGTTGCATGCTATGTTGGACGCGCTGTGAACATATTCCCCGGATCTCTGTTACTGAACATGTCGTCGGCGAGGAAGAAGTCGCCAATTACACCGAATACGCAGTATCTCTTGTGGTTTTGCGGATTGAGAGGAGCCGTCGCCTTTGCGCTCGCCGTCAAGGCGCAGCGTGATCTTGGTGAACAAGGCCACGTCATGTTTGATGTGACACTCTTCATCGTGGCGTTCACGATAGTCATCCAGGGTGGTATGACACGTTGGGTCGTCGATTCGCTTCTCGAACCGACGACCGAAGCGCCTGCACAGCAAGACGAACCGAACAAGCTGAGGCGCAACAGAAGCCTGGGAACCTTTTTTAGATACATGAACGACATCGCAGAAAAGGTCATCGCGCCCATCTTGCTCGCGAAACGAGAGGACGAGCACCTTGATGAGACCACATCTCTCTTGACGGGTGCGAGCGCAAGCGCGAGAGGGGCTCAACGCGAAGAGCTCGGCGAATCGCCGCGGTCGGCCAGACACAGCGGGCTGGCGAGCGAGACCGTGGAGGCTGCGGTGGACAACACATTCTCACGAGATAATAGTTAGCTAGCTTAGCACGCGCGCGTTCATAGCATCGAGACGTGTGTAATTCTTTCAAACAAACAGCAAAATTGACGAGCCAACTCTTGCCCGATGCTGACTCGGCAGACCGTGGAACATCATTCGAGCGCGCGAACGGTGTCTGCTCGTACGCACCTCGCGCGGCGGCGACGAGTACCATACGAAACAAAAAAAAAGAAACCCCACTGGTTTCGTACGCCTGGACGCGCCGTACATCCGTTCAAACGCGTGCTCTCGTCGTCAACGGCGTCTAACGATTGCGCCCGATCGAATCGACGTTTCATCAGGATTCTGCGCGAGGCGAGTAAGGGAGCGATGGACAATATAGATAACGTGCGCGGTACGGCGGTGTTGGACTCACCGTCACTGAATAAAGGCACGGGATTCACATTTACGCAGCGTGAGCGTCTGGGCTTGCGCGGTTTGCTTCCGCGCAAGTACGAAACCGTCGAGATTCAGGTGAAACGCGCGTGGACGCAGTTGTGCGCGTTCGAGGAAGATATGAACAGGTATATCTTTCTCGAAAATTTGCACATGCAGAACGAGCGGTTGTTCTATCGCGTACTCGTGGAACATCTCGAAGACTTGATGCCGATCGTGTACACGCCCACCGTCGGCGAGGCGTGCATCAACTTTGACGCACTCTACCGTAATCGCTGCGGAATGTATTTTAGTCGGTTAGATTCCGGCGTGATGCGACGGATGCTTGATAATTGGCCTTCTCCCGAGACCGAAATCATCGTCGTCACGGATGGAGGCCGAGTGCTCGGTCTCGGCGATTTGGGCACAAATGGGATGGCCATCTCGGTTGGAAAAGTGAGTCTCTACGTTGCGAGTGGAGGCTTCGATCCGGCGAAGTCGATGCCGGTTTGCTTGGATTTGGGCACAAACAACGTCGCTCTGCGCGCGCACGACTTCTATCTGGGTGCGGATGAACCCCGCCTTACGGGTGACGCGCATCTCGCCGTGGTGACAGAATTTTGTCTCGCCGTAAAAGATAAATGGCCGAATTGTCTGATTCAGTTTGAGGATTTCAAAACTGAAGACGCGTTTAGGATTCTCGATCACATGCGCCATAAGGTTTTATGCTTCAATGACGACATACAAGGAACCGGGGCGACCATTTTAGCAGGCCTCATCAACGCGCTTCGAGCGCAAGGAACGCCGACAAAAGACGCGCGAATAATATTTTTCGGCGCGGGTTCGTCGGCCATCGGAGTGTCGACGCAGATCATACAGCTACTGATGAGCGAGGGGTTGAGCGAGGAGGACGCGCGGCAGTCGATTTATCTAATGGACTCTAAAGGTTTAATCACTGACCAACGCGAGGATTTCGCAGGACTCTCGGATCAAAAGAAGCAGTTCGCGCAAGTCGGTGTCGAACCTTGCGACGACTTGGGCGCTCTGATTCAACGCGTAAAGCCGCATGCATTGTTTGGGTTGTCTGGTTTTGGTCCTGTGTTTACGCGGGAACACATCGAAATGCTGTGCGACCACATCGGCAAGCCCATCGTGTTTCCGCTCTCCAACCCGACAAGTAAGGCGGAAATCACCGCGCTTGATGCGTACACTTGGTCCAAGGGAAAGTGCTTATTTGCTGCGGGATCGCCGTTCGATCCAGTCGTGATCGATGGTAAGACGTACACGCCTGGTCAAGGGAACAATATGTTCATCTTTCCCGGCGTCGGCTTCGCCGCCGTGAGCATTCAAGCAGAATACGTTCCGGATTCCTTCTTTCTTTGTGCCGCGCGCGCGCTCGCCGCTATTGTCCCCGATGAGGACGTTCGCTCTGGCACCATTTATCCTTCTGTTTCTATAATCCGTGACATCTCTCGTCAAGTCGCCGTGGCCGTGGCGAATCACGCGTACGACGTCGGCGTGGCCAAGCTCTATCCGCGACCGGGCGACATGAACGCATTCATCGCCGAGCGCATGTACTTCCCCATGAACGACGGCGCGGTCTGAGCGTGTCAACATCGCGTGATTTCTGACGCCGCGATCGCGCGCCGTTGCGAAAGCAGCCCGTTCTCTTGTAAAAATCTTCATCATTTTCGCGCGCGCGCCGCTCGGCTGAAAAAGTCGGACAAACGGTGCCTTCTCGAGCCACCCCGGCTGCGTCGCGTGGCGTCAGAAATCGACTCCGCGAGAACGATGGGAGGCCTTTACGTCGTCAAGCGCGACGGTCGCGAAGAACCCGTGGCGTTCGACAAGATCACGGCGCGCATTAAAAAGCTCGCCTA
>Ga0222719_10002422_pt1 | contig 17038 bp, 20 predicted proteins | sample C33_34DmetaG_FD_165039 | JGI IMG/M metagenome (GOLD analysis project Ga0222719, IMG submission 165039) | Estuarine water microbial communities from San Francisco Bay, California, United States - C33_34D | ecosystem: Environmental > Aquatic > Marine > Unclassified | place: USA: California... | reverse complement strand
TTATGGGGATCAGGCGGCAACGGCAGTGGTGCGTGTTTGTGCAACAGATGCCATCACTTTAGAGGTGCGGCCGGAGGATCGTTTACGCAGAAAACTATTGGAACTGCACCTGGTTGTTCGTATACGGTATGTGCGTCAGGAGTATACAGATGTTTAAGCAGAGAATGCACAGGGTGCAATGGATGCAATTCGTATGTTAATGGATACAATCTAAGTGATCTTTGCGCATGCGGAGGCCACAGAGGAGAAGCAAATACATCCTGGTCGGATGCTTGTTTCTATACTAGACATTACTGTTTGGCACCAACCACAACAGGCGGCGATATGGCTTTGGGCGGCGCAACACAGGCTTTTGGATCGTCTTCAGGTTATTGCCACTGTCATAATCATGAAGCAAACATGGGTTCAGGCATGAAAATGGGTAATCTAGGTGTTAGTAGCGGATTAAGAGAATGTTATATGAAATGCGGTTGTTGGAGCGTTCCTTACACTGCGGGCGGAATGCCAGCAATGAACACATATTGCGGACGTTGTTGTGGACAAGGCGGAACTGGTGGAGGAGGCCTCGTAAGAGTGACCTACATTTAAGGAGTAAGAATGGCATCGTATTCAAGTTATAAAAAAATTGCTAGTGATCAACTCACAAATGATGTAGTTGACTATGATAACCTAACCGGTGAAGTTAGAGAAAAATTCTGTGTTAAATGGTATTACGGTGTAAGTTGTAGATGTTCACCAGGATGTTGTTGTTTATGGACTGTTCCTGATGGTGTAAGAAACGCAAATTGGGAAATATGGGGTGCCGGAGGTAACGGCGCTGGTGCGTGTTCGTGCAACAGATGTCACCATACACAACCACCAGGTGGCGGAGCATATACATCAAAAAGAATTACAACATCACCAGGATGCACATATCGGGTATGTGCTGCTGGTGTATACAGATGTTTAAGCAGAGAATGTAACGGCTGTAACGGCTGTTCAAGTTATGTTTGCGGGTATAATATAAATGCGTGTGCGTGCGGTGGCATGAGAGGATGCACCAACGGTTCGTGGACGGATTCGTGCAACTCAGAAATGCCTTATTGTGTTAGACCAGGGTGCGTTGGCACTAGTTCTAGTGCAGATTTTGCTTCTTTCACACACAGCGGTAATTTCCAAGGACAATCAGGTTATATGTATCCAGGTGGTGCTTGTCACTGTTGGAAACACAACGGCCACTCCACGGGCGGTTTTGGATTAAGTGATAACATTTTTGAACAAAACTCCAACTATTGCTGGATTAGATGCGGTTGTTGGATAGCAGATTATGCAGCAGGCGGCCAGAGTGCAACCTCAAACTATTGTGGACGTTGCTGTGGACAGGGCGGAACGGGCGGCGGCGGCCTTGTAAAGGTTACGTTCTTTTAAATGATAAATAACTACGGAGATAGAACACAATGGCAATGATTGAATTTGATTGGACACTAAATTTACCCAATGATCACATGGTTGATCATACACAAACTGATGGAAATACTAGAACCTGCACCTATGATGGTCCAGATAGATTTTACCTGATTATTAATAACGCAACTGGAGCAGAGGAAATGGGTCCAATTACTGCTTTGGAAAAATCAGATGGCAGACCTTGTCCAGCGGACTGTAGATACGTTGAAGTTGATTCAATTGCTAATCCATTGATAGCCCAACTTAGAGCTCCGATATTGGATGAATTGGAAGAAGATTATACAGGATATACAGATCCTACAGGAGTTACACAGGTAGCCGAACACAGAGAGTTCACATATCAAACACCATTAAGACCTATAGATGTTTATGATCCAGAAACTATTAGAGTGGATAGAAATACTGATGCAATTACAATATCTCCAAGAACTAGAGAATGGGCAATTATGGGAGGCGGCGATAGACTTCCGACTTGGGACGATGTAAGAGCCAAAAGAGATCAACTGTTAAAGAATAGTGACAGCGAATTGGTTGACGATATGCCAGCCGCCCTAAGAACAGAATGGACAACTTATAGACAGGCTTTGCGCGATTGGCCTACGGTTATGCAAGATGCAGGCAACCCAGCATGGGCAGCATATAATATGGAACCAATTGATCCAGCAAGTAAGGTTGCTCCACCAGATGAAGCGCCAATAGTCAATTAATCCACTAAATTTTACAACATTAGATGCGCCAACCACAATGGCGCATTTTTTTTCTTCCTACTTCATAAATACTTGCAAGGTTAGTAATATGATGCTATAATAAGCAGTATTAACGGAGAAACTATTTTGACAAGATCCACAGCATTTTTTATCAATGGAGGAGCAGGCAGAGTTATTGCTAGTATTCCTGCATTTGAACTTTACGAAAAAGAAAATCCAAAAGACAATTTTATTATCGTATGTGAAGGAGGCACAGATTTTTATAAAGGTCATCCTACACTGCACAAGCGTGTATTCGATCATTGGCATAAAGGTCTATTTGAAACATATCTAAAAGATCGAAATTGTTTATCACCTGAACCGTATAGAGTTTGGGAATATTATAATCAAAAATGCAGTCTGTCACAAGCATTCGATATTGAAATTAATGGAAAGGGAATACGAGAATTAGATAAGCCCACACTTGTTTTGAATAAACACGAAATAGTAAGTGCGGCCAACATTGTAGAAGAAGTTAAATCTGTAACTGGGTTTGATAAAGTGTTGGTTGTTCAACCATTTGGAAGAACCGTTGAGAATGTGGGTAATTTTTTAATCGACGGAAGCTCAAGAAGTTTTCAATTGAATAATATTATTGACATCATAGACACTCTAAGAAAAGAATATGGAATAATTATAATGAGTGAGCATGAAGTAGCAGTGGATGCAGTTCCAAATCCTAAATACCCCATTGCACAACCACAAATTTCTGACACACGCATATGGGCAGGAGTAATTGAAGTTGCTGATCATTTCCTCGGATGTGACAGTCTCGGACAACACATCGTTAAGGCACTTGGCAAATCAGCAACCATTGTTACAGGGTCAACCTATCCTATAAATATTTCCTATCCGGAAGATAAAAACTTTGACATTATAGATGTTGGTGAAGGAAAAAGAGTTTATGCTCCTTTAAGACTATCAATGGAGGAAGAACAGGATAGACATAATGATGAAATTATGGAACTTGATCAAGAACAAATAGATAAAATTCTAAAAAGTGTGCGAGATAGACTTGGAGTTTCAAAAAGAATAGAATCAAAACAACAGCATACAGCCCAAGAAAATCAGCCGTCACCTAAACTTGTTCCTGGCAATACAGTAATAAAAAGATTCGGAGAAAAATAACTATGGCAAAGTGGATAGCAGCAATTACTAGGGGACACAACGGCGGAGTTTGTTTACTTAAAGATGGCGAAATTGTATTTGCTGTAGAAGAAGAAAGATTATCAAGACAGAAATACGATGGTGGGCCGTTTGCCTCCATGGTAAAAATACTTGAGTATACTGATAAGATTGATTATCTTGTAATAGCACACACACAACCATTAAAAGAAACAGCAGGCAGAGTTGACTTTACTGGTGATGATGTATACACGGGTATAGCACGTAAGTTAGGATTAATCAGCCAAGACATTAATGTAGACGTAATGAATCATCCTCAAGTTGTTGATTTAGCACACATACATCATAAACTACATGCTGCTTGTGCATTTTATAGATCAGGATTTGAAACAGCAACAGCAGTTGTTGTAGACGGTGCCGGAACATTCCTTCCAGTTAGTATGGAAGCACAGCAGCAGCATATGGTATTTGAATTAGAATCAATTTTTGAATGTCAGTATCCTTTCGAAATTAAGACACTATGGAAACATTTAGGAGGTAACGGACCTTTTAGAAATGCATACGAACCGACTATGTCTAGTGAAAAATATGACGAAGCAGGAACTCATGAATGCATAATAGATGATGGAGCAGGAATCACAAAAGTTTATGAAGCAGTAACAAACTACTGCGGTTTTCAAGCCATTGAAGCAGGCAAGACTATGGGGTTGTCTCCTTACGGTAAACCCAATAATGATATTCCAAAACTTTTTATTAAGGAAGGAAACTGGGTTTCTGCCAATAGGCATGCAATAATACCGACATATCCTAATAGTTCGCTAGTAAATGAAAGTAGATACGATTACTTAAAAACCCCAGACGACTATCAAGGTGAGCATGGTCAATTTTCTAAGGACGTAACTAAACTAGAAAGCAGAAGAGATTTAGCATATGCAGTCCAAACCGAAAGTCAACAACAGATTTTAAATATAATACTTGATGCAGTAAAACGCACTGGTAATAAAAACGTTGTCTTATCCGGAGGATATGCACTTAACTGTGTTGCAAACTATTTTTACCTAGAGGAACTTAATAAGCAAGGTATTAATTTATATGTCGAACCAATTTCAAGTGACGCCGGCACAGCAATAGGTGCTGCAATGTTTGCATGGCATCAAATTACTGGTAGTAGTGATGTAAAACCTTTTGGTGAAAGTTTATACTTAGGACCTCCCAAGCAGTATACTAAAGAAGATATTAATAATACTGCGGAAAAATACAAAGCCACTGTAGAAAAAACTACCATGGAAGAAGTTGTAAAACTAATGTGCGAGAAAAATATTGTAGCATTATTTCAAGGACGTTCGGAATCTGGGCCACGTGCATTGGGTAACAGAAGTTTAACATACGATCCAACAGATCCTAATGGAAAGGATCACGTTAACAAAGTAAAACGCAGAGAATACTTCCGTCCGTTTGCTGGAACAATATTAGCAGAACATGCACATGAATGGTTTGATTTACGAGGCATGGATGATAGTCCACACATGATGTATGCTGTAAATTGTCAGCCAGGAATTGAAGAAAAAATTCCAAGCATTATTCATGTAGACGGAACGTGTCGTATACAAACAGTAACAAGAGAGCAGAATCCATTATACTATGACTACATTAATGAATTCTATAAACAAACAGGTGTTCCTATTATATTCAATACGTCCTTCAATCTAGGCGGTGAACCATTGGTTGAAACGTTGGACGATGCTTTTAGAACTCTTGCTAATAGTGACATTGAATATCTGTATATAGCAGAACATGAAATATTGGCGAAAGTAGAAAATGTTAGTTAACGGAAAAAAAGCAACAGACCTATCAGGAATAGATTTTTCAGAAGATCAAATGATCGTAATTGATGATCTGTTTCCAAAATATATTATCGATCATACACACGACATAGTGTTTAATGGTTATAATTGGTTTTATGGACACACAAGTAACTATCCGGAAGATCCAAAAACAGACGTGGGTGCAATACCTGATTGGCCAGAAGTCCCGGCATTTAAGCAACAGATATATCCTCCACAAAGTCCTACAGCAAGCGACTCAGTATGGAATATAATTTATAATGCAGTTGCACAAATGATTCCTTTTGATTTAGAAGTAGGTGAAATATTAGTTAACGGACAACAATACATACACAATACAACACCTCACTCAGATTGTGAGTGTGATAATGGTATTAGTTGGATCTATTATGTAAACAGAGAATGGAAGGAAGAATGGGGCGGAGAAACAGTTATTAAACTTGACGGTGAATGGAAAAAAGTTTATCCAAAGCCTGGAAGAGTATTTTTATTCAAAGGTAAAATACCACATCACGGAAACCCACCAAACGAAATGTATAAAGGACTACGTGCAACATTAGTGTATAAAACAATGAGAACTGTGCCACTGCCACCTAGGAGATTTGGATGAAATACAATATGTTTCATGTTCCCTTCTTTATAGATCAAATAGAATTAGATAAGATCGACATAGGCGATGCTCCTTTTGAAAAAACATGGTTAAGCGAAACTAATAGCACACTAGGACAAAAACACGACATACCTGAAAGCACATTTGAATATCTAATAGAAGTGATTGGCCGCAATCTTGGACAAGACTTAATAGGTAATAATCCAAGATTTGGACAAATATGGCGTAACAAATATGCGAAAGATGATTGGCAAGATATACATATTCATCCGCGCAGCAGTTGGAGTTTTATAATATATGAAACTGTAGAAGTTGGTAAAACTGTTTTTATGAGTCCTATTTTTAAGGATGTGCAAAATCAATTTGGATCAAGTGTTCCTGAATTTCCTTTAGATTTTAGACCCGAATGTAAGCAAGGAGATATTGTTATATTTCCTAGTTTCATGGAACACTATGTTATGCCAGGCAACACAGGCACAACTATAAGTGGAAACATATATATGGATTTTATGTAATGGACGTTAATAGTGTAATAATAGATAATTGTTTACCTAAACCCGATTTAGTAAGACAACAGGCTATTTCTTTAGAATATCCTAACACCGGACAATATCCTGGTGTAAGAAGTGGTGCGTGTGATGATTTTTATCAACAATATTTTTCTCAAAGAATAACAAGTATTTTAAATGTAACGATTGACGAGTTTGTAATGGATAGTTTTTGTTTCCAATTATGTTACGAAGGTGCAAAGTCTTGGATACACAAAGATGGTTGTGACTGGGCTGGAGTATTATATCTTTCGCCTGATGCTCCTCTAGAATCAGGAACAGCAATATATAATGACAATGATGAATTAATTAATGCATTTGGTAATGTCTATAATAGATTAGTATTGTATAAAGGAAACTTAAATCATTGTAGCCTTTTACCAGGATTTGGAAATTCTCCAGAAACAGGAAGATTAACTCAGGTTTTCTTTTTTAATGCTACACCAAAATTAAACTGGGAAAATTATTAAATGACAAACTTACATGTATGGGGATCACATTTTTATGCCACTACATTAGAAAATCATAAAGAAATTTTCGGAAAGTGGGAACCTTATTTAAAAAATGATAATTACTTCTCCGAAAGTAATTGGACCTTGGCTGAAACAAAAAGCACAATTCGTAATCAAAAGAATAAAGAACTTCCTTGGGATACATTTTTTGAAAATGTAGAACCGCATTTAAATAACTATCTAGAAAATTTAGAACCCCAAGTGTCGTATAATATTATGTGTGACGAACATTGGCTTAATGTTTACAGCAAGGGTGATTATCAAGAATCCCACGATCATGCTTTCCCAGGACGTTGCATAAGTGCAATATATATTCTTGCTTATCCGGACAAAGAAGAAGATCCAGGCGGAACTTTGGTTTTTGAATGTCCTAATTTTCAAACTATAAGAAGTTCTGGAATGGATAGAATTTTTAATGCTTACAATTATCAACATTTGGCACCTAAACTAGAAACAGGTTCTCTTTTACTATTTCCTAGTTGGGTTTCACATTATGTTTTACCTAGTAAATCAGAAAATCTTAGAGCGTCATTGGCAGCAAATTTTGTAATACAGGCAAAGACAGAATGATAGAATATTTTGGATTATTGGAAGGAATGCAAGGACAAACATCCAAGTATGAACTTGATTGCTTGGTTACTGAACCTGTTCCTGCGTTAAAGTATCTACGTAAACAGGCAGAACTAAAGAGTCTAATGTGTCCTGTTGTAATTGATTACTTACAGAATGTGTTTATTATAACTAGCCCATTAGATTGGACAATTAGTAGAAAAGACAATCATTTTGAAATAATAAATGACAGGCAAGGAAAACAATTAGATGGATTTGTTCAAATAGGAGGACCCGAACCCGGTGAATTATTTGGTCAGCCCATGGTGCATTTTAATTTACAATATTACTTTGTTCCACAAAAAGGTTCAGATGTAATTATGGAAGTATTAGATACTCCGTTGATAAATTGTCAATGGAAGAATGTTATAGGAGAATATAACATTAGTAAATGGATTCACCCAACCAATTTTTGTTTCTTCATGAGCAAGGATACTAATAAACTTTCATTTAAGAGAGGAGATCCGTTAATGGCTGTTAGATTTAGAAGCAGTCTAGGTAAAGAAAAATTAGAACTAGTTTTAGACGATAATAGGAAAGATAAAATTAGAGACGAATCACAAAAAGGAATGAGCATAAAGGATTACTATCCTAAAATTCCACTTACAGAAAGTTTTAAACTGTTTCAAAAACGTTTAACGAACTTATGGAAGTAACAAATGAAAGATACATTATATATTGCTAACAATCGTTGGATCGTTGAAACACATGCACCTATGTGGAAAACTTATGAAAAACTTTTTGATAAGGATCACCCAAACCTAGTAGAGCCTGGAAAAAGCACAACAGTCAATGGTTATCAAATACCACAAACTTTAGAGGATACTAAAGAAATTGCTGATTTTATTATAGATAAAACTAATAAAGTTCTTGCAGACGGAAGTGTTCCTTGTGATATACATACCCATATTCAGTCTTGGAGTATAAAGTATTATCCGGGCGGATGGAAAGGTATGCACAATCATACAAAAGGTAGGACTGGATGCACAGCAGTTTTATACTTTGATGATATACAAGATCAGCCTAATGATGAAGGTGCATTTTATGCAGTGCTACAAGATGATCAAGGAGAAACACATGTTAATTGGTGGCAACCTTCTCCCGGAAAGTTATTAATAATGGATGCTCGTGTGTGGCACGGAGCATATCCTACATTAGATGAACGTAGAGTAATGGTTTTTGATTTTGAGGCAAACTGGCATGGGTAGAACATTATTTGTTGGGTGCAGTCACAGTATGGGGTATTGGGCTAAAGATAATCACACTCCGCCAAGGACATGGCAAGAAAATAATTATGCAGAAATTTATGCGAGAGAAAATAATAAACCTGCAGTTATAATGGCTAGTGCAGGATCCGGAAATAGATCTTTTCCTAGATTTATTGCAAACGCTTTTAAAATTTACAATGATATTGATGAAGTATTTTTGCAAACTACATATTGGGGACGTTTTCCAATTGCAATTAATCCCGACTTAGACGAAAAGAAAATATTTCCCATAGATTTTTTTCTAGAAAAAGAAAAAAGTTCAGATTTGATAGACAGATATAGTTGGAATCTTTATCAAGACGATGCAAAGTATGTTGAATATTATGTTAAGCCAGAAGTATTTGATTATGACGAAACTCCTTATAATATTTACACACAGCCTTTGGTGTCTGAACCTGATGTTAGACGCTCCGGTGCTATGTATATGAGAATGTGGCATCATAACAACACGCACTTAGAACAAGAAGATTTTTTTACAAGTGTAGCCATGTGCGATACAATTTGTAAAAATAACGATGTCCCCCTATATGTATGGAACATTAATGATAGATGCTATCTACCTAAAGAAACAAAAAATTTCTATACAGAGTTAACATCAACTAAAGTAGCGGAAACGAGTGCCGAAAAATATTTAAAACAATATATGAAAATAGATACCATAGACGGAGAGCATTATTCAGTTAGTGTGCATGATGCAATTGCTAAGAGATATATATCATATATAAAGGATACAAAATGATAGATGATTATAATGGAATAGAAGAATACTCACAGGCTTTTGAAAAGAAATATTGCGACGAAGTAATAAGACATTTTGAAGTAATGAATGATACACAGGGCTTATTTACAGTTAATAAACTGTCTCAAAATCAAGATACTAGAGTAATATTTGACTGGGCACATACCCAGGGAGTATATCATTACGATTTTGAGTTATGCAGATATTTTTATGCTAAATTACACGAAGTTTATTCCGAACAGTATATGGAAAAATATCAAATGCTAAAGGATTCTGATCAACATAGTCCAAAAGGTATGAGCGTTCAGAGAACAGCACCGCATCAAGGATACCACGTTTGGCATCAAGAAAGTGCTAATGTAGGCAGTAGTGTAAGAGTAATGAACTATATGCTGTATTTGAATGATGTTGAAAAGGGTGGCGAAACTGAATTTCTCTATCAGGGTGTGAAACTATCTCCGGAAGCAGGAAAACTAGTAATCTTTCCTACAAACTATATGTATCCTCATAGGGGCAACCCAATATACGAAGGTTTCAAGTATATCATTACCGGCTGGTATACGTATGACACATAAGATTTTTGTTGGACTAGACAGAGACGGCGTAATTAATAAAGATCTAGGAGACTATGTTACAAAACCTAGAGATTTTGAACCAATTCCGGGAAGTCTAGAAGCAATTGCTAATCTAAGAAAAAAAGGATACGGCATAGTAATTATTACCAACCAGGGTGGAATTGAAAAGGGTATAATGACAGAAGACGATGTCAACAATGTAAATCAATATATGTTAGATTTACTTGGAGAAGCAGGATGCACAGATATAGACGGGATATATTATAGCTCATCAAGCAATAAAAAAGACATGTATGCCAAGCCAAACACAGGCATGTTTAAATTATGCCAAAAAGAAATACCAAATTTATCATGGAAAAACAGTTTTTTTGTAGGAGATAAGATGTCAGATCTAAAAGCCGCAATGAAGATTGGTGCTAGGCCAGTGCTTGTAAGGACTGGATACGGAGAGCAAACAGAGAAGGATCTGGATAAATATAGTTACAAAAGCATAAAAAAAGCAAGTTATCTTTTTGATAATTTACAAGATTTTGCAGAAGAATTATAGGAGAAATTATGCCATACGCAGTAAAAAAACCACATCCAACCCACGCTAATGTAAAGGTTTGGCATTCATGGGATCCTGATGGGGACGGATACGAAGAGATTAGAAAATTCCCAACTCAAGCAGCAGCAGATGCATGGGTCGCTGAATACCACCCTACTAAGAATTGTGAAGTAGTTGAAGTCGCATATGAAATTATGCAAGATGATCAAACAATTCTAGAAGCATACAATAATTCTATTAGCACAGACACATCAGCAGGACTTATGTCTTTGGCTAACAGAGATTCATGCACCGAAACTGGTCCTTGTAGACACTTTACCGTAAACGCTGAAATTGAAGACTAGCCAGTTCTAGTTATTATATGGATTCCGTAAGGAGTCTCTATTGGTTCCTCTAACAGTTCATCTATTTGGGCTGCATTGGTAGCATAGTATAGTTCGGGAGTTATTCCGTCGTTAAGATCAAACCACCCCAGGTCGCCATCTCTATACCAACTGTGAGGACAAGCACTGTGTTCCTTAACGGCTGTCGCCCAAGAAATACCACCGCGAGTTAACTCTCCAATTATTTGTTTTGCATCATGAACAGCAAAATAAATTTCTCTAGAATGTGAGGATTCTATTGCATTTTCATGACTCAGTAATATGTGACTGCAACGGACTTTTGGTAACGGATTTTTCATTATTGTAATTTTTCTCCTGGAAACATACTATTTAACGAAACATCACCTGCTACCGAAATTCTAAATTTATCTAAACTTGTCCAACTCGGAAGAACCATGTGATTCAAATCACTAGGAAATACAATCATCGTTCCTTCCATATCAGGACATAATTTATAATTAAATTTTCTAATTGTACCCATAACATCAGTGTATGTAAGAACAAAATCAGTTGCTTCTGGATGTTCAAATTCCCTACCATCTTTTACTTCATCTTTCCAATCTGTAGGAATCTTTAACCATATTGTAAAACTAAAAACTCCTTGATGATCGTGTAAACTTTGGTATTGGTCACCTTTAGTAATACGTGTCCAAAATCTGTTGAAATCTAAATCATGATAGTGTGTAGTTTTTAGATTCATAGGCCAACCCCAGTTTTTTATATATTCATTGACTGCTGGTTTCAAAACTTCATTTTCAAAAATATTGTCTTTATCTATCAAACTAAATTGATTATCTTTTCCCTGTTCTATTACTTCTTTATCTTCAATTTTCCATCCGTACTTACCACCTTCATAGTTTATTAATTTATAAATTAAATCGATCTGTTCTCGATTTAGTTTTACCTCTAGCACACCAAAGTTAGGTAGGTTATTTAAATTATATTCCATTCATATATTCCTTTACTGTTTTAAACTTGATATTGACAACAGTGTTTAATTTTGCTATATCTGCACACGTATATTCTTGATATTGTCCTTGTAAATTGGTTGGCATTGGTATATAATTAATTTTTGCGTTATATTTTTTAGCAATAATCTCACCAACTTCTTGGAAACTGGTTGTGGTGCCTGTGCCTATATTATACAATCCTGCCTTAGGATTTAACATCATTATATCATGTATAAGGCACACGTTTCCTACATATATAAAATCTCTAAGGTATTGATCGCTGTTTTCAAATAAGGTTATAGTTCCTGTTTCTTTTGCTTGTTTTGTAAATTTTGTTATAGGACTTGCCTGTGATCCTTTGTGTTCTTCGTTAGGACCATATACATTAAAATATCTCATACCCTGTACAACAATATTGTGTTGCTGTTGCCAAACCCATCTATCAAAAAGATATTTGCTCCATGCATAAGGACTTTGAGGTTGTTTAGGATCGTCCTCTTTAAAGTTTTCGTATGGACCATACACACTGGCACTACTAGCATATTGTAAATTTATATTCTTATTGTTACATTCTGTAAAAATAAATTTAGAGAATTCATAGTTTTGTTGCATGATTTTATCAACATCTCTTTCAGTAGTGCTAGATATTGCTCCTAAATGTATTACCCAATCAAACCCATCTACTACAGGCATAACATCTGGATTGTATTCATATCCAACAATTTCATGTTCAGTGTCTAGATGATTGACTAGATTCTTTCCGATAAAACCTTCATGGCCTGTAATTAATATTTTCATATTTGTTTTAAGTCCTGTTCTGTAAGCACGTATACTCCGCTGTGTTGTACAGATAATGCAGCAGCGTTATTAGCGTGCATAATTGATTGTTCGATGTTGTTACAGTTTAAATATGAATATGCAAGCACAGATAAAAATGTATCACCTGCACCACAAACATCATGCACTTCAACTACAGGAGCATTGTATGTATTATCTTTATACATTGCACCTCTCTTTCCTTGTGTTACTATCAACTCACTACAAAATGTTTTAGCTCTACTGTATTCAAGACTGTTTATTTTTAATATACAACCTTCAAATTTATCAAGATAAACTTTTTTAGTATCTACAAAAATAGGACCTTTGAATTTATTTCTTAAATTAATTATTAATTCTTCTGTAACAAACCCTTTATCATAATCACTGATAACTATTGCATCATAATCTAAATTAACAAATTCAGTATGACACTGAGCAACTTTATCTTCTCTATCAACTCTAATTAAATGCTGTCCTGATCTGTAGTCAATATATCTTGATTTAATTATGTTTTCTTCGTTAGTAACAAAATCTACGTCACAGCCAAATGCTAATAGATTTTCTTTTACATTAGCAGCCATGCCAGGATTTGTTTTAGTATTTTTATATTGAAAAACAGGTACGGGTGCTTCAGGACTTATACGATCGGTGCTACCATAATGGTATTCATCGACGCAACTATCTCCTATTAGTAATATCTTGTATTTTTTTTGTTGTTGAATATCCATCCATTACCTCATAAAATTCTACGGCCTTACAATGCTGTTTTCCTACTATCCTTTTGTCTTTGTAATCACTACCCTTAACCATTATGTCTGGTTCGTAATTCTCTAATATTGCTTCAAGTTCTTGTTCAGAATTAAAAAGTAATACGCTGTCAACATCTCTTAAATTTTCTAGCAACATTTTTCTTTCTTGCTGATTGTTGATTGGCCTAGCACTTCCTTTTAGTTCTTTGATTCTAGTGTCAGTATCTATGCATACTAACAAATGACTGCCCAACGACTTTGCATACTTTATTAAAGAAATATGTCCAGCATGCAGTATATCGAAACTGCCATTTACAACAATCTTCTTGCCGTGCCCTTGGCTGTTCCCAGGAAAAATTCTATAATTATCTTCAACACTGTCCTGTGTGCTTACTTCAAATATTTCACTCATTTCTTCAAGAGCTTCAAGTTGGTGTGGCTGTAACGGGGGATTATGCCATGTATCTCCCTTAACTAATTCTTTTGTGTGCATTGATGCATCTTTGGTATCTATCCATTTTAATAAGAATCTACCTGAATTTACAAACCAAGTTTCTTCCTTTTCTCTGTGAAAGTGCATGCTAAATTTACCGCCCACTTTTTCAAACACCATAATTTTTCCGCAATATTTTTCATTAGTTGCCCATATTAACTCATATCCCCAACCTTTGTTAACTTTTCCTTGTAATTTTGTATTCATACTATCCATCATTATGTGTGCAGTTAATATTTACCTAGTTTGACCAGTCCGGAAAAAATAAAGTGAGCAACCTTGATAAATACAGTATGTCCACAATACCAATTTATAATGCAATAAGAATAATACCCAGAGAAGAAGATTTTCTTGATCGAAATGTCGGTTCAAAAGGAGAAATCTTTTTTGACAGAATATCAGGTTCATTAAGAGTTTACGATGGGACTGCTAAAGGCGGCATTCAATTACTAACATCGGGTAATATTGCAAAAGAAATTACAGCATCAGGTGTAGCAACAGTTAGTTATAATGTAACTGTGGCACGCAACACCGGCGATACGGCAAATGTATTTTATCTTAACGGAGATGAAAACCCAGAAATAACCATGGTTGTGGGTTATACATATATTTTTAATCAATCCGATCAAACGAATGTATATTTCCCCAATGCAGAAGGAACAACAAAAAATCTTCACCCCTTAAATTTTAGTGATGATAATGCTAACGGCGAGTTAGGAGATGGAACCACATATATTACTAATGTTATCTATATACTAGACGGTGTTAGTGTTAGCAAATTAAAATACTGGGAAAGTTTTGCAGACTCAAAACAAAGATCAGTGCAAATAACTACAATCAGTGATACTCCAGCAACACTTTACTATTGGTGTAAAAATCATTCAGGAATGGGCAATACCATAAGTGTTGCAGCACCTGGCGCTGGTGGTGCTGGTGGTGCAAGCGTTGCAGTTTCAGATACTCCACCAGCCAGTCCTATACACGGAGATATTTGGTATAATAGCACAAATGCAAAATTGTATGTTTACGTGCAAGATTCTGATAGTAGTCAATGGGTTCAACCTGCTTCACCTGGAGCAACGTCCTTACTAGACTTAGGAATTACTGATGGCGATAACAGTCAAATTTTAACCACAGACGGCAACGGAACATTTACATTTGAAGATGCACCACAAGGGTTTAGCGGAAACTATTCAGATTTATCAGGAGCACCTACTAACATAAGTTCATTCACAAATGATTCAGGTTACCTAGCAACAGTTTCGTTTGCGGACTTAACAAGCAAGCCAACAACAATCAGCGGTTATGGTATTACGAATGCGCAAGTATCTCTAGTAAGTGGAACAACTATTAAAACAGTTAACGGAACCTCTCTATTAGGAAGCGGCGATGTTACAATCACAGGCGGCGGCTCAACAGGAAATATTACGTTCGACGTCAACACAATTGACAGTTCAGATAGTGCTGCTATTGTTTTTACACCTGCTGTTAATATGGACAGTGATGTTGCAGTTGGTAATGATCTATCAGTAACACAAGACTTTACAGTAGGAGTTAATGCTACAATAGGTAATAATCTAACTGTAGAGAATGATGTATTAATTAACGGGAGTCTTACTTCCCAAGGTTCAGGCACACCTGAATTATTTTCTGATAACGAAATCGAACTTAATGCAGGGACTAGAATAGTTCCAACTACTGGTCCTATACAAATGTTAAAAGTAACTACTACAGAAAGAGATGCATTAGTATCAGAAAATGGTGACATGATTTATAATACAACAGATAATAAATTTCAAGGTTATGAAAATGGTGCTTGGGTAAATTTGATATAAGGTGAACCATGTCTGAAGAAAAATATTACCAACTTGGCACACATACCGAAGAACAATGGAGTGAACTGCATGCTGAATTAATAGCAGACGGAAATACATATGAGGCCGTACCTACTCGTCCTGTAACTATTGATGACGACAAGCAACATAGTCCTACAAGAGGATCATATTTACTCACTACTGAAGAAGCAGCAGAATTAAAAGAAGATCCAAGAGTAAGATTTATTAATATTGACTATTCTAAATACGAAGAATATAAACCACCCAAAGATGAATTACAAGCAGTAAGACCAGAACTTGTAAATCGTTATTCAGGTACCATAAAAAATTACAGAATAGTAGCAGGTTTAAGCACTAATGATGTTAATAGAACAGGCTATCAGTTATATAGACATCAACAGTTTTTAGATCCATGGGTAGACGGAGCATTAGCAGACACTGCCGTTCCTGAAGTAAACATACAACAGTATGCTTCCGGAAAGAATGTTGATTTAATTGTCGCAGATGAAGGAATGTGGATAGGACATCCAGAATTTCAAAACAATAGTGTACAAGTCAGCGATGGAACAACTCCGGTTGAAAACCCTAGAGGATACGTAGGCGGAAACAAATTACCAGGCAACGGAACTTGTGATGTCCTTGATATAGCACTTGACAGTCCATATTACATAGATCCAGAATGGTTTAACGCTAGTGCTGATCCAGAATATAACAATGGAGCAATTATTGATGTCACAGGCGATGGCAGTGATTTCTTCAAACGTGAAGTAACAACCAACGGTGTAAGAATTATGGGTGCTGGCGGTGTAGGTGGACAAGTTGCAGTTCCAGATGCATGGTTAGAAAAAGTAGCACGTATGTTTGAACTGTTTACAGATCCAAATGGCGCAGGCATTAATGAAACATTCCAAAGAGCGTTAATTAAAACATTAAGTGGTGACGCAGGAACTTATCATGCAGGGGTACCAACTATACAAAGAGTAGCAAGAGGTGCAGGAGCAGACTATAGCACAAACTTTTTAACAGATGCTGGCATTATATTTTGGAATCTAACAGACTTGTTTGATAATACTGTTCAAAACGATATGGTGTGGTATTTAAATTCAACAGGTGATGGATATGGCGATGGCGATGTAGACGCACAAGAAGTTATTGAACACGTATTCCATACACTACACATGCATGGTTTACCTGCAGATGATATAAAATTATATAGTTTCTTAGCCGCTGATTGGCAGTC
>Ga0222719_10002419_pt1 | contig 17048 bp, 23 predicted proteins | sample C33_34DmetaG_FD_165039 | JGI IMG/M metagenome (GOLD analysis project Ga0222719, IMG submission 165039) | Estuarine water microbial communities from San Francisco Bay, California, United States - C33_34D | ecosystem: Environmental > Aquatic > Marine > Unclassified | place: USA: California... | reverse complement strand
TTATTTTGACCTACCCAGCCAAGCCAATCTGGATGATGCTTCTCTTTCATAGCCTTTTCTAAGTATGCTATCATTTCATCAGTAGTCATATCATTCATTTTCCAGGTGCTCCTGTGCCAAAGTTTAGTCTACTAAACTCTAATCTGTCTACTAATTTAACTGCGTTACCATTTCTATCTACAGCAACAAATCCTTCTTCGCCTGTTACTTCATATCCGTTTTCAGTTTCTTTGAATGTTGGAATTTGGCTAATTGTTTCTAATTTTTTTACTATAAGAACTTTAGAATGTATAATTTTTAGGTATAAGTCATAAACTGCTACAATACTAGGTACATGTTCTTTAATAAACTTCACACCTTGTACTAATTTATCAGTCATCTCATCTTGTTTTGCCTGAGTCTTATAGCCATCTATTTTCTTTTGCATAAAGTCTATATACTTCTGTACAAACCCTTGTGCAAATTTGGTAGGTTTATCAAATGCGCCTGCTCTAATACTGTTATTAACATGAGCCTTTAATTGCTGTAAAAAATCTTTACCTATAAGATCATTACCTTTTTCTAACCATCCAAATGTTTTTGCATCTATAGATTTTAAATAGGTCTGTGCTTCTGTAATAGCATTCATTACTTCATTACTTTCTTCCTTTGTTAATGTAACTGTACCACTAAAATCTTTTATAATTGCATCTCTGTGCCAAACACTAGGTGTATTCCCTAACTGTCCACTATCAAACCCAAACTTTGCTTGAGTATCTGCTAATGTAGGACCTCCAACATATTCAGTATGCCAAACAATACCCATTTCAGAGTTACTAATTTGTTTTGCTAAATCACTATCTGTGGGGACTGCATATACAATAGTATTTGGTTTAAAAACTAATACTTCTTCATCATTAATTGTTTCAGTTTGTAAATCACTCTTACTATAGAGCATATCGCCCTGAGCTACTGTATTCCAGTTTAATTTTCTTAAATTTCTTAATGCTGTTTTTAATTTAATTTGTAATCCTTCGGCTGGATGATTTTCTTCTATATCTTTGTCTGTAAAATTTATTTTAGGTTTTCTCTGAGCAAATACTCCTTTGGTTCCTACAAAAAATTTACCTGTTTCTGGATCCTTACCTGCAATTATGGCAGGAGCACCGTCCCACTTAGTTGTCATACTTACTGATGTTTTACTATTGCCTTCCAGCATTTCGTGTAAACTGTAAAGGTAATCTATAGCCTCTTTGGCACCTTTAAATCCTTTATTAAAAATATTGTCTTCCAGATGCTCTAAGTGAGTATTTTTACCTTCTGCCTCTAATATGATTTCTTTTACGAAACTTTCTGTGAGTTCAGCAAATTTCATTTTTATGCACCATACGGTTTATTTGTATTTGGATCTATTATAGTATCTGATTTTGGTTTAGATTTTGTTTGATTTTCAGGCTTTCTTTCATAATTAAAATGTCTATCAACTTTTTTATCATAATCTCCAAACTTTTGGTCCATTTTAGTTTGCCATACTTTGTATGCTTTATTCAGATGCATATCTGTTTTTGCCTGATGGTCCATTATCCACTTACCGACTTCCATTGATATTAAATTATTCTTCCAAATTTCACCTGCCTGAATCTTTTTAATTAAGTTTGCATAATCATCATCTGGATTATTTTTATCTTGCTTGTTGGCATCTTTATTTGTAAACTGTCTATTTTTACCATCAACACCCTGCCAACCTAGTTTAACTGGTCCTTCCTGGCCATTTGCTTGAGCTTGTTTAAATCTTTTTGCCATACCAAATCTTTGTTCAATTTTTTTACCTAAATTATGATTGGGTATCCAGGTTTTTTGTTTTGTTGGATCTTGCTCTGGCCATATAGTTGCTTGAGTATTTAAAACATCTATTGTTGTACCCATATGTTTTGCCAAGGCATTTTTTTGTTGTGTACTTAAATTAGACCATGGAAGCATTTCTTGATCGTCTTTATCTCCCATTCTCCATACATGATCAGTAGTGGCCTTACCAAATCCAAATTTACCTTTTAAGCCCTGCTTTTTACTGACTTTTAATTCAGGCTTAGGCCCAATAAAATCCATAATTTCTTGTGTTGTTTTTCCTATACCAGGAGTATCTTTAGGATTATTAAGATTTTTAAGTTGCTCTTGATCAAATGTAGGGCCTGTGTCTGGATTATTCCTATTTTTAAATTTGTTTATCCCACCTGCAACACCTTTTGCGATAGCATTTACACCTTTATCCATTATGCCACCTATACCACCAAGTGTAGTTGATAATGCTTTGCCTACAAAATTAGAGTTTGGATCGTCTCTATACTTTTTACCTGCATCTGTAGTACCAAGTGCATCACCTACTTTATCCAAAAATCCTCTACCGCTTGGATTTTTTTGGGTGCCGTCTCTTTTTAATATTGCTTTCCTGTTTACTGGTTGTTTTATAAGTGTTTTGTATAAAAGAGAGCCTTTGTCTAGAGGTCTGCCGCTAGGGTCTTTAAATATTCTTAAGTTTTTATCCCATGTATATTTAGTTTTACTTTTTGGATCTGTAGTATCTTGTATTAGATTGGGATCGAACCTCAATTCATTTAAAGGTAATTTACCGGAGTCCTTTTGTGTAATTTCATTAATCAGCATTTTTATTCTCTTTTTGGGATTCTTTGATAATTTTACCAATACCTCTGGAGAATTTTTTGCCATCGCGGCCTTTTATGCTATTAACTAACCTGTTTTGTAGGTCTTTTGCAGTTGCTTCATCATAGTATGTATCAATCTGTTCAAGTAAACTGATAGCACTTGCAATAACATGTTCGCCTCTGTTAGAAACAACATAGTTTCGATCCCTGTCAACAGAAATCTGGTTTAGCTCTTCTAATATACTACGAGTTTTACTCACAACTTCTCCAATAAAAAATGTACAATGCTATTTATCATTTTATTGATCATTCTTTTTAAAGAATTCTCTCATGTTCATTGCGCCTGATATTACGTCTTGTGCTTCAGGTTCATCTGCTTTTATTGAATTACTGCGTTTTAATTGGTCTACTAAATTAGATGTTGTAACTGTCATTGCGTCTTCATCACCTTCTTCTAGATCTTCTATCCTTAATGTATCAGGATTAAATTTTAAGTCTACTTTTGTGCCTACACCACTACTACTTCTTGTTTTCATAAACTGTATCTGATATCTACCCTTTTCTCGCATAGCATTACTTGTAAATATACCCACAACATTATCTGCTGTTTGTATTTTACTGATACCACCTGCAATATGATGATGATCAAATTCTATTTCTTCAACCGCTCCTCTGTTTAACTGTGATGCTGTAACAAATAATAAGTCTCTTTCCATTGCTAAGTTACGCAACTCTTCAGATACATACTTGTCTTTAATAAACAAATCACTACCACTTACTTTTGCACTGATAGGCATCATTAAATCCAAGTAGTCCACCAGCAAACAATCTACTTTTTCACCACATGCTATCTCATATTCACGCAAAAATACTCTGATATCATTTGCATTGACGCCATTAGGCATCTGTTTTACTCTAAGTCTACCTGCACCTTTGGCTTTCATACGAACCTTTAAGTCCACATCTTCCATATTTTTCATAACTTCTTTTGTGCCATATCCAGAAACCATACTGTCTAGTCGCATACTAATAAGTTGTTCACTAAGCTCTAAACTAATATAAACAGTATTCATGCCTGCCAATGCCCAATTAACTGCAAAGTTCTGTAAAAATAAACTTTTACCTGCACCTGATCCACCAGCAAAAATTGTCATCTCGCCTCTGTTCATGCCGCCATACAGTTTGTGATCTATTCCTTTCCATCCTGTACTTATAGCACCCGACTGATCTTTAATCCATTGTAATCGCTCTTTGGGATTTTCAAAGTAATCTAGTCCTAAATCCTTTACAAGTCCTACCTGACTTGCTTCTTTAATTTTATTTTCCACAGTACCATAGTCCTGATTCTCTAATAAATCAGTACTTTCGATAATTGCTTTCTCTAATGCTTTATGTCTACAAAAAGTCTCAAACTCTTTTAAAAACCAATCATGATGATCTGCTGTCACATTGGGGATAACTTCTAAATGTACCCCTGACGCCGCACTTACCTGCTCTGGTGTTGGTATACTGTTAAAATCAGTTGCATGACTTTGAAACAGTTTTACTGCCGCCCTGTATTTCATATTAAAATAACTAGGATCAACAATGTTTGCACATCTGCTAAACAAGTCAGGATCACTTATTAAAAACTTTAAAAATAGCTCTTGTGTTTCTTCGTTATAGTTTGTTAAATCACTCATAATTTTTCTATCTCATTAATTATATATCTTGCGAACATCTTATGTCCTACTTCATTTGGATGACCATCTGTAGGACTCTCATCATGCCCTGCTGTAATATATGATATAGGTAACAAAAAGTTCGATAAGTCTATATTTTGTGTAATTTTCTGTATACTATCATATTCTTTCAGTAAGGTTTTATCTTGTAAATAATATGATAACAAACATTGCTGGCTTTGTCCTGTATAATATACATTTTTAAACCCTTTAGTTCTACAAAATCCCTGAAAGGCTAGTATTTGAAGCACTAAATCCATAATCACACTATCAACGTTATTAACTATAGCAACATTATTTTTAAATGTTTTATACTTAGTATCTTTAAAAATGTAAGTGTTACTTATATTTTCAGTTATCCTGTCATCAAAGCATGGATCATCTACTATATGACCTATCCATTTATTTAATTTATCATCATAGTATTCTTGCCTTTCAATATTAGCAAATTGTAATATCACTGTCCAATTCTCGGGGTCTTTTACATTACTTAAAAATTCTATACTACGTCTAATTATTCTGTGATTGCTAGAGCCTCTGAATGCTTCAGATACAACTTCATTAAAATGTTGTTTTAACAACATTGGCCAGACCCAATCAGGAGATATATCAGATACTCCTTGTTTTATTTTAAAGTCTCTGTGGCCATGACTAAAACTGCATCCATTTACATATAGTTTTTTCATAATACTGCCCATATAAGCATAATTAACATAGGTACTTCATGCAGTAACAGATGTATGATTACAGAATATCCAAGTATTTGTTTCCAGTGTACCTTACATAAATTAAAAAAGTCGTTTATATATTTCATATCATTTTACTCTTTACTTCTATTTTTAGTTTATTGTTTGTAGCATGTTTAATAATACTACTTACTGTTGCCAGTCTACCATACATATTCACAGCATCAGCGGCATCTTTACAATCAACATGCCAAGGCGGGAAACTTACTTCCCACCCTAGTTCAGCGGCCTGCAACATTAATTCTGTGCCTGCTTGATCCTTGTCAGGACAAACTATAATTCTTTTACCCAATTTTTCAATTAAATGTGCCTGTTCAGGTCCAATAGTGTTACCTTGTATGGCTATACCATCTATCATTATAGCATCAAACACGCCTTCTGTCACTATAACTATTTCTCTTTTACTATCTGCAAATCTATCTATATTAAATACATATCCAGGTTGCATATTATGTAAGTACTTAGGAGTTTGTTTGTTAGGAGGGCTGATATGCCTTCCTGTCCAGCCTACTAGCTCATTGTTATAGGTAAAAGGGACCACTAATCTCTGCTTGTATAACTTTTCATTAAAGTATAGCAGTGGATATAGACCAAGTAGTCCTCTTTGTTCCGCATATTGCTTAACAGGATGTCCTTCTTCTAGATCATCTACTGCTATAACATTATCTGGTAATTCTACTTTATTAAACTTCTGCAAGTTGTAAACATAATCAGTTGTGCTTTCTGTTTCTAGATCTTCAGCATACTTTAATAACTCTACAGTAACTTTATGTATATCTTGTGAACTTGCACCTAATATTGTTGCTAAATCTTTATATTTTTTCCCTAGTACAGGGTTAGGTTCCCAACCAGTTGTATATCCACAATTAAAACAGTTATAGGATATTTTTGCGCCTGTCGTAATTAATCCACCACGTTTTCTTTTGTCAGTACACATAGGACAATCCATGGTGTTCCATCCACTAGGTGTTTTGTTTGTTTTTATTGGTAGGTTATCCAAAAGGAGACGATGCACCTTTTCTACTAAAAAGTCTATATCCATGTATTAATTATACAGGATATTTTACTAAAAGTCAATTAATTTCTTAATTGTACTAGTGAAATATTTCCTGCTGTGGGTTCACTTAAAACTCTAACGTAATTGGCATTTACCTGAAAAGTATTATGATAAATTGTTGAATTAGACGTTAAAGAAACATTACTTACAACATTAAACCAATCACTACTACTATTAGAAGTATCAGGAGTGTTTTCTACGCAACTTGCTTGTATCGAAAAATTACCTGTAAATGAATCAGGATGTATTGCTATGCTATGTAAACAGGAAGTAAAGTTTCTTGATTGATTTCCTTTAAATGCAGAAGTAACAAACACATTAGAGCTGTCGCCATTATTTGTATTCGTAACTTGCATAAACTGGCTTACATTTGCTGTTTGTGTGTCTACAGGTGTTAATCTAGTTTGATCTACAATTTGCATATCAAATTTAATATTATTATTTTGGTCTGCAAACACTGGTAAATTATTGCCTTCAGGTGTTTCCCTTGAAACATATAATTGATACAAGCCTGGTTCTAAATTAGTTGTATCACCTTCAGCCATAACTAACTTTACTTGTCCTGTGCTTCCTGTATGTTCTAAAACTCTTGAAAATATTCTTTTACCTGTACTAGGATGATATAATGTACCTCTTAATACATCAATACCAACATTTTGTAATTTTCTATCTTTATTTCTTACATTAAAGATTAGTTCATTTGATAACCCTTTATGTGCTGTTAGTTTTTTATTGTTCATAGGCCTATTGTCCACGTATAATCCATCAGAGCCAATCACAAGATCAACTACCTCGTCGTATAAAAATAATTTGTGATCTCCGTAACTCATATGGTTTTTAACTCTTTATATTGTAGTATTTATCACTTGATAACATAAATAACATTGTGGAGAAAGATCAACTAATACAAGAAGCCCAAGACAAGTACCCGTTTCTTACTGGAATTACATACGGTGGCAACGAGTATGTTGGTATTGTTGTCAATCACGATAATGCTATATGTACCTTTTATGATATCAGTAAACTTCCGTCAACAAAAATTAAAAAAGAGCTTTTAACATTAGGAGATATGTGGTGGTGGGAATCTAACCGACAACTACCTATAGACATATTCTTAAATCATGAAATGAAACAATTTGTGCCTTATCTTACAACTGTTGTAATGAAAGATGTAGAGGTACTTTTTGGTCCAATGACCTCATTACAAAATTTAATCAAGAAAAGAATTAAGCGACGCGGTGTCCAACTGGTTCGAAAAACAGATTAACTATTCACAAATACCATTTAGTTGTACAATTATTGCTAGAGCATACCCATAACTATGACTCTTTTTAAAGAAATAAGACCCATCTAATGGTTTAGTCCAAACATCTGCTTCGATCTCTTCCCAAGTCTTTCCAACCAAATGTCTTTTACCAGGTCTAATTATAGCAAGTATCATTGCTAGTTGTTCTAAACTTGTAGGCAAGTGTTGGCTAACTATGTTGTAATGATTGCTTATATGGAATAATTGTTCTACAACTTCTTTGTGCTGAAATAACTCCCACATAGGCTCTGTGTTTACAAGTTTATCTAAATGTGTTTCATCCTTTATTTCTTCATATACATGATTGTTTAAAAAGTCTACTTTGAACCAGCCTTCTTGTTCTGCTACTTTATGATCTATTGTGCTATACCCTTGTAATGGAAAACTAGGTATGTTTTGAAAGTAGACACCAGTATTGTGTTTGGTAAACTTACCATCTTTCTCAATACTTGCAGGCGTGTGATTAACTAACTTGAGAAAGTCATCTCTGTTTGCCATATCAATGTCTACATCAAAATCAATCTTCACTGAACAATAAACTCCACTTCATTAGTTTTTCTTTTTTAACTGCCATACGTTTTTGTATTTGTTCATCTGTAACAAGTCCACCGTCTTTTAGTATTTCTATCATACACATGACATCGCCTATTTCTTCTTGTAATTGCTTTGTATCACATGGCTCATCAAAACGTATCATTTTACTACATGCTTGAATCAGTTCACCACATTCTTCCATTGTGATTACTAGCATTTCTTCTTTCTTTTTCATACTTCCTTAACAAATATTCCGTCAACCATTTTGCCTTTGCGATCTTTTATATCCTCATACGCAACACCTAAACATTCTTCTAATGTAGTGCCTTCTCTTTCAGCAATGTTAATAAGGATAACCAAACAGTCTCCTATATCATCTTTTACATCTTCTCCTTTACATACACTATCTGAAAGCTCTCCAACTTCTTGTATAAGTTTAAGTACTTGATCTTTACTTGTTGCTCCATCAATTAGGTTCCTGTCATGGTGCCATTGTGACGTCTTTTCAATTAACTCTTTCATATTCCTGCTACCTCGCATGTTGTTTTAATTTCCTCTACTTCTTCTCTATTTTGTCCAAAATGTTTCATCCAAAATGTTGTATCTATAATGTGCTGTATCATTTTTACCTGCTCATTATTAAATCTAGTAAGCAATTCTCCACCTGTTTCACTTAAATACAGAACCCAAGGACTTACTTTTGCACTTCTGATATCATGTACTGCCCTGGCAGGCGTTACTACTTTAAAATAATCCTGCCAGTCATTATCTGATTCCTCACTCCATTTATTAAAATATATAATAGTTCGTTCTAATGCTTTTAGACCTGGTTCTTTTTTTACATAAATTAATAAAAATTCATCATACATTTTATCTTTATGCCAGTCTGCTAGTTTTTTACCTTCTTTAATTAACCACTCTGCAAATTGCTCAGGCTGTAAATATTCATTTACTACACAACTTCTGCCAAATTTAGTAAAGCCTTCATAGTATTGACTTTTAATAAAATCTTCTTGTGATTTAGGTTTACTTGCCTGAGTATTCATTTCATAAAACATCTGAAATACTCTATAACCTAATCTTATATGTGTTAAGTCCTTGTCAGCCCAACGTCTTTTCTTTACGCACATATGGGCACTCAGAGTTCTTTCACTCATAAAATTTTTGTTACACCATTTACATATATTATTTTCCAAAGATTTCCTTGATTGTTTTGTCTTCATATCCATGATCTTTTGCCATTGCTTTTAGATCTTCTTTGCTGTTTATATCTATTAGATTATTAATATCCTCTGCCTTCATATGTGGGAAAGTTTCATATATAAAATCAAATACTTTACTTTTCTTCTTTTTACTATTAGGCGGTTTTATATAGGGATGAAATTGTACTGAACCTACTCCACATACACTTAACAGTAGCCACTGCAATTCAGGATGCTTACTAACTTCACTAAACTGATAATTTACACACTCGTTTGTCATAAAAATATAATCTGCGGCATTTTTACCTTGCACACTACTACAATACCTCATCATCATCCAGGCACTAAAGGCTTTTTTGCCTTCATCAGTCAGGTTATTATAAAAGTTTCTGTCCTTTTTGTCAATCGCAGACATAATATCTTTTAATGGTATTTGCGGTTTTCTAGCCACTACTCTAAGTCTCCATCTGGATTCGAATAATCTATAAAATCTCTTTGTTCTATCTCTGTCATAAGTTCTTCTAAACTGTATTTGGCATGATAAAATAGCTCATAGTCTTTTTCATCTAGCATTGAGTTTGTTACTAACGTTGTAAAGTTATGTATTGTTCTCATAAATCTAATAACTTCTGCATCATCGCTAGGCACATCACTAAGATCTAAATTTACCCACCAATCATCATTTGTTATATCAGTAGTTTCTAAATCTTTTCGTATACCTGGAAATTGTATTATATTATCTTTTGCCATTATTCTCCTTCAAATTCTATTAACGTGTCAACATTAAACCCTGTTTCCTTTATTATAGCACTTCCACCTAAATCGGGCAAGTCTATTACAGCCAAAACTAAAATATTTTCTTTAGGCACATTAAAACATTGAGATACCAGACTTGCTAATGCCTTAGCAGTACCACCTGTAGCAATTAAATCATCTATTATAACAATTCTATCATGTTTATTTAAATCTGAGTTTCGCTGTATGTGAAGTGTTGCTTCACCATACTCTAACTTATAACTTCGTTGATATGTAGGATTAGGTAACTTACCTGGTTTCCTTGCTAACACTAACGGCAATTCCATATCTCTTGCTATTGGAGAACCAAATATAAATCCCCTACTTTCTATTGCTACTATTTTTGTTGCTTTAAATGACATACAACTATTAGTCATACCTATTAATGCTCTATTGAACGCTTCTGGGCTTTCTAATAGGCTTGTGATGTCCCTGAATTGTATTCCTTCTACAGGAAAGTCTGGTACTGTTCTGATAGACTTTTTTAGATCCATTTTTCTGGACTCCTCTAATTCTTTCAATTGGGGATATCTGGTGTATGCTGGATGATTATAATTTTCCTTCATCTCTCATTTTTTTCCTAATTTTGGTTGCACTTATTTTTTGTGTTTCCTCATCTAAAACTTCTTCCTCAATTTTATAACCTACACCTCTGCCATAAGTAATGTTCATAATATTAGGCACACTATATACTCTAAACTTACCAGCATATTCGGCCAATGCTAATTCAACCAGCTCACATATATCATCTACTTGCCATGGATTGTCTTCAGTAATTGGCATATCCCTTACCATTACTGCTACTTGTCCATGTTTTGCTAATGCTCTTTCAAACAGTTTCTGATGCCCATCATGCCATGGTTGGAATCTTCCTAGCATTTGTGTTACAGGAAGTTTAGGTTGAAATTCAGAATCTTTTATATCTACTGCTATTAGTCTTGCAAAATGTTCAACTGCATCTTCTGTCCACCATTCCTCTGATTTAATTTCAACATTAACAAGACCTTTTGGTGCTTCAAACAACTTATTAGTATCTTCAAACCTACCTTCCTCAATAGTGTTCATCCATATAACATACTCAGGCATAAACTGTTCTCTGAGCTTGTTAGTAGGACAAACAAAATCTGCAATACCATAGTTACCTTTAGCAACACTCTTTCTTACATAGTCTTGCATACGTTTCATTTGTCGCTCTCTGCCTTCTAAAGTAAAATCCCAATCTTTAAATTTCGTTCTTACTTCGTCTGCGTTAGTTAAAACAGCATTGCCAAGTATTTCTTGTAAACGTCTTGCTAGTGTTGTTTTACCTGAACCTGGTAGCCCACAAATTAAGACTCGTTTCATCTATTTTCCCTTTCCCATTCTGCATTTTCCTCAAACTCTGCAAGATATTCTTCTATGTTTTCTTGTATAAGTTCTTCAGTATCATGCCACTTAGTATTTAACCAGCCGACCTGTGCGTCATAACTTTTACCTGTTGTATCATTATAATCGTATTCGCAGTCTAACTCTACTTTGTCATAAAATACAGCATCAACAAATTCACCTAAATTTGTTTCTACAACACCCATTCCAAGTTTGAATTCATCAAAGTCTTCGCCATCTGTCTCCACAAACCAAGCACCAAAGGAACCTTTTTCTGAACTATGGAACATTAGTACAGGAACATACTCATTACCATCTTCATCTTTTTCGTTTAATACCTCTGGCTCGTCATCAGTACTAAAGTATCCGCCTTCTCTGCCATATACATGGATTGCTTCTCCTTCGTAGACTTCTTTGTCGTAATCATAATCTTCTGATCCATCTGCTGGAACTTCATATACTGTAAAGCCACCATCTGCATAGGCACTATTAATATGTTCAAAGTTATCATTTTCCCACATGTAAAAATCTTCACCAGGCATTGCAGGATGTGGTGGTCCTTCAGGGTCTAATAATGTATCATTATCTTCGTCCTCTTTTGGTTCCCAATCTTCTGCTTCTAAAACTGCGTCAATAAGTTCACTAGTATCGCCTAGTTCTGCATAATGACTTGCAAATGCTGGATTTACTTCTCCTAAAACAAGTTCTCCACCGTATCTGCCGCCTTCTATTCTAAATCTTCTTTTTGCCATTTCTTTCTCCTATTTTATGTGATTTCTCACAAACTCTTTTATTACATGTAAGCCTACTGACGCCCATGTAACTACTATTAAACTCCAAAACAACATCTCAAACATTATACTAGATCTGCTATTTGGATTCCTTTTACTTTACTTGCTTCTTTTACAAAGTAGGCACACTTGGGATTAGGTCCATCTTCTAATGGAACTGCTAACATGTGACCATTTTTTAATTTAGGAAAATACCATTTAACATCCTGATAGACATTGGTAATTCCTATTTCCTGACTTTGTGGAATCCTAGTTGTTAAAGGATTCATCACAAGTACTCTAAAGCCTCTATTGTTTAAACTTGCTAATGGTAATACTTCTATACCATCTAAATCTTCATCACATAACAATATACTCCAATCCATTGGCATCTGTACATTGTATTCTCCTATTTGCAAACATATTGCAGGAGCATGAAAACTTTCTAAAAATATAAGAGGTAAAAAATAAAAATCTACATACTCAGGATCTCCTCCGTCTAGTATACAATATCTTATATCATCTATCTCATCTGGGACACAATCTATATCGTATGTATTATTTTCTACTGTCAGTATTTTCATATTTTTTCCTTTTTATTTGTAATCAACCTTTGTTATCTGGAACCTAAATCCTTGTTCCTTATAAAATTGTTTTCTTTTAGTAAGATGTCTTTTACTATACTTTAAGTTGCTAGTGACATCTAAAACATTTAGATAGTCTTTATCTGATGCTTTTCTGATACCCCTACCAATACTCTGTATAACTCTCACAAAGCTCTTACCTGGCTCTAGCATAACCAAGTTAAATATCCTTGGTATATTAATACCCACAGCCGCAACACCGTATGTTGCAACTATAACTTTGTTATCCATTTCAGAAACATCATCATAATTATCTTGCCTGTCTTGTTGCTTCATTGAACCAGAAACAAATACCCAGTCAGGGTTTAACTCCTCTAACCTTTCTCCTGTGGCTATTCTATCAATTAAAACTAAAGTATTGCCATTTACTGCGACACTTTTAATTATTTCTGATATCTCTTTTAATCTTTTTTCGTCTGTGACTAGCCATTTTAATTCCTGAGCATAATTACCAAATTGAATCATACCGTCTTGTAGTTGTAGTACATTTATATCTAAGTCTGCAAGTACACCAGCATCTTGTAGCTCTTTGCTACTCATCTTTCCTACAACAGGTCCTAAACTACATGTACAACCAACTGCGTCATACTCTTCTTTAGGAATTGTTCCTGTAAGTCCCCATCTAACAGGCACATGAGCAAATACTCCACTTAACAAATTCCTTAATACGTCTGCTTTTGCTTTATGTACTTCATCAACCATTATACAGGCAACGTCTTCTAAAAATTCATCTATAGGAAAATCTGCTTCATAGTTTTTGCTTTTCTTTTCCATTATACTTAAACTTTGCCATGTACAAATTGTGTGTGTTTTGTCGTATTCTTTTCTGTCTCCATATAAAACACCCACATCCAATCCTAAATTTTTATAATCCTTTTCTGTTTGCACTACTAAATCTTTGTTAGGAACAATTACAATAGTTCTACCATAAGGCTCACACTTGTGACTAAGTACTGCTGTAATAAGTGTTTTACCTGCTCCTGTGGCAATCTCTTGTAAACATTGTGTATTCTCTAAAAACTTATTAATAATATCTACTTGGTAATCTCTTAATATTACTGGTTGTCCTTCTGCAGGATGTTTTTTAGGCCATGCAACATGATCATAACTTGTTTGGGTAACAGGCAAAAATTCAAAATTCCAAGGTTTTCTTTTATCAACAATTTCTATCTCATAGCCTTCCTGTGTAAGTATAGGCACCAACTTATCTAATAAATGGAAATATGTTCTACCACCAATATCACAATATCTCACACAACCGTCCCATCTGCCTAACTTGTATGCCGGCATGTGATATGCATGAGGTAAAAAATATTTACAGGCATCAGAAATCTTTCGTCTTGCTTTTACATCAAGACCTTTAAAACGAACATTTACTTCGTCTCTGATTTCTAATACTGTTTTCATTTACTCTATTACTTCCTCTAATATACCCAATAATTCTGCTATCAAAAAACTGACTGCTAAAATTATTACACTTGCTGAATACCATGCTACAGCACATCCTATTATTCTAATAGCACTTTTAACCATGCTAATTTTATAATGCATATTTCCTGGATCTTTTCCTATACTCATATTATACTACCACTTATAACCTAATGTCAAGTAAACTTCTTTACCTTTGTTATTATAAAAAGGAACAACTTCTACAACTTCGTCTGTGAGATTTTCAATTTTTAAAGATAAAGTTAAACCATTTGTAAATCCTTTTGTGATATATAAATTAAGTTTCTTGAGGTCTTCCAAGTATTCTTCTCCTTCTGCTAACACATCATATGCACCAGGTTTTCTTTCTAAGTTTACTGCATACTTTAATCTTACATCAACACCCTTAATAGATTGGTTTACATTTAAAACAGCCATATATTTTGGTATTCTAGTTTGATCTGTATCTGTATATTTTAACATTAAACCAATTGGTCCAAAGTTATTAGCATACCTGAAGCCTTGTGTCTTGTACTCTCCTGTATTAGAATATGTTGGCATAGTGTAAACAGGATTATTGTCTTCTGCCTGATAGTATTTACAGCCTACTAATGAACTTCCTTGCGGTGCTTCAAAGTCGCGATCTAATACACACCCACCAAATGTGCCATCCGTATTTACAGATGCGTCTTCATCTAATTCAAATGTTGTTGTGATATTGTCTGTATAGTATCCTGGTATGTATTCGATTGCTTCTTCAAATTCATACATAAACACACTTAATACACCATAACCTAATTCATAACCTACACCTTTTTCAGGTTCTAGTTCCTCATTGCCTTGCACAAATCCATCTCCAAACTTCTCATACAGGTTGGCTTTTCTAAAACTATTACCTAGGTTAAAAAACCAGTTTCCTTTTGATATGCCAAGTCTAAGAGCATTCTGATCATCATTGCCCAGTCTAATACCAAAGTTATAACTTAATATAAAGTCTGCATTGGCTTGAAAATATATACCACCATTCTCATCTGAGTATTTTAAATCTGTTTGTGTTAAAGTATATACACCGTTTCCATCAAGTACTTCAAAAGGATTATTTAGATCTGGTTGTATAGTGCCGTCCCATAATGGATATTCTTGTAAAGTATCATCATCACCATAATAAGACCCTGGTATAGTATTATATCTTTCAACAACTTCTGTACCTTCCACATTCTGCCAACTGCTGGTATTGTAAATTTGTTTTTCTAAATCTATACCAAATGCAATGTTTAAGTTATTACTTAAATCCATTTGGTTGCCTATTCTTAAATAGTCTCTATAACTTTCATTTGTGTATGTTGGATCTAGTTCTGTAAAGTATTCTGCTGTATTATAATTTCTGCCTATAGTGATGTAGTCATTTCTTATGGCTATATTATATCTTTGGCCGTCCTGTAAACAATCATTGGTTTGATTCCAACTGTAACCATAACAATTATCATAGTCGTATTCGTATTCAGTAAATTTACCTACTAGAGTAAAATCTCCTGCATCTACATTAAACCTTATAGTTTTGTTTTCGTAATTATCCTCTTCTTCATTATCATTACGAACACTATCCATGCCATCACTAACCATACTGAATTCTAATTGTTCTATAGGAGCCACACGAGCAAACTTAATCTCATCTTCCATCCTTAGTGTTATGCCTTTTTCAATAGTGTCTTGAATCAGTACTGTTCCTGCCATGCTACCTGAACCATATACAACACCGTTAGGACCTGATATTACTTTAACTGTTTGTCCACTAGCAAAGTCATGTCCAAAATCATACCAACTTGCTCCTGGGTCATTAGCAGGTATTCCATTTACATAAACAGATGTATGTGATGTTTGTGCACCGCGTTCGCTGTAACCAACAAAGCCTCCGTAACCTCCTGCGTTCCAGGTAAAGGCTGGCATAATAGCACTCATTAAACTGCTACTAGTAATTGGGTTTGCTACTATTGTTTTTTCTTGTTGTGCTGTCACAACAATTTCTTCTATTTCATCTGCTATTGCCCAAGCAGTAAATAAGGGTAAACAAATAATAAAAGTAATTTTAATTATATGCTTGTGAAAAAGTTCTTCCATGATATAGGCTCCTGTTTTGTATCATTGATTCGTAATCTAATAGTTTTAATTATACATTAGATGTTAATATTGTCAAGTGATTTATAAAAGAAACCCCCAAATAAATTTGGGGGTTAATAGTGTTCAAAGTGGGAGGGTTCTGAACACTAGGGGGAACCCTTATTAAGGGTTCAAACTTGTATGCTTAATTACTAAAATTCCTCATACAAGTTGATCTGGATAATCCTTTCCAGTTATCATAATTCATTTTGGCCAAGTCTGCAATCTTAAGGACCATCCTTAATGATATCTCTCTTAACCTGCCTGCGTTCTCATGCATAAAGTCTACAATCTCCTTTTCAAACTCTTTGCTGAACCCATACTCTTTAAGCATACCATCTCTAATGATTTGATCGATTCTTAAAAACTTATCGTCTACTGAATCCATTTCTAAATCAATATAGTGACATCTACTCATTAGTGCCGCTAAATGGTCTTTAATCTTTTTACTTCTAACATTCTCAAAATTAACGTTAGTAATAAAAATTACACCACCTTTAAAGTCAAACCTATCAGGTATTCCTTCTCTTCTTAGTGCGGAAGATTCTGCTTTCCAACTAATTGTTCTTTTCTTGCCTGAGTCTAAAACTGCTTTAAGCATATTAAGACAAACTTCATCAAACAATACACTATCACAGTCATCAAATACTAGAATGTCTCCGTCTGCTGAGTTGTTAAACAATG
>Ga0222719_10002415_pt1 | contig 17065 bp, 17 predicted proteins | sample C33_34DmetaG_FD_165039 | JGI IMG/M metagenome (GOLD analysis project Ga0222719, IMG submission 165039) | Estuarine water microbial communities from San Francisco Bay, California, United States - C33_34D | ecosystem: Environmental > Aquatic > Marine > Unclassified | place: USA: California... | reverse complement strand
GACAAGGACCAATCGAAAGACCCTGCTGCATCAGTTCAGGACGACCATAGTCCTGACGTGTCACCGCGATCTGAAATACGAGATCTTCTTTTTTGGTTGGTTGGGGAAACGAACCAGAGTCACTGAAGCACTCAATATCAAATGATCCAGTACGAAATGGAGCAATATCTTGGCGATCCAGAGGTGTTAAATCTTTATAGGATTCAACTTCTATTTCAATGTCACATGTGGTTTCATTTTGTCTAGGAGAACGGTTCGCTACTTCTATCCAACCTGTGGATGAACATCCAGATACGTGGAGTACTCTTAGAACGGGATCCAGGTTGGATTCGTAATTTTGAAAAGTTGAATCGTAACTGTAATTGAATTTTATCTTGTTTCCCATGGTCTTCATAGATTTCTTGGTGTTGAAGACCAATTTGAGCATGGGTACTTTCTTTCCACCTTGAAAACCCCAGAGATTGGTTGCACGATGCTTCTCGATTTTATCGATGGTTGGCCATCTATAGTCAGACCATTCTTTATCCTCTTTTATATGTTCAGGACAAACTCTGCACCATTGGTTATTGTGTTTATCACAAGGAATACGTTCCTCTTTCATAACAGATTTCAACACCTTTTCAAAAAAAAGTTTCAAAATTTTCTCGTGGGTGATGGTCGGCGAATCCTTGTTCATCTTGTATCCAAGATAGAAGAACGGCTTGAATGGAAACTTGACACAGACGCTCCTGCCATCCTCAGTTCGTCCAAATGCATAAACCCTGAAGTGTGTCTCGCCCGTTTCAGGATCTTCATAGTCGTGTCCTTCCCAGGTCAAGGTCTGAAATTGAACCCTGTCCATTTGGTTAATGTGGCGTATTTTTTTTAATACCCAATTGTAAAGATATGTCTGGAGCACTTGTAAATCTCGTGGCAAAGGGAGCCCAGGATGCCTTCATCACTGGTAAACCTGAGGTCAGTTTTTTCCAATCGATGTACAAGCGTCATACCAACTTCGCGCAGTTCCCTGTGGAGCTTTTCCCAATCGGTAGCGCTGGTGCGAACAACACGATCAGTCTTCCGATCTCGCGCAAGGGTGATCTTCTCACTTACATCTGGGCTGAAACATCTGGTACAGTTACCAGTGTTTTTGGTTCAGAAAGTTCCAATCCTTCTCTCTTCAGGCTCTACGTGGGAGGGCAGATGATTGAGGAGCATGATGCTTATTACGCCAATTCTCTTTATACCAAGTTCCTTACCAACACAGGAGCCAAGGGTTTCGCTGGACGGAATGCTTCAAATGTCGAGCAGAGTTCGTGGCTTCCCCTTCACTTCTCGTGCTGTGACGAGGCGGGTTGCGCCCTTCCGCTCCTGGCCCTCCAGTATCATGATGTAGAGGTCCGGGTTCAGTTCGGGTCTGGAACTGGTGCTGGTACAAAGTATTACGCCAACTACATCCAGCTCGATACTGATGAGCGCGCGGCAATGGCCAACTCACCCAGAGAGATGCTCATTACCCAGGTTCAGCGTATTCAGCCCGAAACGGTGACCAGTGCACCCAAGGTGGATCTGTCTTATTTCAACCACCCAGTCAAGACTCTTCTGTGGGGAGCTTCTAATGTTCACGCTAGCCAATTCACTTTTGATAATGCCAAGCTCAACTTGAATGGCGTTGATACGTTTGATCCCATGACCAGTAAGTATTTCTCATACGTTCAAGCCTACCATCACAGCTCCAATGCAAGCGAATCGCAGGCATATTCAAGGGCCGCTGATTACCTTTACATGTACTCATTCGCGCTCAAGGCAGATAAGTACCAGCCCAATGGTACGTGCAATTTCTCTCGCTTGGATAACGCAGAGATCAAGTTCTCAAACCCTTCCCAGGACCTCAACTGGTTCTACGGTGTCAACTACAACATTTTCCGTATCCAGAACGGTATGGGAGGTCTCGCGTTTGCCAATTAAACAGTTCAAGCGAACACTTAAAAATGGCAAAGGGAGAGCAGTCTGACCGCGAACGAAAGAGGGACTCGGACAAGAAACATACAGAAAAATCTACTTATACTAAGAAACACACTAGAACTAAAACTAAAACACATTTTTCGCGTTTAATAGTATGAACACTATACCATTGACATTTGCCTTTATAGCAGCATTCTTAAACGCAAAAAATGAAAACGGTCCCGTGGCAAAGGCTTGGAGACTCGGCAGAAACCAGTTAGTCAGAAGTCGCAGCAGGTCGGCACTCAAAGCTCTCCATAAAGCCGCAGAACGTCCACCACAGCTGGATGTCTCTCAACGTCCGCTGTCGTGAACTGCACGATGGACATATGTGTTCGTTCGTCAGGACTGGCGCAATTGATACGCTCTATGATGTCTGATAGTCCATTGACCTCGTAACCACGATCATGCTGATTGGGATCGCCCGTCACTACCATTTTGGACCCCTTGCCTATGCGCGTCAAAATCATCTTCATCTGATTGGGCGTGGCGTTCTGCATTTCATCTGCGATCACCCAACTCTTTTCAAACGTGCGACCTCGCATGAATGCCAAGGGACATATCTCAATCTTCTTTTGCTGGCAGAGACGAATGACCTGCTGGGCGCCCCAACGATCGTAGAACACGTCGAACACGGGCTGCACCCAGGGCTCCATCTTCTCTTCGAGCGAACCAGGGAGGAATCCATGCTGCTCCTCCACGCTGACCGCAGGACGGGTAATGATGATCTTTTCGACCTTCTTTTCTTCGATAGCCCTTACTGCATGTTCACAGGCTATCATGGTCTTCCCTGTCCCACTTGGACCGGTGGCAAAAATGATGGGTTTCCTTTTGTCCTGGAGCAGTTTGTCATACCGAACTTGGGATGGATTTTTGGGTTCGATGCGCGCACTCCCCTCTCCAGTGAAATAACAAGACGATGCCACAAGTCTCATTAACATTTTGTCAGATTATAATAAGATGAACTTTTGTCCAACACCACGAACCTATGGAGGGGTTTTTCAGCGTCCAACGATCATTGTGACAAAGAACATGACAAATAACATTTATATGAGCAAGGTTCCAAAAGGTGTTGACGTGCGCCTCATCTTCTACCGCAAAGGTAAAGCACACACGAAGTTAATTAAAAATGTTCTTGAGTAATAGTAGTATGTTCGATAATAAGGGACTGGTGATCGTATCGAAAGATGGGTGTAAATATTGTGACCTGGCCAGAGTGTTCCTTTCACAGAAGAAGGTAAATTATACAGTGTTAGAACAGTCCGATGTAGATATCGACGATGTGAAGAAATGGACAAACCACAAGACATTTCCTTTCATTTTTTGGAACAGAGAGTTCATAGGAGGTTATGACGAACTCAGGTTGCGGTTTTCCACAGGGGAACTTCCCAAAAAGATGGGTCTGACCGTGGAACATTGCGATTTCTAGTTAAATAATTAAAACAACTATATAGTAGTTGTTAATGATTTCAAGAACAGTAACATCTATCAAACTTAAACCTAGGGTTTATGGTGTAAGAAAACCCACGGTTGCTACAGATTTCAGACCCATGGCTTTGAACGCTCCGCCCACAAAGGTTAGTTACACGGACTTTATCAAAGAAGTTCAAGAACACTCTGTTATTGAAGCTCATTACAGTCGTAAAGATAGTAGCGTAAAATATCTCACCATCACTGGTGACTACGCCGAAACCAACGTGGTTCCTAATGATCGTTTCTGGGATGTCGCCATCGACAACGGTCTCAATCTTTACATAGACGATATGACCACCGATGTGTCAGGTTTTGATATTCTCGGCGTAGTGTTCTGGTTTGCGTTTATGGCATTTCTTATTAGGAGCGTATTGGATGCACAGAAGAGTCCAGGGGGTATTCCAGGAAATCCATTCACCAGAAACACAGACTTTGAAATGGACAAAGAGATTTCCACCAGATTTACGGACGTAGAGGGCATTGACAACGCCAAGGATGAACTCGCCGAGTTGGTGGACTTCTTGAAGAATCCTGATAAGTATGAGGGGACTGGAGCAAGAGTTCCCAAGGGTGCGCTTTTGTCGGGTGCGCCAGGAACTGGAAAGACCCTACTGGCCCGTGCCATCGCAGGTGAGTCCAGCGTTCCGTTCATCCAATGCTCGGCTTCTTCATTCGTAGAAATGTTCGTCGGAGTGGGTGCCAAAAGGGTCCGCGACCTATTTGAGCAGGCACGAGCCAATCAACCTTGTATCGTATTCATTGACGAAATTGACGCCATTGGCAAGAAGCGGGGCGGGACGGGTCCCATCTCCAATGACGAACGTGAACAGACCATCAACCAGTTGCTGACCGAGATGGATGGCTTCGACGACACTTCACAGATCGTGGTGATTGCCGCTACCAACCGCGTGGATATTCTGGATGATGCCCTGATTCGCCCTGGAAGGTTCGACCGAAAGATTCAGGTGAACTTACCAAATGTCACTGGTCGGGCCAAGATTTTGGCGGTCCATACGAAGGATAAGATTTTGGATGGGGACGTTTCATTGGAAAAGATTGCTCGACAGACCACTGGATTCAGTGGAGCCGATCTGGCAAACTTGATGAATGAGTGTGCGATAAGGGCAGTCAGGGACGGTGACGGAACGGGAACCATCACCGAAGCCATTGTGGAAGACTGCTTCCAAAGGGTCGTCGTTGGAACCAAGAACAAGGACATGATAATCTCACAAGCCAAAAAGGAATTGGTAGCCTATCACGAAGCGGGTCATGCCATCGTGGGCGCTCTTATGCCAGAATATGATCAGGTTCGCAAGGTCAGCATTATCTCGCGCGGAAATGCCGGAGGAGTCACATTCTTCCAGCCGTCTGAGGAAAATCAGGACTCGGGACTTTACAGCAAGCAGTATCTCCTTTCTCAGATCAGGGTGGCTTTGGGTGGAATTGTCTCTGAGGAAGTGGTCTACGGAGAGGACAATGCGACCACAGGTGCTTCCAATGATCTCGCGCAAGTCTTCATGATCGCTCGGCAGATGATCACCAACATGGGCTTCGGTTCTACACTCGGAAAGCAGAACGCCGAACCTCAGTACCTTTCGGAAGCCACCAACCAGGATATTGATGATGAAATCCACGACTTGATTGATAGATGCTACGAGGAAACCCGCGAGCTTCTGGTGGAGAACCGCCAGGCACTGGAGCTGGTCAAGGATGAACTCATGGAAAAAGAAATCATCGATGGTCAGTTCGTCTACGATCTTTTCAAGGACCGCGTTGATTTGGAGTGAAAAGGTTTCTGGTCAACTAACGTGGCAAACGCTTCCATAGCTCAGTGGTAGAGCGCAAGACTAGTAATCTTGAAGTCCTCGGTTCGATCCCGAGTGGAAGCAAAATTTTTTCAAGATGCCCATCATCCATGTTGAAAAAATTATTCAGGGGGTCATCCCTTCGACCAAGGAGGTCACGGAACAAACTTGTCTTAAAGAAAAGGCATATAGAAATTCTAGAGAAGATGAGAAGTCTTCAACATGCGCGTCGAATGGTTGCAACTGCTATAGAGTGTCTTCGTGAAAATGCAAGTTTCAAAAGTGAAAAGCTTTATTGGCCACAGCAAGAGAGAATTGCAAGACAAATATATAATGGTATACTTGATGGGTATGTTGCCTTTCTTGTTTGTGCTCTCTGTCAAGCTGGAAAATCAGGTGTGGCATTGGCTCTCCTTGAGATGTGTATGCAAGAAAATCCAAATTTCAACCCAGACGATTTCTTTATCATAACGGGTTTGGATTCTGTAGATTGGCTTGATCAAATGAAAGAGAGATTTCCAGAAAGTTGGCATGAGAAAAATATATTTCGACGAAGTGGTTCAAAGTTCAAGAATTCTGAACGTCACGACTTTTCGAATGTCATTGAAGGAAGGGATGACATTATGATTATCATAGATGAAATTCATCTCGTCAGCAGTGATAAAATGACAATTGGAAAAATGTTCAAGTCTATAGGAATGGATTATGATGGGGACTTTGTGAGAAGAAACATAAGAGTAGTAGGACTTACGGCTACACCTGGAAAAGTTCAGACTGATTTTGAAAATTTTTGGAATCCCAAATTGTATCTGCCTCTGAGAATGGAACCAGGTGAAGGCTACATAGGTCTTCAGCAACTTGTGGATTCTGGGCGTGTACGTCAGTGTTCCCCTCTTATTACTAAAGAAGGTGAGATAGACCTAAAAGTTGTCGCAGAAATTTCGAGAATCATTAGTGCAATACCGTTCAAGACGATTAATTTCGTCCGAGTCTCAGCAGGTTGGGATGCATCTCTTCCTTCCAACCAGGATGAACTGAGACGCTACTTCACGTCCGCACTAAAGGAAGATGTATGTGTCCGTTCTTACACCCAACATGATTCCGCTTCGCTTGATAGCATACTTGAACAACTTGGCGCACAGTCATCAGGTGAGCCTATTCAACATATAATAATCCTTTTGAAGGAAAAATTGCGTGTCGCAAAGACTCTGAAGGATCCGAGATTTTTGGGGGTGATGTGGGAACGTCCAACCAACAGCCGTGACGTGGCCATTCAGGGACTTCCTGGAAGGATGTGTGGCTACAAGACTAATGCACATTCTGTGGTGTTCACAGACCTAAACTATATACAAAAGTATCTTGCCTGGTGGAACGATGGATGTAGAGCTTTGCTAGGAAAAAGTAGACCCGCTGGAACATGGGTTGGCAAGACTGGCAGTTCCAATCATCACGCAGAAGCTAATGCTAATATTGTCAAGTACATTCCCATCTATTTGGAATGTAATGATCATCTTTTGTTTTCATCTCTCCGCGTTAACAAAAGTAAACCCGCAAAAAAGATTGAAATTTTACGAACTTATTTGTTTAAAGATAGTGAAAAAAATAAACAAATACTTGATGTATTAGAAAAAAGAGAGGTAAAAGAATTTCAGGAAGTAATTGCTAATACTACACTTGGAAGGTTTGAAGCAATAAAAAAGAATGCAATTAACAATAAAGTGTATTGTGACACTATTAATTTCAAAACTAGAAATTGGGACGCTGGAAAGTGCTGTACGATATCATGGAGAGAAGGCGAAATTGTTTTCAATATTTTCGACATTCTTGAGAATGCTCCAAATAATTAAACAAATAATAAAAACATTAGTAAGAAAAATGATCACCACGGCCTCGGCACCCACGTTCCGTTTGATGGCAGACTGGGAGCGTTCCAAGAAGTGCCGGGTGCTTTGGCCCTACCGTAAAGACATCTGGAGAAAGAATGCTGTTCCTGCTCAGGAAACCATGATCTCCGTTGTCTCTGCGATACATGATTTGGGCACTGAGGTGACCGTTTACACTAAGCCAGACCTAATGAATTCAACCAAGTCGAGATTTCCAAAGGGCGTCAAGGTCAACCCGCTCGACTATGACGACATCTGGATCAGGGACACGGGACCGACCTTTGTCATGAACGACGCCACCAAGGAGGTCAAGGGGATCGACTGGAACTTCAACGCCTATGGTGGAATCTACAAGGACTTTGTTGACGACAACAATCTTGCTCGAAGGCTGATGTGCCAGATGCAGATGGGCACCGTGGACGGAACCTATCTCACGACCGAGGGTGGAGCCTTTGTGACCGACGGCGAGGGAACGGTCATCACCACCGAAAGTGTCCTTTTGAATCCCAACAGGAATCCAGGGCTGACCAAGGAAAAGGTCGAAGAGGTACTGAAAAGGCTATTCGACGTCGACACGATCATCTGGCTCAAGGATGGTCTCTACGGCGACCTTGACACCGATGGACACGCGGATAACATGGTGGCGTTTGTGAACCCCAAAGAAGTCCTATTGGCCTGGTCGAATGACCCATTGGACCCACAGCATTTCATCTCTGTTACTGCTGAAAATACCTTGTTGGCACACGGGCTCAAGGTTCATCGCGTCCACTGCCCCCTGCCTATGTTCGTTCAAGAGGATGAGATTGAAGGGATTGAATTCTCAAAGGATACTTTCAGGCGAGGTGTGGGTGACACGCTTCCCGCTTCTTACATCAACTACTACCGCGCAAAAGATGGGATTGTGTTGCCCTTGTACGGGAGTCTCATGACTGACAACAGCGCCGTAGATACGTTCAAGCGCGTCTTCAAGGGGAAGAAGATCATGACCGTGAACGCCCGCGAACTTCTGTTGGGTGGTGGATCGATTCACTGCGCAACTAATTAAACATTTTCTTCTAGACTATAGTAACATGGCGATTACTCGACTGCTTCTTGAGGCGGCAACAGCGAACTTCACGGGCAACGCTACGATGCCCCCGAGCGACTACGAGATTCCTTATGCAGAGGACGACGACTCTGGAGCCGTTATGCTCAAGACAGTTGGATCGTTCATGCTCATCTTCCTTTCCTTTTTTCTTAAGTAATTTTACTATAAATGATTGACCTTGGAAAGGTAGCGCTCTTTGAAGTTGCAGTTAAGCATGATGGCGAACCAGTGACCAGTCCTCTCAATAAACCGAATCTATTGAAAAAGATCCTCAGGGAAATTTCGAAGGTTTGTAAACTTACGGTTCTCAAGACATCGACTCATCAATTTGAACCCTATGGGGTCACAAGTTTATTCTTATTGTCCGAGTCCCACTTGTCCATCCATACATGGCCCGAGCATGGAAAGTTTGCCATGGACGTCTACTCGTGCAATAACAACTACAGTGAAATGGAAATTGAAAACATTATTCGTAAATACTTACCCGTAGAACACATTCAAATTGAAATCAAGAATCGGGTATTTAAAGATATAATAAAATGACTAGTTAATGAACATTCTCGTGACAGGATCCTGTGGATTTCTTGGGTCCCATCTCGTGAAACGTCTTTTGAAAGAAGGTCACTACGTAATCGGTATCGACAATCTTCTTACAGGAGATAGAAACAATTGCCCAAAGGATAAAAACTTTCGTTTTGTGTGGCACGATGTCATAACGCCAATATATTTTGACGACGTGGATCAGATTTATCATCTTGCGTGTCCAGCGAGTCCACCCGCCTACAAGTTGGATCCCATTCACACTGCCAAGACCTGCTTCATGGGAACGTTGAATATGCTTGAACTAGCGAAAAAAACCGAAGCCCGCATGCTCTTCACTTCAACGTCGGAGGTCTATGGCGATCCATTGAGGCATCCTCAAAAGGAAGACTATTGGGGGAATGTGAATCCCATAGGCGAGAGATCTTGCTATGACGAAGGCAAACGGGTTGCCGAAACGTTGGTCACGGATTACAATAGGATGCACGGTACCAACACCGCCATTGTTAGGATTTTCAATACCTATGGACCAGGTATGAACCCTGACGATGGAAGGGTCATGACGAATTTTATCACACAGACACTCCGCGGAGAACCTATGACTATCTATGGAAATGGAAAACAGACGCGATGTTTTCAGTATGTTGATGACACTATCGAGGGAATGATTCGCATGATGGATTCTGATCTTCGTGGCCCCATTAACATAGGAAATCCTAATGAATATACAATCAAACAACTCGCCAAGGTTGTGAATCCTCACGGAAGGATAATTCACCTTCCTGGAACTTCTGACGACCCGAAGAGACGCAAACCAGATATAAGCTTGGCCAGGTCACTTCTCAAATGGGAACCAACCGTCTCATTGAAAGATGGTATTAAGGAAATGATGAACCATTATTCATTTTTTTCTTAAAACATACACAACAATTCCATTGTGCCAGTCATTGATATTTACGCCATGTTGCGCACCAGGGTTTTTGTCGGTGAAAATCTCCTTTTTATAAATAACTTCAAGGTTATTTGAGAGAAGTGCGTCTTCCGTGCCTTTTCTTATGAGTTCTACATTCCAGTCATCAACTATATAAATAAATTCGTCGTCGAGACAATCCATGAAATGAGAAAGTGCTTTGTGGTGCGATTCTTCGTCGTGATACGCATCGTACATATACATATTGATCTTGCCCAAAGTTTTTGGATCAACGTCCCAACAATTGCTTTCTATGAAGGTAGCATCATTCTCACCTTTGTATTCATTAAAGTGAAGCATAAATAAGTCCTTAGGACCTCCAAACTCAGACCAGTTGTCAATACAGACGCACCTTGTTTTGTTACCCTTCATGAAAGAACATATCGAGCTGCCAGACCATGATCCGATTTCTAAATAATGAACAGATTCATGTGAACCAAGATTGTTGTAAAAATGACGCGTCTTTAACCCAGACATACCCTGCATAACCCTTATGTAAAAATCAATTTTAGAATCATACTTGTCAGCTTTTTCAAACGATGACTCTACAATCTCCACCAAATTCATTTAAATAATATTATTGTTATTTTCTTAATTATGAAGTTGTTCGAGTTTGATTGAGAATCAGGTCCCTGTATTGAAGGTCGCTCGACATCGATATGGGCGATAAAATTTATGCGGCATATTTAAAAGAAAGATCAGTAGTTTATTAAATGCGTATACTTGTAACAGGATCTGGTGGTTTTATAGGGTCTCACCTCGCAAAGAGACTGAAGGAAAAGGGTCATTATGTGATCGGGGCCGACTGGAAAAGAAATGAACACATGGAAGAAGATGACTTTTGCAATGAATTTCATCTTGTAGACTTGCGTGTTCACGAAAATTGTTTGAAGGTCACCAGAGATGTTGCATGGGTATTCAATATGGCTGCAGACATGGGAGGTATGGGATTTATTCAATCAAATCATTCAATTATTCTTTACAACAATACAATGATTTCATTCAATATGCTTGAAGCGGCGAGAATCAATGGTGTTCAACGTTTCTTTTTTGCTTCGTCGGCATGCATTTATCCAGAGGGTAAACAGACTGATACTGAAAATCCTGGTCTAAAGGAGAGTGACGCATGGCCAGCAGAGCCACAGGATGCCTATGGACTTGAGAAGTTAGCCACCGAGGAGCTATGCAAGCACTACACCAAAGATTTTGGCATGTTCTGTTGTTCGGGACGATTTCACAATGTCTACGGTCCTCATGGGACTTGGTGTGGTGGACGTGAAAAATCACCCGCTGCATTCTGTCGCAAGGTGATTGCTTCCGATACCGAATTTGAAATGTGGGGAGATGGAGAACAGACACGTTCATTTACTTACATCGATGACTGTGTTGATGGGGTACTCAAGTTGATGGAGAGTGATATCACCGAGCCCATCAATATTGGCAGCGATCATATGATTTCAATGAACGACATGGCAAAACTGATTATGTCATTCGAAGGAAAGAATTTACCCATCAAGCACATTCCAGGTCCAGAAGGTGTCCGTGGTCGCAATTCGGACAATACGTTTGTTCGCGAACATCTTGGATGGGAACCCACTACAAAGTTAGAAGATGGTCTCAAGGTGACCTATGAATGGATTAAGGAACAAATGAAAGGCAAAGATGTTACTGGTTTCAGAAGTTCGGAAGTATTTGTAGCTACCCCGACAAGTCAAACCATCTATAAATATCTTGATTTTCCATAGTTACAGGTCCAGTTGTATGATTTATTCGCCCATCGTTGTAAACGTAGTGTGGAACAACATCTCCATATATAGAAGCTGAAAATCCAAACGTGGATGAACCACAACCTGGTCCACCCATTGTTGTGTATATTTTTTTCATTTTAGATAAAATAAACCATTCGGCCATACTATTCATTTTAGATTCGAATTCTTCATTTTTCACAGATTGTTTTTGAGAATGTTCATCTGCAGTAAAACCAATTTTTATATCTAGACACTTTGCTTTTGGAACTTTTTGCTTGAAATATTTTTTAGTAGCTTCAGAATCACTTAGCACAAAAACAGGTTCGTCTAATTTTTTTGCTTCTTCAATCATCGCATCTACCGCAACGTTATTGGCGGTACCGTAATGTGCAAATTTATATGAATCTTTCGCATTTCTTCCCATTCTAATGTGAAATGCGGTTTTACAATCTTTTATTTGATCATAATAAGGATCTATATAATTTTCTATTAATAATTTACTAGGTCTAATGCACATTCGCATTACATCTCCAAGTGATTTAATTTTAAAATGCATAAATGCATTTATAATTCCATTACCATTATTTATAGGAACATCTTCTTTCACAGTGGGAGGAAAACATAACATAAAACCGCGTCCGTAATTTTTTATATCTTCGTGAAAATAAAATCTTTCATTTTTGAGTATGGATATTGCTGCATGACTTGCCATCAAAAGTGAAAGATTTCCTATTGCACTTTCGGGGTCTGGTCTATAAATAGACATAGTGTTAAAGATATGACGTGTTTTACGTTTAAATGAATGTAACATTTGTTGGTATAGGCAGGCTTGGATTATGTTCGGCACTCGTGTTCGAGCGAAATGGATTTAATGTTGTTGGTGTCGATGTAAATCAATCTTATATAAATTCATTGAATAATAAAACATTCACAAGTCATGAACCAAATGTTACAACATATCTTCAATCATCTAAAAATTTTAGAGCTACTACCAGTCTTGAAGAGGGCATCTCACACAGCGATATAATTTTTATAGTTGTTCCAACTCCAAATGGAGGAGGTGATGATTTTTATGATCACAGTATTCTTTCATATACATTATCTGAAATTAGAAAATTAAATCCTATAAATAAAGATATTATAGTTTGTTGTACCGTAATGCCAGGTTACCTTAAATCTCAAAATATTGAAAAATGTACAATAAATTATAATCCAGAATTTATTGCACAAGGATCTATAATCAAAGATTTTGAACATCCAGATTTTGTATTGATTGGTCACGAAACACCAGAATCTGGAAAACGTATAAAAGATATGTACGAAAGAATATACAAAGGAAATACTAATTATGCCATGGTAGGAGTTCTAGATGCAGAAATAACAAAGATTTCTATAAATGGTTTCGTTACTACAAAAATAGCTTATGCAAATATGATTGCAGAGCTTTGTGATACGATGGGAGCAGATAAACATAAAGTTTTGAAATCGGCATCTATGGACAGTAGAATTGGTTCAAAATATTTTAAACCTGGATTTTCGTTTGGCGGTCCTTGCTTTCCTCGAGATACAAAGGCTCTTTCAATTGTTTTGAAAAAACACAATATTTCACCAGAAATTATAGATGCAACCAGAAAACAAAACGATATTCACAATCAATTTATGGCACAACTTATAATAGATACGGGTGTAAAAGAATACACATTTGAAAATATTTGTTACAAAGAAAATAGTTCTGTTCCAATAATAGAAGAAAGTCCAAAATTAAAAATAGCATCAATTCTCGTCGAGAATAATATTGATGTCACAATAATCGATGAACCACATATGATAGAATTAGTTAAACAAGAGTATGATAATAAATTCAAATGTATATCTCGTACTCATTATGGGGAACAAACAAAGTGTACACCTATGGAATGATTGAAAATGTTTTGGATGCAAAAAAATACTACGATGGTTGGACAGTCAGAGTTCATTACAATGACACGGTGCCAACTGAAATAATCAAATGGCTTTCTGATCAAGACAATGTAGAACTTATTCATCACCAAGGTTCGAAAATGAAAGCATCCAATATGTTTTGGCGTTTCGAAGATTTTTTCATGGAAGACACAACAGTACTCATCAGAGACGCAGATTCGCGAATCACAGAAAGAGAAGTAGGATTTGTCAATCAATGGCTTAGTTCATCTAAAGATTTTCATATAATTCGTGATAACAAAGATCATACCGTGCCAATTTTAGGAGGAACATCTGGATGTAGAAACAATTGTCTTAAATACATAGGAATTCTAAATGGTAATAGAAACGTAAATGCACCACCTATGAATTTTATTAAGGGTGTTGATTTGATGAATAATTTTCGATATAATTCACCAGATGGTTACAATGTTGATCAAATGTTTCTTTTTCAGTTTGTTTATCCTTATATAGTAGGTAATTCTATGATTCATTGTGTATATGATCGCGAACCTTTTGCGATAAAAACAGATGCACTTGAAACTGGATTTATAGGTGAAATTATTTACGATTGTAAACGAGCATCTGAAATTATGGGAGATACCACGACCTCATTTAAAAGAGAGGGTGCATATTAATAGTAAATGCTCTACCCAATAAGTCTCTGTTTTCCTTCATCTAGAATCCTCCCTATGAGGACCACCAAGACAAAGGAAACCAGTGAGGATGACTATGCAAATTCGCAATACGTCTATACTCAAAAATCAAAAGGTTTTGATTGTTTCAAGCATCTTGAAATTTTAGCAGCAGGTTCGGTTCCATTGTATCAAGAACCGTGGACTATACCCAAATTCACTATGACCCATTACAACAAGTCACTTTTTGATAAAGGACCTTCCGCGAATGCATTTGAGTGGCGCGAACATTTCATGAAACATCTGACGGCACCTGCTATGGTAAAGTATATTTGTGATTCCATCGGTGTAAATGAACCAAAACGTGTTCTTTTCATGGACAACTCGGTCCCACTGATCCGAGATTACCTTTCAATTGGTCTTTTCTACGGATGTAAGGAACTCTTTGGTGACAACATGGATGTTCTAGAAGAGATTCCTTATGCCTACGAAGATTTCGAAGGTGACTTTGATGAGCCTAACTGTACTAAACTTCTCCCAGTGTCAGCAAAATCAAAGACAAGGATTGAAGAAATAAACGCAAAACTATGGGCCAATGAATATGATCTCGTTCTATTTCCAGCTATTCTAAGGGGGACTTCTTTACACAATCTTCAAGAGGTTCTCAGGTCAGGATTCCCTCGTGAAAAAATTGCTCTGTGCATCGGTGAAGATGAACCATTTTCTAAATTCAAACAGTTACCAGTGGTGACACAAATGGTGAGTGATTTCAATTTATTTGTTAAAGAAATAGATTAATATTATATCATAATGAAATTGGTTGAAATAGATGAATTATTAAAACTTAATAATTTTTTTACTGACAAAAATACATGGCATAGTTATCTTCCATTGTATGACGAATTATTAGAAAGTAAAAAAATGTCATCAAAAAATGTTCTAGAGATCGGTATAGGTGATTTTAATTTTAAAAATGGAGGAAGTATTATTTTATGGAGAAATTATTTTCCAAATGCAAAAATTCATGCAGTTGATAAACTTGATTCTAATAGAGTTTATGACTGTATACTTTCTGACTCTAGGATAGTTTGTCATACATCAGTTGATGGCTATGATGAAGAATTTGTTAATAATACGTTTGTGAATTCGAACATTAAGTTTGATTTCATGATCGACGACGGACCTCATACTTTAGAATCTATGAAAAAATTTATAGAACTCTATTCAGATCTTTTAGAAGATGATGGAATCATGATTATTGAAGATTTACAATCTTGGGATTGGATAGATGAACTAAAAAATGTAGTACCAGAAAAGTTAAAACCTTACGTAAAAACTTTTGATTTGCGAAAAAATAAAGATAGATATGATGACATAGTATTCGCAATCATCTGTCCGCAAAAATCTTAATCAAATCAAATCTCGAAAGAATGGGAAAGTTTGATTCATTATATTCATTACGTGTAATTTTATTAGACTTTATGCTACTACGAATTATATTGGAATAATTATGCATATCTCCATATAAAGCTGGATAATAAGTATTAGTTGTACCTACACAAAGACAAGCGAAAATACATTCAAGTTGTATTCTCTCTTTTCTACTGCGAATAGTAGTCAACAAAGGCTGCATAAACGAAAATTTTTCTTCCATCTTATTTAGAAATTCCCATGAGATTATACTGGATACACCAAAAGCAGGCTGCCAAATACTGGTATCTTGATAAATTTGATTCAATCTTTCTGAATTTTTACATCCCTTTATCAGTGAATCAATTGATGGATTTAATTCCTCCCTAACAAAAAATGACCACAAAAATCTATAATCATCTGTGGATTTTACATACTTTTCAATTCTATTAGAATTATGCATGAACATACTGTCATGTAAAAATACCATTTTGTTTGCCCACTTGTGCTTGTGGAAATAATAATAAGGAAGTAATTCCCCTCTACCTGGAAATTCACTTTTAATGAACTCGCAATTTACGGTTGGACGTGTTTTTGGATTAATTGAAGAATTATCATCTATGACTATAATTTTTCTCTTTTTATCATTGTTTCTTATACAATTATAACTGATCCACCAAAAATCTTCATGCTCGGGTTTTTGGATTGAACGAAGAATTACATAAACAAAATCTTTATCCAACATTTCCCAGAATTCAGGAAGAGTATTGTTGTATTTTGGATTCATCTTGATAAAATTCACATGTGGTCTACCAGCTAAATCCTTTCCTTGTTTTATACTTTCGCGTACATTTTCTATGTTTGTATATTGTGGTAAATTATATTCTTGGTGTGCACAATTCAACATTTTATTTCTAACAAAGTTTTCATCACCAAATGAAGAAAAATGCCATCCGCCGTGAGGAATTATATCACTGTCTTGAATAATTTTAAACTTTGGATGTCTTACTGACAATTGTGAAGGAAATGTGTATCTAACAGTTTGAGCATCAGAGTTCATATCGTCTCGAAACATCTTGTACGACAGTAAGCGAGAACCTTCAAACCACGGAGCTTTATCTTTATTCCAAAGATTAAACCAATAAAAGTCTTGAATGAGCGAAGTAAACTTCAGTTTGTTAGATGATTTTTTCATGTACTCAATAATAGTCTTTTTTACAATTTCATCAACATCAGATATTATGATGATGTCGTCATCTCCTGGATTCGTTTTAACAATTCCTTTATTTATACACCTTCGTTGGTGATTTTCGTTGTCCCACGGGTCATTTGTATTTGGACAATCATCAACTATGATGTGTTCAATTTTGTGAAGATATTTTTCATATCTCGCTTTATTTTTTTCAAAATAAAGTTCCTTAGGATTTCCAGCTTGTGTATGCGTAGCTTCGACTAGAACAAATTTATCCACTACATCGTCCATGTACCTCAATCTAAAATCCAAAAGATCTAATTCATTGTAAAAAGGAAAACAATCTATGACTTTTTTCATTTAATTTTAAAATGTAATTA
>Ga0222719_10002413_pt1 | contig 17069 bp, 14 predicted proteins | sample C33_34DmetaG_FD_165039 | JGI IMG/M metagenome (GOLD analysis project Ga0222719, IMG submission 165039) | Estuarine water microbial communities from San Francisco Bay, California, United States - C33_34D | ecosystem: Environmental > Aquatic > Marine > Unclassified | place: USA: California... | reverse complement strand
GAGAGCGACGCGCGATGACGACGACGACGACGACGACGACACGATGGGGACCGTGGGCGGCGCGAGTGCGAGCGACGACAGGGCGTGAGCTGCACCTGCGCGCGTGCGAGGCGTACGAGCGAGGTGAACACGAGGCGTGCGTCGAGGCGTTCACGCGCGCGCTGGAAGTGGATGGAAGGAATCAGTTTGCGCTGTGTGGACGCGCGTTGGCGAGACTCAAGCTCGGAGATGGAGAGGAGGCTCTGAGGGACACGTTGATGTGCGTGAGGAATGCGCCGAGGTGGTACAAGGCGTGGTATAGAAGAGCGCAGGCGTTGGAGATGGTTGGGAAGGAGGCTGAGGCGCTCAACGCGTACGCCGAGGCGAAACGGTGTGAAACGACGGGAGATGCGTCGTGGGTGATGGAACAAGTGGACGAGGCGATTGAAAAGTTAAAGGTGAAGATTGATGCAAAGGCGGACGAGTCATTGAATGCCGCCGTGGAAGCGTCCGAGGCGAGGAGGAAGGCTGATGTGGAATCCGAGGACGAAGAGATGGCGAGAAGACGCTCGGTGAGAAGGAAGAAATTCCAAGCCAAACTCAATGAGAGAAAAAACGAAAACGACGCGCTTAAGGCGTCTACGATTGGCATGAAGAATCCCTTGTTGAGCGTGCACGACGCCAATGCGTACCTCGACGATCTCGAAGACAGTGATGATAGCGCGTTGGAGGTGTACGATTCGATGGGACGGGCACGGTTCATCAAACGGATGATCACAGACTTTTCGAGCATCGTTCGAAGACTTAGAACGAGCTTAGGCGCGAAGGCGACGACGGAGATGATGTGCGAATTGCGAAGATACGGTAACTGTCAGATTTCACTCTCAAAAACAATGAAGGCGGCGGAAAAACTTCGAATTGTCGCCGACGCCTCCGACGCGTGTAAATTGCCGTACGTCGTCATTCCCGCATGGCGCGAGGCCACTTCGCCCTGGCCGGTGCAGTTGGCCGAGGCACACGAGAGCGTGCAAGACGTCATGTGGTTATTGGAGACGGTAGCGCGCGTGACCACAGCAGCCGTGTACGAAGATGTCGGTAAATTCTCTTCAGAATTGGACAAGGCGCTGGATCCGCCGCTCGACGTCCAGGAATCCCAACGATCACCAGAGCCGTGTGACGTGTCCCCATCCGCCCTCGTCCTCGCGAGCGACGAAGCATTTTTAAAATCCTACGCGGAAAAGACGAGCGCACTCGTGCGCATCGACTGGCTCGAGCCGACAAAGAATGAGAACGAAGAAGAAACGTTGCTCGAATTTTCAATATGTTCGGAGCTCGTCGATCGAGTCGACGGGGAATTTATCACCACCGACCAACTCGATCCACCCGACCGGGAAGGTCATGGCCCGGATGGGGAAAGCTATGAGGTTCCACGGCCACCGCGTGATGCCAATCGCACGATCGTGTCCTTCTTTCTCTGCCCGAAATCAAGTACCTTGTAGAAAACACTTGGCAAACAACGTCGCCGGTGGTTGTAAATGAAACATTTTGCCACATTTATTTATAGACGACGCACCACTTTCCCGCGTGCACGCATGACCCAAGCCTTGGTGAAATCGTCCGATCCTCTCACAAAAGTACTCGATGTCTTATCTCGGCTGAAATCAAACCTAAACGCGATTGATTGCGTCCGCCCAAAGTCTCGCGACGCTTCCAACCTCTCGCAACACAGAGTGAGGGAACTCCAAGCGCAGACGGCAGCCTGGATGCTTCGACGACGGAAAGTGATGAAAAAGTCAATGACTGAAGAGCGTCGGGCACAGTTGATAGAATTATTCGACGTTATCGATACGGATGGAGGTGGAGAAGTCGAGTACGACGAATTCGCGCACGCGTGGTCGATGATGGCTGGAAGAAACGCCATGTCCATGAAAGCGGCGAAAGAGTTATTCAACGGAATAGACGTGGATAAATCCGGAACCATGGATTTTGAGGAGTTTGCGCGTCTCATGAATGAGCTGGAAGAAAACGACGCCAACTCTTCCCTCATGGCGTCGGCGACGGATGCTCGATCTACCATGGGCGCGATGTTTCGTCTGGCATCCGAAGCGTTGCGAACGAGGAAAGTAATCGTCGACTTTGAAAACAGATGGGGCGGCGAGTGAGTGGATTGGTTCGTCGGCGAATTTCATGACGTTTTACCCGTCCCAGAGTGCGGAGAACACGCGTTGCGGCGTCGCGGTGCATCATCATTGACATTGCGCGTCTCACCGGGCGAAGTCTTTACTCTGCGCAGCGGCGTCTCCGAGAGCGCGCGCGACGAGACAAAAGTCCCACGCATCGATGCCTTTCGCGTCCGCCGTCGCATACGATGACACTCGGACCGCCTGCGTCACAGCGACGTCTTCCGGGGATCTCATTTTCCGCGAACGCGTCGCCAAGGCATCGCGAGATCCCGATGAAACGGTTCAAAAAGGACAGTTTGCTCCCTCTGCGAGCGCGTCCGAATGGAGCCGTGAATGCACCGTCTCGGCGAACGAGGACGGTTTAGCCATCATGCACGTTGCTCTGAGTGACGTCGCGCACGGTCGCGTCATCGCGGCGGCGGCGGAGAACGGTGAGATTACTTTCTGGCGCGTGTATAGTGCTTCAAGCGGCGGGTCTTCGAGCGTGGAACAACTAGGGCAATCGGCAAGCGGGATGTCCAAGATACAGAGCATCGCGTTCGCGCCTGCGTCGGATGTTTTGACTTTAGCGGTCGCTCAAGATGACGGAAGCGTGCGATTTTACGAGCCGAGGGAGCGGTTGACAGCGACTGTGTGGGAGGAGGTGGACGTCTACGAGAGCGCGCGACCAGGCGGGAAGGCAACATCGATCGCCTGGCGCCGCTCGAGCGAGATGACGAACCCTGTCAACTTTCCAATCATCGCCGTCGGGACTTCTTGGCCGGAAGAGGCGCGCCATTCGGTCAGCGTGTTGGCTTATGACGCAAAGTACAGACGATGGAATTTGGTTGCGGAAATGTCGAGCGGTTTAGCGACGAACGTTCAAAACATGAGTTGGAGTGCGATGACGACGGCTCGAGGTGCGCTCAATCTCGCCGCAGCGAGTGGTTCGAATTGCTTCGTGTACGAGTTCACAGGCGTCACCACGAGCGGTGTGGAGATGGCTAAAGAGATGGGAGTGTTGCCGCATCCGTGCAAAATCAACAACTGTGAGTGGAACGCGAGCGGTTCAGTCGTCGCCACGGCGGCAACGGACGGAAAAATTAGGATGTGGTCGGCGAACATGAAGGATGGCGCCTGGCGCGAACAAATAAACGCTTAGTTTTGGTGGAATTACAACTTATTTTTCACGACATTGGACGCAACCTCGCTCGCAGCTTGAAATATTTCGAGCGCCTCCGTTGTTACGGCGTCACCGATTTCTGCATCCCTAACGCACTCGTACATCCTACGTCCGCACTCAAGGGCGTTGGCTATGTTTTCAGCGAGTTCCTCCATCTCTTGCGGCGGATAAGCGCCCGCACCAATCTCTTCAACCGCGCTTTGGAACTCGCCACACGCTTCGACAATTGGTTCGAGCGCCTCCAATTTCGCACTTTTCTCCTTGACAGTCGGCAAAATAAGCGCCTTGAGCAGAGCGATGCACGCCCGCGCGTACGTTGCGAGCGACTTGACCACATCAATCTCTTCCTCATCAAAGTCATCGTCGCAATACCTTAAATCATCCTCATCCAAACCCACCGGCGCTGCATCCTCGGCGTCGACGCCAACTTCGCCCAACTCTTCGCTCACGTCCTTTACAAACGTCGCGCACCGCATCAATCTCGCCGCCACCGCCGCCGTCGCCGTCTTCGGCATCGCCTGAAACTTCTTGGTGGACTCCCAAACCCTTCCCACGGACATTTTCACCCGTTTCGATCGCCCTTCTCGCGCGCCGCTCGCCGCCGCTTTCAACAACGACGTCGTCGCGTCCGTCATTCCGCGAGACGTCCTTGTCAACTCTTCGACGAAAGAAGTCCCCCCGGCGTTGGCCGCCATCGTCTTCGCGCACTCGAGCGTAAACGCGACGTGCGCGTCGTGAAGCGCCGCGAGGATTGATTTCGCCGCGCCGTCACCGATGATGTCTTCGTCGTCATTCTTAAAGTACACGCCGACTGCTCGGAAAAGCGTTCTCAACGTCAGTCACCGCGCGAGAGTCATTCATTCAAAGCCGTCGCGAAATATCCAAAACTAAACGCGCGCGCGACGACGTCTTCATCATTATCGTCATCGACACGTACTCTTTGCCGCTTCGGTGTCGAGACGCTCGCACGCTGCGACGCACGAACGCGTCGATGCATCCAAACCGGCGGCGGTCTCACCCTCAGCGCGCGTCGACTTTAACGCCGCGTCCGAGTAGTGTCTGCACGCATCGACGAGCTCAGAGGCGTACACGTCGAGCGGCACGTTTTTATCGGGTTCAGAAGTCATCGGAATCGTCGCGCGGTCGAGCAAGGCGAGACCGACGCGTCGGTGTGTGGGGGTCTGGAGTTTTGATTGATTTCTCCGCGCGTGCGACGCGTAAAGTTGAAAAGTTCAACTTTACGGATGACACGACGAGAAACACGCATCGCATCGATTAATTAAAAACAAGCACTCACAAACAATCGCGATCGCATCAAAAGCCACGGACGCGGGTTCATCCACGGATCCAGGATTCGTCGTTTCTCTCACCGTCGTTCTTCGCGCTCTCTTTTGCGTCGCTCTCTTCTGTTCTCGCTCGGCGAACCCTCATCCCCGATTTCCTTTGCCGCGCGTTGACTCGGCGTCAATCGAGATTTGCTCGACGCCTTATCCCCGAACCGTCCTCTGTTCGCCTCGACGACGCGAATCTTACGCTCCTCTTCTTCCCGGGCGAGTTTTTCTTCGTTTCTATCCAACGCTTCGCGAAGCGCGATGTACCCCATGCCGCCGGTGATGATCACCAAGAGCACGACGGCGATGGCGAACGCGGCGCCGGCGATGGGATCACCCGACCCGGATGCAGACGAAGACGCGGCGGCGAATCGTTCATCCGCCGCGAACGATGTCGGCGCGGACGCGACGGCGATACCGGTAGCCGCGTTGAAGATTCTATCCCTTTTCTCGCTGCCGCTGCTGCCGCGCGACATCACCATCGTCGTCTTTGTCTCATCGTTTTCGTTCGACCAAGACGAAGACGCGCGAGCGAGCGATTGCGTGCGTCGCGCCGCGCGAGTCGGCGTCGGCGTCGGCGGCGATGCCGTCGTCGCGCGGATCACAGACATCGCACACGTCTTCATCTTTTTCAGTGTCAGCGCGCGGACGAGTGTCGTCATTAATCATCGCGCCCTCGCACTCGTCCGATGGGTCGATCCAACGGTCGCGACCGACGACGACGATAGAGCGATACATGGATTAAAGCATCTGGGACGTCGTATGGGCGCGGGAATCGTCAAAGCACGTCGGTGACATGCGTCGTCGTCGTCGTTCGGCGCCGCTCGCGATGCGTCCACTGAAAGCGGGCACCCCACCACCGACGACGTCTCGAGGCGTGAGACGCGCGCCGCGGCGCGCGAGACGGGCGTCGACGTCGCGGGTGGGTGCGAGCGGTGATGCGTCGGCGTTTGCGTCGATGCGGGAGTACTTTGCGCGCGTGGATGACGAAGTTATGCGAGAAGAGTTGTCGGATTGGAAGGATGATTCCGAAGCGGAAGCGACGCGCGAACGAACGCCGGATCGGAAGGGTGGAGCCGCGCCGAAGACGCTTCCTCCCGTGTTCGCGGCGCCGGATCCGGAGATGATTCGGAAGATGGTTGCGTTGCGGGCAACGCCGCGTCGGTCGGATCCGATGGCGACGATTCGAAGGTTGGGTCGGAGAATCGTGTGCGGAGACGCGGCGGCGCCGGGATCGAGCGGGGCGGGCGGACGAAGGCGGTCGGATTCGGGGCATAGGGCGCGATGGGCGGCGATGGATCGCGGTGATGACGACGATGAATACGTCCGTGGGGAAGACGCCGGCGTCGACGAAGAGGAGGCTCACGCGTCGCACGATGGTTTGTACGGGCTGCTCCTCAGAGCGGCTCAAGAAGACCGCGAGCGGACCCAATCGTTACCGCACGGTTACACGATTGAAGAGGTAAACGCGGGGAGCGCACCGTGTGAGGAACTCATCGCGATGTCGCGCGCGTTTGAACTCGAAGACCCGAGAGTGGGGTCGCTGGTGAATGGATTGGGAAGCGCTGTCGCGCACGTTTTGAGAGACGAATCAAAGACGGCTGTCGGCTACACGCTCACGTACGAAAATCGCGCGCCAGATTGGGATAATCAGAGGGCGTTGGCGCTTCCGCCGCGCCTGGCGCACGTCTACATTGCGCGTGAATACAGAATGCGAGGTCTCGGTACCGCTTTCGTCGCTTGGTGGAGAAAATCGTTCGCCTTGCGATGCGAGTTTTTCGCAGTCGATTCACCAAACGACGCCATGCGGTCCACCCTGAGAAGGATAGACTGCGCGCTCGCGACGACGCGGTCGGGGCACGGGGCATCGAGCGTGCACTACGTGACGCGCTTAGCTGATGATTCTAGAACGAAGAGTCCGACGACGTGAACCGAAAGGGTCTGCAAGTCGGATTCCATTGATTGTAACATTAACATGAATTTTAGCGCATTCGCGGATTTTGCGCAATTTGCGCGGAATGCAGCTTCACAAGAGTCGAGCGTGCGACACCGAGCTCGCACCTATGTACTTGCCGCGCGCGCGGGACTTTTCTACGTCGTATCCAGCGATTAGCTTTGCGCGAATTTTGTCGGGAATGCTCATGGAATCTTCAACGTCGCGTTTCGTCGCCGGACGTCCGAGGAGTCGTTCCATGTCGGCGCGTCTGACGCCGTTTTCTAGCATGTCGCGCGTCTCCACGCCGCTCTCGAAAGATTCCCAAATCATCCGTTCCTCGAGCTGTTTGCCGATGGATTCCGACACTATGGAGGCTGTTTTGATTTCATCGACGGTTTCTTTCGCCTTTGCGTCGAGATTCGCGGCGTCGCATCCTTCTAAATCGTCAAAGTATACGCCGCACGCTCGCACGCTCACCGTTTCACCATTCTGGTCGCATCTGATACTCAAGTTTTCGTGCAAAGCATCAATCACCTCTGCGGTGACGACACCGCCTCTAATGTTTGCGTCAGCGCCGAGAGAACCTTTGCGCAAGAGCGCCGCCATCTCTTGAATCGCCGTCAGTCGCGCCTGAAGCGCCAACCAATGCAATCTTCTTTTAGTCAACGTTTCCATGAGCGGAATTGCCTCGGAGCCGAGCCCTTTATAAGAATCCAAGTCACCCTGAATCCTCGCGATTGATTTCATGACGCGCTCACGCCCTCGCCAATCGAGTTCGTACTTCTCTTCGCCCACCGCATACCCTTCGTCACCCTTCTCCAAAAGCCTTGGAGTCCACACGACAGGATTCTTACCGATGGACATCACTCGAACTTTACCCATCGCCTCTGCCGCATCATCCATCACCGCGGTCTCGATCGCCTCTGCCGCATCACACACGTTAGGATGCAGCGGGTCAATTGTCAGTGCACCGTCGATGACCTCGCACGTCCACTCTCCTCGATCGTTTGATTTCGCGGCGCCGAAGCGCAACTGCACCGCCGCGCCCAACTCTCCCAACGACCCAAACTGCCGCTGCGATACCTCCATCGCGTCGCGAATCGATGCGAGCGGGACATCCAACGGCTTTGTAAAGCTAAAGTCGCCGATGGACACGCGCGCCGTGTCGCACGCGCTCGAAATTCTTCGCACCGATTTGGATTCCTCAGTCAACTTGAGCCACGACATGTGTCCGACGTCGCCCGCATGCTTTGCGCGCACGGTTCGACGCGCGCGAGTCGGGTCAACGACGAAATCGAGAGATACGTCCGACGCGTTCGGGCGCGCCGAGATTCCGAGCGTCACGCGCACGGCGAGCGACATCCTCTCTCTTCGCGCGTCGAGCGCGCGCGTGTTCGAGAGTGAAGGCATTCGAGCGTTTTTTCGAGCGTTTTCTCGTTATCCGAATTTACAACTATGAGTGAACTAATCTATGGATGCGAACATCTCAAGGACGATGTCGTCGTCGATCGACGCGTCGAGGCCGCACGCAACGACGGGCGTGACGACAGACTGAAGCCGACTCGCACCGTCGACTCTTGCGCCGAGACTGGCGTCGAGCGCCGACGCGAAGCGCTCGGCCGCCGGCGTGGTTCTGTGGTACAATCGACAAGACAAAGTTTGACTGAGACTCAGTTTTGCGCGCGACGTGCACGCGTCGATTACAGTCACGATGTCGTCGATTTTTGTTTCTTCGGCGCTTCGCACGGAAACATTGAGGCGAATGAAACGCTCTTCGCGGTAGACACACCGCGCTTGAAATGCGTCATTCGGGCCCGATTCCGACTGAGCGATTGACTTGTCGACAGTCTCATCGCCCTCGTCGTCTTCGTGAGCGCCCGGGCCCTTGCCGATGATGAGAATGGGTGCTATTTCACCGATGCAATTCTTGGGGAGATCGGTGACGACGAGTTGCGTCACGAGAGGTTGCCATGAAAATTTCCTTGCGCTCGCCGCGATTTCATTCTCGAGCGCGTCGAGCATCACCCTCGATGGATGCGCGTTCGCCGCCGCGTACTCGTCTCCGTATTTCGCGCTGCTATACAGTGTAAGGGCGAGAGACTGCGACCCGAGCGGCGCGCCTGATATTTCAGCGACAGCCACCGCGCTTCGCATGGCGCGTTCGAGTTGCGACGCGATGCCCGGAACGAGATCCAACGTCGTGGGCTCCATACCAATCTGTCCGGCGACGTGGACGAGACCGTTCACTCCGATCGATTGACCGTATGGTCCTATGCACGCCGGCGCCCAAGTGGACAAAGATTGCACGTGCAAAGACTTTCTATTCGTCTTTTCGCCCAGCGTAAATAGACAATCGATTTGCACTTTCGTTCCATCCGGAAAGCTCGTCGCGACGCACGCTCTGGCGCTCGGAGCCACGGATCTCATGTGCTTGGAGTACACCGCGTTCACCTGAGCGAACTGAGACATGTCATCGAGATACACGTGCGTCATCGTCACCTTGTTCCACGCCTCTCGCTCTGCTTCTTCGCCGAGCTCCGCTGCGATTATTTGTTTAGCACGCTGAAAAATCGCTTCGGCGCACGTCGAGTGATCCGCACCCGAACACCTGAGCGAGACGCTTAAGTGTGAAACACTACCCGTGATAGAGGACGCTTTTCGACTCAGCGAAGAGTTCACGCGACAATCCGAACCTTGAACGCGCGCGAGAGATCCGCCTGGCTCAACGTCGAATCGTAGGCGCTCTACCGTCACCGCTGGCAGACGCTCAAAGTCATCCTCGATCCACGTTAACTCAGCCGGAGCGATCTTCTCCCCGCCTGGCTTGAGTACGACGTCGAAAGACTCTATCACTAAGTGCCCGCTCGGCGCGAATCTATCCGCGCTCGTCGTCACGACGCGTGTCTCTTTGAACTCCAATCTTGCCCTCGCAAACAGCGGACAGTCCACCACCAACGTCTCAAACTCCCCACCCTCACCCGCGCAGTACGACCCGTACTCATCCTCGATACGCACCAATTCAGGCGTCGCATCGACGATGGTCATTCCCAAATGCTTCTCCGGGCGTAACCCCATCGCCGCAACCTTTATCAACCGCGCGTCGACGCCTCGCTCCGCCGTCCGCCGAAGCACCTCCCTCTGCGGTACCCGCCACAACGGCGCGATGGACGTCAACCCGAGATCCGCACACACAGACTCCACTCTCAGCCTCTGATAATCGCTCAAAATCGCCCCCGAACACACCGCGTTTACCTCTGGCATCGCTTTTTTCACCCCTGCGAGCAGCGCCCGCAAATCCTCCACCTCATCCCCGTTCTCCCCTTCCTTTGGGTACTCCAGCCCCAACGCCCTCGACCGCCCGCGCATCCGTCGCCGAAACACCCTCAACCCGGTGAGTTCCCCGAGCGCATCCATCACCCTGTGTCCAACCGTTTGAAAGCAGTGCGAGTCCGACTCCTCTTCCAGCGGGTCCAGCGGGCAGAGGTTGGCGAGACACACGACGTCGGCGTCGTCCCTCCCCGCGGTTTCCATCGCCGCCAGCGCGCCGTCCTTCCCACCAGAGACGAGCGCGACGCACGCGTACTTCCCCATCGTCGCGAGAACAAAAGAAACAACCCGCTCCCTCGGTCGTGTCGGGTCCCTCGCGTCGTTCTGCCGTCGCCCCAGCGATTCCAACTGTTTCGACACCGGGTTCGTTCATCCTCGACCCGTCGTTTCTAAGGTCTGTCTCGCACGCGCAATGCGTGTTTTTCATCGATCACGCACAGAGCCATCGATCGTTCGGGGTTTCGGGGTTCAGTTTCCGGATAATCGTATGTGTAAACACTATAGATTCACACGCCGGGCGATTCGCGTGACGTCGCGCGAGCGATGCGGAAGATCGCGACGCGACGCGCCGGGAACGAACGCCCTTTCGCGCGCCGACGAAGAGAGAATAATTGAGAAATCACCGAACGAGACGCTCTTCTTCCAACCGTAAACCATGGTGTCCGCGATGACGACGACGAGCGCTGCGTGCGCGAACAACAAAACGCTTTCTGCGATCAACAAGACGAAAAAGGCGTCAACCGTGACGACGACGCGACGACGTGCGATGACGACGGCGACGCGGGCGAAGGTTGTCGACGATGAAGCCGATGTAACTTCATCCGTTAACTTTGGACGACGCGCGGCGATGGCGCTCGCCGGGGCGATGGCGATGCGGGCCAAGCTCGCGCGCGCGGTCGATGAGGACGGCGTCGTGGTCGAAGCACCCGCATCGGATGCGGAAACCGCCGAAGCGCCCGCGGTGCCGAGCGCGCCGAGCGTGCCGCAGGGGACGGACAACGCGTTGGATGCGTACGAAGCGGCGACGAGAAGCGGTGGGAACTCTAACACGGCCAAGGCACTCGTGAGCAAAAGTTCGGGGTCGGCGAGAAAGGTTTCGACAAAGGACGCAAGCGAGGGACCGCCGGCGGGCGCGCTCGCGGCGATTCCGGCTGTGCTCGGTCTCGGTGGGTTCGCCGCGTTCAAGGCGTTGAGCGGTGGGTCTTCGGAGGACGATGAAGAGGATTTCGAGCCGGTGCGCAAGGCGGCGCCGGCTCCGTCGGCTCTGAAGGCTGTCGAAAAGCCCAAATTTGAGGCACCGAAGATTGAAGCGCCCAAGTTTGAAATGCCGAAGATGCCGGGTTCCAAACCTCTTCCGCCGGATGCTCCGCGACCGAACTTCCCTTCTCGCGCGGAGGCGAGCTGGAACCAGCCCGAAGAGGAGGAGGAAGAGGAGGAGGAAGAAGAGGAGGTGATTGAAGAGGTGAAGGAGGTTGTCCAAAAGGTTTCCAAGTCGTCGTCGAGCGACGAGGGCGAATCCGGTAACCCGTTCGCCAACGCGCTAAAGGAGAGGGCTGCCGCCGCTGCGGCAGCTGCTGCGGAACAAGCCAAGGTTGCTGCCGCCGCCGCCGCTGAGCGTGCGAAGGCTGCCTCGGCTGAGAAGGCGGAGCGCGATCGCAGACTCGAAGAGAGCGACGCCGCCCAGCGCAAGTTGCGCGAAAAGCAATTGATTGCCGAGGAGCGCGAACGAATCAAGGCTCAAAAGCAAGCGCGTGCCGAGGCCCAACGCGCCGAGCGCGAAGCGGAGAAGGAGCGCCGTGCCGAAGAAAAGCGTATTCGCGATGAGGAACGTAAAGCGGAGAAGGAAGCGGCTCGTGAGGCTCGCGAAGCTGAGAAGGCGGATACGATTGCGGCTCGTACCTTGTTCAAGTCCAATCCGAACGAACCTGTTGCTGAAGAAAAGTCGTTCACTGGGTTCTTTAAGAAGAGCAAAGACGCTGATGCCACCATCCCGGCGAAGACGCAGCGCATGAAGGCCCCTGCTGTTCCGGCGAAGACGCAGCTCATGAAGGCGCCGAAGCAAACCAAGCCTCGTCAAACGCAAAAGGTCTCCAAGCCGAGTGGTGAGGTGACTCTCCCGAAGAACTTTCCGAGCGTGGAAGATTTGGAGGGCTTGTCCAAGGAAGAAAAACTCGAGCTTGCGGACGAGGCGGATAGATACGCTGAACGCTTGGCTGCCAAGGCTGACTCTGCGGAGAAGTTTGCCACCGGTGGTGTCGTTAACTTTTTATTCTTCCTCAAGCCTGGCGCTGAAAAGCAAGCGGCTCGCGCGCGAGAAGTTGCGGACCTCGCCGCCGTTGCGGCGATGAAGGTGCGCGCCGCCGCTAACGGTGGTGGTTCCTCTGGCGCCTTGGTTGCAGGTATCGCCACGCTTCTCATCGCCGGCGGCGCTGCCGTCGTTGTCGGTGGGAGCGTTGATTTCTCCGCCATGAGCTCCAACTCTGGCAGCGACTCTGCAACCAAGGTGAAGATCTCTCGCGCAAACCCGCGCGCGAAGGCGCCGTCTCCAGTCTTTGGTGGTCAATCCAAGACGGCTCCGAAGCTTCGGGATGTTGAGGCGATGGAAGCGATGGAAAAGGTTGCTCGCGGCGAGAGTGACGCCATGTCTCTGTACGACGCGATGCGTCGCTAATGCGCGCGTGATTTTTAATACAGATTGATGATCATTTCAACAGTTCTAAAGCGTGTACATTTCGGGTTTCAAGTAAAGTGAGTCTCATACGGCTCGCATGACGCCATTCTTTCGAGCAGCTATTTCTGCGCGCTTCGCCACCGCAAACGCCGCCATGATTGAGTCGCCCAGCCCATCCGTAATCATAAACTCAGTCAAGTCGATGCCACCGCTATCATCTAGATCAAAGACACACCATATGTTTTCTACGACGCTTCTCACATCTTGAATGTGAGCGACGTCATCTTTGATATTGAAGGATTTGATGAGCGCTCGCACGACTTCGTCCTTTTCAAGGCAACCTGAACCATCTTCGTCCCAGTATCGAAACCATTCGCGTTTGTCCGTCACGTGAGGAACTCGCTCATACTTGCGCAAGCGAGCGGGATAGCGTTGACTCACGTACTCCAACAAACCACCCTTTCCGACTAGCGCTTCCTTCGTGACCACGCCCTCGTATCCCCCGGCAAACTTGGGCCATATCATGGGTAAATCCTTCTCCAACCGCCTCCAATCGACCGGTAACTGCGCGCGAATGACGGATAACACCCGATCTCTTCCCATCGCGCCTTGACTTTCTACATCGCACAGTCTAAACCACTCGTCTGCATCTTCACTCGGAAACGGTACGCCAATCGCTCGTCTACAGCTGACTCGGCAGATCGGACACGTTGACGCGCATGTGCTCGCCTCTACCACCGCTCTAGCGCACCTCTCGTGGAAAAAGTGAGGGCACGTTCGCACACCTTCCTCGTCCGCGTACACAGCGGTTCGCTCCTTACACAATGGCTCAAAACAGATCGCGCACTCTTGATACTCCTCGGACACGTGTAGATCCCCACCACGCGTGCTGTTATCCCCTTCGAGCGCATCACACCACACATCGCTGCTTCTTCGTCGTCTGCTCTCCCTCTCCACGATCTTCTCCGTCGCCGACGCGCCCCGTCTCTTGTGATGCTCCGCCGGGTCGAACACTCCCGGTATCGCCGGCGCGAAGTGCTGGCGAATCTGCGTCTTATTCGCGTTCGCCGTGTGCGTCGGAATCCTCATCGCGTTGCCCATCGCGTGTCACCGTCGTCGTCGTCGCCGTCGTCCAACTCTCGTCGACGCGCGTTCGTTATCCTCTCTCGAATCGACGGTTCGGATTGCGCTGCACGATCCCAAACGCGAAACGACCGCACGTCCCGTCGTTCGCGCGCTCGACGTTTCGCGTCACTCGCGGGCCAAATCGATGACGCAGACGAACCCGCGTCTTTCTCGGGTCGTTTTCGTTCGTCGGCGTCGTCGGCGGCGGCGTCGTCGCGCGGCGTCGCGATTTGGAATTCGGTGGGAAGAAGCGCCACTGGGCACTCGCGTGACTCGGACAAAACTCGGACAAACGGGTATACATAAAGACCCACTTTTAAAGGTGATCATATTGTAAAAATATTATTTGTTCGCTTGACACGAACTTCTATACGAGACCAAGGGTCCGCGCGATCGTCAGGCGACGCGCGATCGTCAGGCGACGCGCGATTCATCGACGCGCGCGCACGCACGACGCGCACCGACCGCGACTGCGAGACTCCCTCTTTGAGTCTTTTCGTTCTCGCGTTCCACGCGTCTTTTCAGCGCCGCTTCGAGGGCAGACGTTCTCGCGATACGCACGCAGTTGAGGGCGTCGCTGCGTTCGGTTGAGGGCTGCGTGACGACCGAAACCGCCGGCAAAGATGTCGTTCCGTCCCGGTTCCAAGGCGAGCGAGCGCAAGAAGGGGTTCAAGAAGGCGATCGATGCGGATGAAGCGCGTCGTAAGCGCGAGGGTGCGTTCGAGAGACGATGGGTCGCGGTCGTCGTGACTTCGATTTTGCTTAAAAAAGAGGATCTGGCGGCTCTTTTAAAAGCTCTTTTGACGACTCGGTGGAATCGACGACGACGCGGTGGACTGACGATGAGTGAAACGCTTTTTCGTTTGTGCAGACAACATGATTCAAATCCGTAAGGATAAGCGCGAGGAGGCGATGTTGAAGAAGAGAAGGTGCGCGCGAAGGAGGACGCGAAGAAAGGCGAACGCACTTGAAGACGCGCGCGCGACCCGCGCTTGGGTTATTGACGACGACGCGAGGACTAACGATGGAGTTTGAATGAACGACGAAAACAGAGATGGTGCCGCGAGCAGTGCGGTTTCGGACTCGACGGCGATGACTGGATCGCCGAGCGGTGGTTCGATCACTAGCAAGTTGTCGCAGTTGCCGCAAATGTTTGAGGCGCTTCAGAACCCGGATCCGAATGTTCAGCTCGAAGCCACGGTGGCGTTCCGCAAGTTGCTCTCGATCGAGCGCTCGCCGCCGATTGATCAAGTCATCGAAACTGGCGCTACGCCGTGTTTTGTGCAATTTTTGCAGCGCACCGAGTTCCCCAAGTTGCAGTTTGAAGCCGCCTGGGCGTTGACGAACATCGCGTCTGGTACGAGCGAACACACCAACGTCGTCATCGATCACGGAGCTGTTCCGATTTTTGTCGCTCTCCTGAGCTCTGAGAACCCGGATGTTCGTGAGCAAGCCGTCTGGGCCCTCGGTAACATTGCCGGTGATAGCCCGAGATGCAGAGATTTGGTGCTCCACGCCAACGCTTTGCACCCGCTTCTTGGGCAGCTCAACGCGGAAGCGAAAATCCAAATGTTGCGAAATGCCACGTGGACTTTGTCCAACTTTTGCCGTGGTAAGCCGCAACCGGACTTTACTCTGCTTCGCGCGGCGCTTCCAGCGCTCGGCAGATTGGTGCACTCGAACGACGAGGAAGTGCTCACGGATGCGTGCTGGGCTCTCTCCTACCTTAGCGACGGCACCAACGACAAGATCCAAGCCGTCATCGAAGCCGGCGTTTGCCGTCGCTTGGTTGAGCTATTGGCGAGCAACCACCCAAGTGTGTTGATTCCAGCCCTGAGAACTGTCGGTAACATTGTCACTGGTGACGATTACCAGACGCAAATCATCATCAACTGTGGGGCACTCAAGGCGTTGAACGGCTTGCTGGTTGGCGACTACAAGAAGAGCATTAAGAAGGAAGCTTGCTGGACGGTTTCGAACATCACCGCGGGCAACAAGGATCAAATTCAAAGTATCATCGACGAGGGCATCATCCCGCCGTTGATTGAGCTCCTCGCCAACGCCGAGTTTGACATCAAGAAGGAGGCTGCGTGGGCCGTGTCCAATGCCACGAGCGGTGGCACGCACCAGCAAATAAAGTTTCTCGTTAGCAACCACTGCATCAAGCCTTTGTGTGACTTGATCACTTGTAGCGATTCGCGCATTGTCACGGTTGCGTTGGAGGGTTTGGAGAACATTCTCAAGGTGGGCGAAACCGATCGCGCCGCGGGTCCGGATCCCGAGGCGCCCAACGTCTTTGCGCAGCTCATCGACGAAGCCGAGGGCTTGGAGAAGATTGAGTCGCTTCAAAACCACACCAACAACGACATTTACGAAAAGGCGATGCGTATTTTGGAGCACTACTTCGGTTTGGAGGATGACGACGCGCAAAACCTCATGCCCGAGGTTCAGGGCAACCAGTTTGCCTTCGGCGTTCAGGGCGCGCCGCAAGGAGGCTTCAACTTTTAGCGGACAACAATCACTTATTAGACGACGAAGAAAGACGACGGAGAGGAGACGTGCCCATCACGCATGAAACGAATACACGATCATCACACAAAGTAGTGTTCGCGATACGACGATGACGACAATATGATTGTAACGAAACCAATCCAAATCAAATTCAGACAACCGCTACTCGTTTCGCTCTCAACAGAGGACTGTTTCGACAAAACGCGATTAAAAATCCAGCGTGTCGATTTATTTACACTGACCGATTTGGGCGACACGGCGGCGTCGCCATCCAACAACAAAACGGTCTCTTCGGCGGCGACACCCATGAGTACGAGCGCGACTTTAGTCCTCGCGGTGGCTACAATGATGTCAATCATTTTACAATTCTAGACTTTGAAATTGCTAAGATAGCGCGCTTTAATTTCTCTATAGCTTGAGCGACACGCTCAGCGCGTCCTTTTGCGGTATCCAATCGGGCTTCCACACTTGATCGTACTCAAACATTGCGTCGATGAGACGCGTATCGTACCGTCCCGCAGTCGTGTCCACGTACTCCAAAAATCCCGGTGCACCGGGATAGACGACGTTATCCGCGACGACCACGGTCCCCGAGCTCACGATTCCCGCCTTTTCGTACAGTTGTAAATCCGGAAGGTACCGCTCCTTGGCGTGGTCCAGAAACAACACGTCGGTTCGTCCACCCTTCCCCTTGACCGCATCCACGAACGCCCTCGCATCTTCCAACGCATCGCTCCCAGCCATCGTCAACACGGTGACCCGATCGCTCAACCCGGCGAAATCGAGAGCCCACCGCGCCACCTCGGCGTGTCTCTCCTCGTACTCCACGCACAGCAGCCGACCC
>Ga0222719_10002411_pt1 | contig 17081 bp, 16 predicted proteins | sample C33_34DmetaG_FD_165039 | JGI IMG/M metagenome (GOLD analysis project Ga0222719, IMG submission 165039) | Estuarine water microbial communities from San Francisco Bay, California, United States - C33_34D | ecosystem: Environmental > Aquatic > Marine > Unclassified | place: USA: California... | reverse complement strand
TCTCTACTTCTATATAAAGGTAATGCACCTTGAAGTAATCTTTCACCAGTACCTAATAGACCAGAAGATTGTAATGCTCTTTGTAATAGTTGTGCATCACTAAGATATGGACTACTCCCTCCAAACTTAATAAAATCTTTAAGCCATTGAGAGCCACCAGCTACTGCCATCATGGTTACTATCATAGCAAAAGTATTATATTGCATTCGAGGACTACCGTTTCTTAAATAATCATTCCATAACTTAGGTACAATATTAGCAGTGAATGTGGAAATAAAACCATTAAACTGTACAAACAACTGATAATGAGGATCTTGAAAGAACAAAGGTCTATTGAACGCTTGTGGGTTTTGAACTCTATCGTTAACAAAATACCAAGTAGCAGTGTTCATTTGGTTATCTAAGAATTTATAATCAGCATTATTTTCATCCTGCATAATAGCTTCGAATGTCATTTGATCATTATATTTACGGTAGATGTCTATCATACCATCAACATCCATTCCTAGATTAACTAATTGTCTATAGATTTCTAATTGATCTTGATTAAAATCAGCATAATCAGGTTTAGCAGATAATATTCTTATTCTATCACTAACAAAACCAGTTACTGCAGATGCTGCAATAGCCCTTTGTAACTGTGTAATACCAGCTATACCTGAATATTTAAAGAACTGTTTTTGCCACCAAGCTTTACTCACATCTGTCTCTCCGAGACCAAGACGAGTAGCAATAGCCGCATCATCATTAAATAAACCTGCTTTAGTTAATCTAACTTGTGCATCTTTATCTATGTTAGCTCTTGGAGGATAACCTAGTGCTTTATTTATTTTCATTTGAGAAGTTGCTTTAAAAATATTTTTTACTTCTTTAACACCAGCAAGTATACCTCGTTGTACATCTTTACCGCCTCTGCCTTGATATAATATCATAGCAAATTCTGGAAAAGAACTTATAGCTGATAAGGGTAAACCTACCATTGCAGCATAGAACGCTGCTGTCTGTTGAAATGCAGCTAGCTTTCTATTCTTAATAGTATTATAGTTACCTGTTCCAGCATCAATAATATTTTTAACATGAAAAGCAATATCAGCTACTTCTTCTCTACTTAAGCCATCTTCTGTTTCCATTTTTTCTAAAAGATAATCTAAGTTCTTTCCACCAGCTCCAAAGTAAGTTGTATATGCAGCATACTTAGCTGTTTGATTAGCTTGATTAATAAGATTTTGAAGTATATTATCATTAGCAAAGAGATCATATCCAGGCTTTGAAGATAACATATCCATAGAAGTCTTGCTAGCTCCAGGAACAAACTCTATTCCTTCAACTACAGAAAAATCAGTGGCATCTTCGTTGTTAGAAACCTTTAAATATAAATCATCTAAATCTTGCTTACTCATTTTAGGATTATATTTACGCATGAACTTATACCATGCATCTCTGTTTTGTCTAACTTTTTTCCAATCCCAAGACTTTTGATTTAACCAAGAATCTTTTTCTCTTTTAAGATCGGCTCTATTTTTTCCTTGACTTTTATAAACATTATTTTTTAAATCATATTCTGCATCTGCAAATAATTTTAATTCATTAATAGTTGCTTTTATATTATCAATATCTTGTTGAGTAAAACCATCAAGATCATTATTCATATAACGTTTAATCATATCAGAAATCTTTTGAGAATTAGTAACACTATCTATCATTCCAAATCTTCTAAACATTCTTTTAGGATTTATCATTTCAATTAAATTACTTCTCATTTGGGCTTCTGCTGCTTGTACATCATTACCTGAATAAGTTTTACCAGCTACCGTACCTATTAATGAGGCAACTATTCTAGCACTTTTAGATCTTCTTTGTATATCTGCATTTAAAGCAACTAATGAAGAAGCTCTATATAACTCTCCTACATATTTAAAAGGATCTTTTATCTTATCTATAAAAGTTCCTCTTGCCGCTTTACCTTGATCATACTTATCGCTTGTTCTGCTAGTACCTTTAGTTGGTTTAACATCTTTTACTTCATTATTAATATTATTTATTTCATTAAGTATAGAGCCTTCTGCTCCAACTTCTTGTGCCATCTGATCAAGCTTACCAAGCTGACCTATACGACCTGACTCTAGACCTTTTTGTGTAGCGTATCTATCACCAGCTTCGATAGCACCACCAGCCATACCAAATCCTGTACCTAATGTACCACCAGCAATAGCACTTGCAGCTAATAGATTAGCAAATTCATTAGGATTAAAATGTTTATCTAAACCTCCTTCTGACATTGCTGAAGAAGAAATATAACCTAATCCTTCCTGACCAGCTTCTGTAATCGCCTCAGCTCCACCACCAATAAGACCTCGTTTCATAAGATCTTTAAGTATACTACTATTATTTATATTGTCAGAAGCAAAGTTACTCATGCCTTCAATAGTTTCTTTAATAACTTTTTTACTTTCAGTAGCTAATAACTCTTCTGCCTTATCACGAGTCATGCCTTTTCCTAAGACACCTCCTCCAGCTACTAATGCTTCTATAACTTTTTCTCTACCTGCTTTAGTAAGAAACTCTGAAGGTTTCATAATAGCTTTAAGACCAAGTCTATCTAATAATGCCATTGCAGTACCAGCCATTATAGATCCTGCCGCATGTGATCTTCCTTTAGGACCAACAATATCATTCCATACTTGACCAGCATAAGTTGCTGCAGTAGAACCATAGGCTATAGGTATAGAAGCACCGCCAGTTACTGGAGCTAATGCAGTTCCAGCTAATAGAGTTATTAAATAAGGTGCAGACATAGATAGATTGTTAGTCATAAAATGCCAACCATCCATAATACTATCGATATCTCTGTAATCTAAACCTTTTAACGCAGGCATTTCAGCTAAATCTTCTTTAGCTAATCTTACCTCACTTGCTCCATACTTTTCTAACGCATCAATACCGAGACCGACACCAGCTAGTTCAGCAAATCCAGCTAGACCTGTAGCCATACCTTGCCAACCTGTATTCCAAGCAGATGTCATTTGGTTTAATGCAACACCTTCTTTTGTTCTGTCTGACTTTCTAAAATCTATACCGCTAAAAGGAATACTTCTAGGATCATAACTCCCTGATTGTACTATATTAATAGCTCGTCTATGATCTGCTTCATCTGCCAAGTCAAGACCCATCTGGTCTGCAACTACTTCTTTTACTGCTTGTGAATAATCTTTTTCATTAGTTGCGGTTGTCTTAAAGGTTATTGGTTTTCTATCAATATCACCCATCTCTTCAGTGACTATGTCTTCATATAACCTTTTTCCTTTAAGCTCTCTTTCTAATCTTCCAGCATAAGCTGCTTGCATACCTTCTTCATCTGTAAAAAGGTTTGGATTAATAGCACCTGATTCATAAAGAGTATTAGTTAGATCATCTCCGATTTCATTTTTAATTCTTATTCTTTTACGACCAAACGAATCCGTATATCCAAGATCTTCAATTTTATTAAATCCGCCAGCAGCAATAATACGTCTTACTGCTTCAGTAGATTCAACACCACCAACTTGACCTCTTTTAAATCGTAAACCTTTATCCTCATCTGGAATAACTTTAGCTGTCTCAGGAGCGTTATATCCCTGAATACGATAATTTTGTTCACCATCAGTAATAGTATCAGCATCTATTAAAGTAAAACTTCTACCATCACTTGTTTGTATATCAGCCATTTAGACCTCCTGTAAAATAAAGTATCCCTAAGGGATTCTCCCCTATAAGGGTGTGTTAAGAATCTCTTAGGGATTTTATTTATGATTTCAATATCTTATTGACTTCGTCTGGACTTGTTCTGCTTACCCATAAAGTAAAACCTGAATATTGTCCTTTATCTTTTTTACTTGCATCATTAACCGCCATAGTTCTTTCTTCTGGAGGTAATTTTACCCATGCTTTGTAATAAGCTTGCCACTCATTAGCATACTCTTCCGCAAAAGGTTTTTTATTATCCATAGAACTTTTAATTTTATCATCTAATTTTTGTAGATTTTCAGGTGAAGTTCCTGTAATCATATCAGGCGATATTCCAGTTAAAGGCTTAAATGCTTCAATCCTAATAAATGATTCTAAGTTATTAGGTTTAGTACCTGTATTTCCTGCTTTACTATATGCTGCTTTTGCTTGTAAGTATTTTTCCATAGCTCTTTCAATAGCTCTTTGAGTTTCAGGAGCTTGACTTATACTAACCTTATTATTTCTAATAATTCTTCTATAAGCAATATTGGCATCTGCACCTACTGGCTCATATGCAACATAACCCTCATCTCCAGGTTCAAGACCTTCGCTTTTATTAAGAGCATCTGCATACGCTTTACCAAAAGTATCATAACGTTTAGCTACTGTAGCATCACCATGTACTTTATCATCCCACTTTTCAGCACCTTTTATATCTGGTACAGCATAGGTTTGACCATCAACTTTAATATAATCTATCCCATCATCACCTTTATAGGTAGTTGCTTTACCATATCCAGGAACATTTATCTCTCCTGATATACTTTCTAGTTTAAGGGATTTTGCTTTAGGAATAAGATCATCTGGATCTGCTGTTTGCGAATAAGTTGCTAATGAAGCTGCAGTAAATCTATCTGCAAAATCTTTATCAAGCACTGCTTTCTTTGCATAAGCCTGATTTGCATTAATAGTTTTCATATAATTCTTCATAGAATAATTTAAAGAACCACCATGACTATACCCTAATGCACGAGATCCAGCATAAATAAGTGCCATCTTTGCTAGCTCATCGCCATTAAACATACTTTTAAAAGCATTACCAAAATATTCTATTGACTTATCTAAGACTTGTCCACCTATTTCCTGACCTTTATTCATAAGGTATTGACTAAAGTCTCCTTGGTATGGTCCTGTAAGATTTTTCTTAGCCCAAGCATCATCCACTTCATCAAGATTTAATTTACCTTCCCCATAATCAGCATCATTAGTTTCTTGTACTACTTTATCGGCTATTTCTTTTTTACCTAAAATACTATCAATCTTTTCTTTAGCTTTTAATTCATCTGAAGTAGGCTTTTCTATTTCTTTTCTTTCTTTTACTTTATTTTTATATTCTGATTTAAGGCTATCCCTTGTTTCTGTTAATTGTTTAAGTTTTTCAGCATCCGAATCTGTTACATTAGATCCTTTCTTTCTTAATTCTTTTTTAAATTCACTTAAATCTTTTTCAGCATCATCTAAACCTTTGGAAAATAAAGTTCCTTTCTTAACAATATTTTCTTCTTCTTTAGCTTGTTCTCTTTTATTTTTAGTTCTAATCTTTTGAATCGTAGGATCACTAGCTATTGAAGGAAATGTTTCATCAAACTTTTTCTTTATGGATTCTAAAAAGCCTAACTCTTTTTCTTCTTTCGGAACACTATCATCTTTAGTGCTAGCCTGAGCCGACATAATACCTGATTCCATAGGAGTACTATCATACACAACTGGTCTAGCCATTGGCATAGGCACTTCGTTTTCATTCATAGCTATATTTACTTTATCGGCATACTCTTGACCACGAGGACCAAGCTCTTCTTGACCCATCTTAGATTTACGAACATTACCAGCACCTGAATGATAAGCAGTTATCACTTCATCTTTAGTGAAATCAGGATTAGCTTTCATAATACCTTGTAGATATTGTTTAGCAAATGCTCTAGATTTATCTGGATCAAATCTTTCATCAAGACCTATGGGAGTTACCCCATACCCAGGCTTTAGTGCTGTTGCTTTCATTATCTGATATGGACCACTAGCACCTACCTCTGAGACTGCATTGACATCTCCTCCAGACTCTACTTGTTTAATAGCATCGAGCATGGTATCATCAATGATAGGACCACCTTCTGCATTATAGCTAGGTATTGGTCCACCTTGTTTCTTTTGAATAGCACGACCCATATCATTAAGGTCATCTAACATTGGTTGTACTCCAGGAAGTCTTGATGCTTCGGCATTAATAACATTCTCTCCAGGAGTAAGCATGGCTGGCACTGTATCAGTTCCTTTTGGTTTAAATATAGAAGGATCTGGTTGAGGTATTTCTTGAAGAGAAGGCACATCAAATTCGTAGGAAAACGTATTTCCATACCTATCTTTTTCTGTATACTTTTTAATGTGCATAGTATTCTCCTATGTATTTATTGATTTATACATCTCATCACTGTATGTTGTGTCAGCTCCTAAAGGATCTATTGATAATGGATCGACTGAAGGCATAGTAGGTGGCATGACTTGATATTGAGGAATTTGACCAACCATAGGCATAACCTTTTGAGTAGGTGGCATAGTTTGATATTGTGGCATTTGACCTTGAACCGCTTCAGTCATTATCTCATTATATAATTGATCAGGGTCTGGTTGATTATTCATCAATGCCATTGCTTGTTCTTTTGACATTGTACCTTCTGCATTATACTGAGGAGACAACGGTCCAACCATTCCACCTTCATTAAACAATCCAAGTGCTTTACCAGCAAGTAATCCAGCACCAACATAAGGTACTGCTGTTCCTAATGCTGCCATGCCAGCACCTGCTCCAGCACCACTAGCTGCTGCACCTAAGCTTGGTCCAGCCATTCCCATCGTAGCTGGAGTAGACGAAAGCATTGCCGCATTAGCTGCACCTGCACTAGGAATTGCTCCCATTAAAGCACTTTGACCTTTGTCTAATGCACCTTCCATGGCTCTTTGTTTAACCATATCACCCATTTGTCCAACCATTCCTTTTTCTTGAGGAGCGAGTGGGGCTACTTGTGCTTGATACTGTTTTATTTGCATCTTTTCTTTTTCATTTGGGCTTGCTATACCGAGTTCCATTACTTACCACCTCCTGAAGATGTTTGAGTTTGCTGTTGTGGAGCACCAGATAAGTAACCGAAATATCTTTGAGCACTTGTATGTGGAGCATCCAATCTTTCTTGTTCATATTTCTGTTTAGCTGTTCCAACTTTACCTAATGTAGAAGCTGCTTCTTCCATCCCAGAAATACCTTGTTGTCTTTGTTGTTGTCTCATCTCTTGGAGTTGTAGTGACCTATCTGCTAATGCACCGCCCATTGCTTTTTCAAAACGAGCACTACCGAGTCCACCACCTGTTGATGCACGACCAGCAGCTGTTCCCATAAGGTTTTGAAGATCTCTTTGTCGAGCTGCTTCAGTATCATAAGCACCTGTGCCTTCAATCATAGCCTTAGCTTCTGCTTCTTGAGTACCTGAAAGAGCTTTTTGTTTAGCAAGAGCTTCTTTTTGTTCAGGTGTCATGGCAGCTACAATAGCATCTGGTCCTTCTTTAACTTCTTTTTCATAACGACCAGTAACATCTTTAAGTACTCTTTCTAGATAAGGTTTAAACTCATCATCAATACCTGATTTAGTTACGGTTGTTCCACCACCACCGCCTTTCATACATATGTTATTATTTATTTTATTGGCAAGAGACTTAGGTAATCCCTCAGTGTCTATTCTCATATCATATAGACCTAAATTAGGTTCATAGTTCATTTTTATTCTCCTGTATTACACCTCTTACTGAGACATGTAGTTTTGCATTATATCTTTTTTGTAAGAAGCGACCATACTGTAATGCTTCTTCTTCACCACGAACAGAATCTGCTCGCCAATGTTTTCCACCGTGTTTCTTTATGTGTTCCATCATATAATCAAATAGTCGATAGACAACGTAGGCATTGTTATAGTCATGATCGACAATGCAATCTTTAACATCCATAACCCATTGATTATTATAGTAATTACTGAATGTATCAGCAGAAAGAAAACCTCTTAGCTGGTTAGTTTTATTATAGTCTCCTATAACAAGAGCATGTGGGCTTCCTTCCTTTTGTTTTTTAACTAATGATAAAAAATATTCTATCCAAATAGCTTCATTCCTCTCATAACCATAATAGTTATTATCTTTAGTTGATTTATTCATAAGCTGAATAGCTTCGAATACATCGTTGTCCTCTATAACTTTAATCATCATATCAATCCGCTTGCAAATAGATTTCTAGCAAATTGTTTTTGTCCTTGTTTTCTAGCATAAAAAATATAAACACTTATCCAATTATCTAAGAATCCTTCATGATCTATATCTTGATTCTTTTCATGTTTCCTATAGCTAATTACATTACCATTAGTATTTACAAGTGCAGATAATAAAACAGTATCATCATCATCCGAATAATTAAATCCATACTCTGATAACCCTATAGCTGAAGGGCATTTAAAGTAGTATTCTTCAAATTCATTAAATCTAGAATCAAAATCTTTACCTTCTTCATTTATCCAAATAGATTTACTAAATATAAAGACATCATCATGAGCCCAATCAGGATAATTTTCTTTTTCTACCCAATATTCTCCTGATAATAATATAGCTGACTTTTGACTTTCTAATAAATGAACTCTATGGGCAGAACCAAAAGTATTATTTGCATATTGTTGACATATTCTTCTAGGTAAACAAGTCCTCATAGTTAATTCATTAAAGTATTCATGTATAAAGGGCTCTTGCACCATAAGTGTATCGTTACTTTCTACCCAACTAAAACTTTCTTTTAATCTATCAAAGTTTACATTCCAATTATCATGAAAGCTAGGGTAATTTTTACTAACTGTTCCATTTTGTAATGTAATAATTTCTGCCATATATTGTCCTCCTATATATAATTAGTGGCATCCCCAATAAGTAAGGTATTAACTCCAGTTCCTGCTGCATTTATCCGATCACTATCCCAAGCCCATTTACCAGTAGTACTTCCTGCCGAATCACCAGTGCTAAATCCAAAGAAGCTTCCACTAGTTGTTCTTGAATGGTAAGAACCATATTCTACATCAATATAACCTGCACGTATAGTCGTACTATTATGCCTAAGTACTCCTCCTCTATAAAAATTCCAATAAGTAGATCGCCAAAAATAGTCTCGTTCTGAACCTAAACAATTACCTTTAACCACAGCTCCATCACATTCTGTTTCAATCTCTGTTCGAGAAACTTGTTGATGTGTTTGAGTTACTGTTGGATAATAAAACATTGTATTTGATGGCATTGTATTTACAGTTATATTATTATATTGATTAGGAGTGGCTTGAGTTGACCAAGTAGACACAGGTCCACTGGCATTTCTAGCACTCAATCCACTTCCAGTAAAAGTATTTGTTGCATCTGTAGGAAAAGAAACAGAAGTTAGTTGTTTAAGTATCAAAGGATTTTTTCTATTATCAAATGCAGCTGTGCCATCACTCTTAAACACTGTCATGCCAAACGTTTCACTGCCTGTAACAGCTCTTGCATCAGCAAACACAATTAACTTAGGTATTTGTGAAGAGCCATAGCTACCTGTTGCTGAGTTTCCACTTGAGCCACCTGTTGTTGTATAGCCTTGTTTTTGAACTTTAAATACTGCAACAGAATTATAATTGCTAGTCCCTGGAATACTTGTTACAGAAGTAGTCGCATAACCATCGCCTACATGAGTTGGTTGACCTGTTTCATCAGCTTTAAAAGGAAGATAAGTATTACCATCAGTTGTAACAACGCCTTGATTTCCACCAGAAGTAAAACTAGTTGGCATAACACCATTAGTTACTTGTACTGAAACTCCGCCATTACTGTCTGCTCCTACTAAAGGAACTACTGAACCATCCCATACAATTTTAAAACTTATAATACCATTAAAACTAGTTCCTTGAAGAAAAAAATTAGGTTGATTTTGAGCATATAAAGCTATAAAATGATCTCCACTACTAGGTGTTGTTAAATAAGGTGCTCCTGTGCCTATATTTGCTGTAGCTGATTGATATTCTATACCTGATAAAGAAGTTACTATTTGTGAACCACTTGGGTTAGAACCACTATCAGTTATAGTAGGGAATCCTTTATCACTTATTAATTGCACTGTCCATGTGTTTCCAGATTGACTTACTTTTTCAATGGCATAGTATCTGTCAGTAAAAGGTGTTGTAAAAAATGGAACTGGTATATAAGCACTATTTAAATTAAATGTATAAGTAAATCTTGTTAAGCCACCATAATTAGTAAATGGCACACTAATAGAAGGGTTTGTAACTGTAGTATGATGATGTAAATTTCTCATTGCATCGCTAATAAGAAACTCATTATTGTTATTTTTTATAGTTAAACCAAAGCTCATTTTGCAAACACCAAAACATAAACTGTCCCTGATTGTATTGTATATGTACCTGATACTGTTGTTGAACCAGAAGAATTAATACCAGTAACAGTAACTGTTGTTCCTGATATGCTTACTGTAGGTAAAACAAATTGTTCATCTAAAGGCGGTTGATTTAAAAACACTATTGCAGTAGATATTGTAGCCCCTGTAGGTAAGAAACTAAAACTTTTAGTAACTGATTGTCCTTCTAATACTGGAAAAAAGTCTACTTGTAATAATGTACTGTCATCTAATGTAAACACTGGTGTTGAAGAAGCATTTCTTAATTGAAATCCAGTTGCCATATAAGTCCTCCTCTATGGTAAAAAGTTTAAACCTCCTAAAGCGACTCTAAGATTTCCACTATCCCAAACTTCAATTCGATTATGAACTGAATTAAGAAACATACCTGTGGCATTAGAAGCAGCTGTCCCTGAAGATGAACTTGTTGGATCTGTAGTGTAGATTACAGGTCCACCGACAACCACTGAGCTCGCAACAGCACCACCTCTTATATCAACGTTATTAAACTCAGCATCACCACTGTCTCTTTGTATTTGCCAACCAGTGCTTCCAGTTACGTAATTATCTGATTGTATATTAGTTCCAAAGTTTACTGAAGGTATTGGTGTGTTGAATGTGACTGTTGCAGTCGCTGCATCTGGAGCTTTTACTGCACGAAATCGTGCTGACCAGAAAAATAATGTTGTTGTGCTAATTGTTACTTGTACAGGAGTTGTTTGCCAGCCAGAAGTAAGACTAGTAAATGCACCAGTTGAAAAATTAAAATCAGTAGCACTAGGCGTTCCTGGATTGTTAGCCGAGGCTTGCGTGTAATAAACTATACCTTCACCAGTCTCATTAGGACTAACTCCAACTGCACCATTCTCAACCATTTTAACAGGAGTTGACCATGTTAATGTACTATCTGTACCATCAGAGCCTACAACTGTTGCTATTGCAGTGCTAATGTAAGCAGGTGTTGTGTCACCTGTGCTTGCTGCAGGCAAGTTTAAACTCCAAACTTGACTACTAGGTGTACCTGTTGGCACTGTTAACGTTGTTGTTCCAAAGTTGTAAGATCCGCCTGTAGGTGTTCCTGGAGCTGTCCCTGCCTTTCGAATGAAACAATCAACTGATCTTGAACTACTTCCATTAACAGAAAATATTTGAGGACTAGACCAACTTGAATCAGATATTATTTCTTGATCAACATTAGCCGATATATTAACTACAATAACCCATAAGTAATCTCCGTTAACTATAGATGGAGGTGTAGTTGTCCAATTAGCTGATCCATAGGGCGGTGAGGTTGTAAATCCTACTTGACTATAACTGTAAGTTAAGTCTTGAGTTAATACTGCAGGGGTGCTAGCTGTTGTTGTTCTTGTATAAAGATAAATGGTTGCTGCACTAAAACCTTCTACACCTACGACTGCTGCTTCAGTTGGATTAATGCTAGGTGCTAATAAACCTTTGTTAATAGCTTCGGTAACTTGATTCGCCCACGCATCTTGTGGGCTATCCCCAGATATTGGTGGACGATTAATAGCCATTATCTAGTACCTCCTTTGAGTATTTCATATTGTAACCCTGAAAGATTCCAGTCGTTAATTGCTGTTTCTGTTAGCTTATAATTTAAAAATCTTCCAGTTTCTCTAATTCCTATTTTATAATCACTAGACACATCAAAGTTATTTGATACTCCTGTAGTCGGATCAACATCTGCTCCAGGATAGTTACTTCCTTTAACATTCATTGTCAATACAGCATTAGAGCCTTCAATCTTCATTGCGATATTAGATAATGTTTCAGTATCAAATTCAGGACTCATACCTAGTTTCTTACGTTCTATAAAAGATTCATATGCAGTTGAATTAACTAATGAATATGTTTTATCTGCATACATTAACTCAGTGCCATAAGAAAATAAAGGAACTCTTTCATTAGGATTGTTTAAGTAAGGTACTATAGTGCCTGAAGTAATAGCACTCTGCATCCTTCTTATTGTCCAGTTATTAAGCCGATAATTCCAAATAAGACATTCATTAACTTCTGTATTACTTCCTTTAGGATAACATATCCATAGCTCATCTTTAGCTTGATACTTAAGAATAAATAATTTTTGTTCATATGCCTTATTTAAGTTATCAATAAAGTATCTTCTTACTCTACCATCTGATACTGATTGAATAGATCCTGGATGACCTCCAAATACATATATATCATTACTTCCGACAACTAAATGACGACCATCATATTCTTGAACTGCCTCTAATGTTTGAGCACCATAACTATCTGTTACTGTTGAAACTGAAAAAGGCACTGATGAGCTTCCTGTTTGTTCAAGTGAATGAATAGAGTTATTTGTGTATATATACATTCGACCTTGTAGTTCTGCCATGTCTTGAACAGTTCCTGTAGACGATAAAGTGAATTCATCTGCAGTATTTACACCTGCAGCAAAAGGATTCCAATTAGCAGGTATAGAGCCTGGAGCAGCAACATCAGAAGTCCTTACAACCCCTGCAAGTCTTCTTACTATTGTTGTATTTGTACTATCGTACTCTGTAAGGTTACCTGCAACTAATAAGTTTTTGTATGCCCTTATAACTGCACATCTAACTTTAACTATATTGGTAGTACTCACCTTAACTGTTACTATATCACCATTTACTACCATAGCTGAGCTAGGAGTTATTATTGTTGTATTTGAATCTGTATCATTTGAACATGTAAATGTTGTTTGATTGCTTCCAGATGAGTCAGTTGAATTACTTCCTAATGCAGTAAACTTAGCAAAGTTCCTAATTGTATTAGTAGAACTATTAACAATAGTTATTGTTGCATGTTGTTTAGTAAAGTCAACAATCTTTCCAAGATTAAAGTCTAATGTTTGATTTGCTGAATCCCATATTGTAGAGGATATTTCTTCATTTGCATAATAAGAATCCCATCCAGGAAGATCATACATACTGAGGTTAGCTATATTAGTATTTCCAGGAACATCTTGAATATAAAGAGGTTTTTCAACTCCATTATTAATAATGAAAGTGAATCCTCCATTAAACAAAGTATGTTGCCAAGTTCCTCCTTGTGCAATGCCTGTCTTTAATGTGTTAATAGTTTGGACACCATCATTTTTTATAGCAATAATACTATCGGTAGATCCGTTATTAGTCACAACAATATAATAGCCTGTTCCTGCACCCAAATTAGGAGTATCCCAAAAGGCTACATGTATAATATTATCAGAAAAAGGTGTTGTTATACTTTCTTCACCTTCCATCTTTCTAACTGCACCATCTCTAAATCTTACATTTAAGCAATCTGTAAAAATGTTTTGTGCAAGAGAAGCAGCAGGCATATCTTTAACTACACCTGCAGATGCTATATCATTAATTGGTATAATTTGACCTGCCATTTACTTCTCCTTTTGTTCTTTTCTAAGCACACTCTCTAATGCCAGTTGTTGGGTCGATAAAGCAAGCTTCAACCTTGTCTTCTTCTTGAGCCACTTCCTCAACTTCGCCAGATATCTTCTTTTCTTCTTCCACGGTTTCGTTAAAGATTCCGAATCGTTTTCCATCAATACGGAACGTAGTACACCCTTTCGCCCCACCTTTCCATGCATCAACATATACTTGTTTGAATGAATCATAATCAACATCACCACTTACGTTACAAGTTTTTGAACAAGCACTGTCAATATAGTGTTGAGCCAATAATAACACTTCTAAGTGATCATTAACACTAATACTATCTGCAGTACGACCCTCTACTCCATGCGAGTAAGCATAGTCTCTTACGGTTTCAACAACTGGACCATCAAATGTCTGTATTGTTCTATCATATTTATGACTAAAGACAGGTTCAATTCCTCCACTAACATTATCACTGATTATACTAATAGTACCAGTAGGTGCTATCGATGTAAGATGGCTATTTCGTATTCCATGTTCTCTTATGAGACTCTGAACTGAAGCAGGCAATGACCTGATATAATTACTTTTAAGATATTCTTTTCTAAATAAAGGAAAAGCACCTTTATCTTTTGCTAATTCAGCAGAAGCTTTATAGCAGTTATCTCTTAGACATGCAAAGATTTTTTCTGCCCATGTCATGAATTCTTTTGATGCATATGGATATCCAAGCATTTCACCAGCATTTGCCATACCAGTAACACCTAATCCCATACGTCTTTTATTCTTGGCTTCATCTTCTTGTGCTTTAAGTGGATAGATAGTTCTATCAACGACATTATCCATAGCTTGTACAACTGGCTTTATATCTTTTTTAAACTGAGTAAAGTTAAAAGTATAGCCATTAGACTCTTTTTCAAGATACTTAGTCAAATTAAATGAGCCTAATAAACAAGCACCATAAGCTGGTAGTGGTTGTTCACCACAAGGATTAGTTGCATAGATATCTTCACAGTACCATAAGTTATTCATCTCTTTAATACGATCAATAAAGAGAACTCCAGGCTCTGCCCAATCCCAAGTTGACGACATTATTTCATCCCATACCATTTGGGCTGAAAGAGTGCCACGATGCTCACCATTAAAGTAAAGGTCATAGTCAGACCCACTGTCCAGAGCTTCCATAAATGCATCTGTAATTCCGACTGATATATTAAACCCTGTGAGCTTATCATTATTACGTTTAGCTCGTACAAAGTCAAGTATATCAGGATGGTCAATCCTAAGCACACCCATTTGTGCTCCTCTCCTGTGACCAGAGCTAGCAATCGTCTGACACACTGCATCAAACACTTGCATAAAAGAAATAGGACCACTAGACTTACTATCAAGAGATTTTATATGATCTCCTCTTGGTCTGAGCTTACTAAAATCGTATCCAATGCCTCCTCCCTTTCTCATGGTCTCGGCAGCTTCACTTGCTCTTTTCATAATACATTCCATGCTATCTTCAATATCACCTGATACAAAGCAATTATAAGCAGTTGTAATACGATCAGAACCTATAGCCGATTGTACTCGACCAGCAGGTAAGAATCTCATCTCTCCTAATATTTCTTCTAGTACGAATCTATGTTCATCACCATCTGATAATGTTCTTGCTATCCTACTTATCTTATCATTGAAGGTCTCTCCCTTCTGTCTGTATTTCATTTCATCTATTTCTTGAGCGATGGTCATAGTTGGACCTTCATAGTTTCTATTTCTTAGCATGTTCTTACCTCTATTGTTAATGACGGACTACCCCTTAAAGGGTGTTTTTTATGCTAAGCCTGATACTCTCCAGTCTTTATCATTTCAGTAACTTCTACTGCTCTACTGCCTACTTGTTTAGCCCAATTTGAATCCATCATTTCAATAGCTGCTGTATCATAATCATGTGCTTCTAATGCAGCCATAGCATTTTTAAACTTCATAGCAGTGCCTATACCTACATTAAATACAAAGTTAATAAGAGCTTCTTGTCTTACTTCATCAAGATCACTATACCAAGGCATGTATCTCTCTATAAGATTCTTAGTTCTCTCTATATCATTTTGTAATAAATACTCTATCTCATCTTCAGATAAACCTACATCTTCTAGGTTTCTCCCTACACCTATTGTCCATTTATCTGCAGTACATTTATATAAAGTGTCTTTAACACCTTCATGTCGTTTTAATATCTCTATAAGTTTGCTCATGCTTTCCTCGCTTTAGTTATTTTCTTTTTAGCCTTTGGAGTATTCGCCGCAAACTGTTTTCCTTTTTTAATAGCCGCTCTTTTTGCCCTAGTGGTTGAAGCGTGTTCAGCTGCTGTGAGAGATCGAATAGCCGAAGCTGGCATATACCTTTCACCAGTAGCTTTCGGACCTTGAATCGAAGGCTTGCCACTCTTTGTCCTCCATTTTTGTTTTGTCCATTTAGTTAAACTCTTTTGTTCTTTAGTCTTTGCCATTACGACTTGTATCCTCCTCCTTTAGCCTTATATTCTTTAGCCACCATCTGCATTTTCCTTGCAGAGATCTGTCCAGGCTTACCGCCTTTATTTCCTGCAAGTATTCTGTTATATATGCTTTTACGTAGCCCAGGCTTAGTATAATTACCAGCGGCATTAACTGTCGATTTCTTTTTTAACGGTACTTTCTTTTTGCCATTCATACTCAGCCTCCTTATGACATATGCAGTTACATTCTTCTATTTCACATTCATATAATACACAGGTTTCACACTTCATTTAGTCAATCCCTTTTGTTTTTCATATGTACGAAGACCGCCAAGACCAAGCATACCCATAAGTACGGTCATAAGAGATCCCATATCAAATATAGGAAGCTCTGGTATCACGACTCCAAGATAAGCACAAAGAAACATTGTTATAGGAGCTAACACAAAGTGCCATGCTAAAGCAATACCACATGTCCAACCTATAAAAGGTCTCCAACCAGCTACAAATATACTTTTATGTTTAGCTTCTTCTCTGTTAATTGATAATTGTCCTTTAGCTAACTCTTGAGCATGACTTTCAGCCATAGTAGCTACTTCATGAGCTAACTTATTCTTCATGTCTTTATCTTCTATAAACTTACCAAGAAGATTACTGACTGGTCCTATTAAAGCAGTAAGCATTATATATGTTCCAGATGACAGTGATTAGAGCCTACAGGCACATTGACAGTTTTTACAGCACCCATTTCGCATGAACTTAATAACATTATAGACATACTTAATAAAGCCAATTTGTAATAGTTTTTCCTTAAACATTTCATACTCCTTTATTTATCCTCTTTTTTAATTTTACATTTAAATCTGCATCAAGACTATTTTTTATAAATATAGATATAGCGAGATGTGTATCACCAAAGAATAATAACCTATCTCTATAATACAATCTTCCTTTTCTATCTAGCTCTAGCCTA
>Ga0222719_10002409_pt1 | contig 17086 bp, 18 predicted proteins | sample C33_34DmetaG_FD_165039 | JGI IMG/M metagenome (GOLD analysis project Ga0222719, IMG submission 165039) | Estuarine water microbial communities from San Francisco Bay, California, United States - C33_34D | ecosystem: Environmental > Aquatic > Marine > Unclassified | place: USA: California... | reverse complement strand
AACTGAAGAGCACCCGCAGGTTCCACATTCATGATTGCTTCGGTACGATTTGGGAAATGTGGTCGTGCAGAGCAACAGGAAAATGATCTGGGTCTTGTTTTTGCCAGTGTTCGTCGTATCCATTTTGATATCTTGGTTGCCATCGTCCGATAGGCGAATTTCGCCTCTCCAACTACGTTAGAAGTAGGGCTATTACCTTAGCGCGCACCTTTCGTGACTGGACTTTCGCAAGATTCGGATCGTTCTTGCACGTTTGTCTATCAAGCAGAGAGTACAGTTCAGTTTGTAAACAAATCTGGATTCGACTAAATACGAACGACGATGGCTCGCCTTCCACATGGATCTTCTAAGAACGTGGGTGTCGGAGCTCACTCGCTCACACATTTTCTAACGGCTTTGAACGCGGCAAATTTGGGACAGAAAGACACGAACGAATCTAAGAGGTTCCACGAAGTCTCTCGTGACAGCATTCGAAAAGAGTGAGCCCTCTCTTAACAACAACCAAAGCAAGATTGACTCATATGCTACTTGCACGATACAAACGGACCGAGAAAGAGGTAGCTATCCAGGATTACTCGACAAAGAATTGCGGCTCGAGAGTGGTACCCATCAAACAACAATCCTTTCTCGATGTCACAAAATTCACCAACACCATCTGGTGTGTTCGCATTATCCAAACGGGAAAAACCTGAGGGTACAGCAAACGATCGCAGCATGTCGCCTCTTGCACCACACCTCGCATCATGCAATATAACGACGTCCTCCGCGACTGCACCCGTAGTGGGGCGGCATCACAAGAAAAGCAACTCCTTGGTGGGATTTGATCCCCTCTTGGAGATCAAGGAAGATGTTCCCGGCCTCGATAAGATTGCCAATGGGTCACAGCAGGACAAGAAACAAACTGGTCTCGCGACGCCACCCTTGTTGCCACAGCAAGATAGTCGCAGTCCCGAAATGTCACCAAACCAACTTTCGAGTGAACTCCGCTTGCTGGCTACCGAAATCGACAAGGCTTCTCCTGTCGCCCCCAACAGTGCGGGACGATTAAAGAAGAAATCGTTTCTTCTCGGAGGTGCTAACAATGCCAACAAACTCCCATCGTTGCCTTGGAAGAAAGGACACCGCAAGTCGCATTCTATGACGTCTGCGGGCGTTGGAGGTACAACGAATGATGTCTTTTCCATGGCCATTTCGTCACCCAGCAAACCAACAACGGTTTCCCGAGGTCGAACTGTGGCTGCCTTGGTGAGTCATTCCGCCGGATCAACGGCATCCTTGACATCTCCCATGATGCAGGAGTTGTGGTATTCGTCGTCCAATGGAAGTTCTATCAAGGAGGCCTTGTCAATGCCATCGCTTGCAAAACCTCGTGCAACCTCCTTCTTGACCGGAAAAGAGTTTGTCAGGTCGTCCGAGCAAGAAGCCACTGAATGGCAACTTCAAATTCCTGAAAAGAGCGAGTTCCTGGTAGCTGCACGACTTTGTCAGTTTCTGGAGACGTACTATCGCGGGGAGGATCCATGTCTGGACCTTGGATCTTTGGCAGGGTACAATAATATGGATCTGCAACAGTTTGCTCAAGGGAGTCACATCTGTGGAACCATTGATCCGGCCCACCGATCGACCGTCCAGTCACTGCTAGGTTGCGGGGCAGATATTCTGCAAGTCCGGGGCCATATGATATCGGGTAATGATGCAGACGATACCGGCAACCTAGACAATCGTCGCGAATTTCTCATTCTTGAACGACAGCATTTGTTGGTTTGCGTTTTTCGAGGAACAAAGGCCGAGCAACAGGGAAAATTCAGCAAGCAGTCTGAGATTATGACCCTCAAGGAAAGCGAGGAAGTTTCTGTGTTTGCAGATCGTCTATTGGCACTATCTGAAATGGAAAAGGAAGCTTTCTCTATTCTGGATCAGTTGTCCGAAGAGAGTCCTTTTTGTGATGTCATATTTGTGGGGCATTCCTTCGGAGCGGCAATGGCTACCTTGGCAGCTTATCGGTATGCAGCAGGCCGTCCTGAACTCCGCGTGGAAGCTCTCACCACAAGCTGTCCAAAAGTGGGAATGGAGAATCTCCGTTTGTCGGCGCATTCGCTTCCCAACCTTAAGGTGATGCGTGTGGAGTTGGGTAATGCTCGCTCTCATGCCAGCCACGGAGGATCTCACATTGGGCATACCATCCGTGTCAATCCGTCAGCTTTATCGTCAAAACTTGGAGTACAACATAATGCGCTGGTCAAGGCTTATAAATTTGGAGACTGCACTTCGGAATCAAATGTTGCTGTTCGCACCTTTTTCAAACGGGATCGTGATATTGCTGACTACGTAGACAGTCTCGCGGCCATCCAACAATGGGTCCAGGACTTTCACCGTGAAGATGGAGCCGGAGTGAAGGGGGAAGATAATGAATCGAGGCAGATGGTGTAGACCATCCAAAGCTCTTCGTCGCTATTCTATCCAATGGATAGCCTGTCATAATCTGTGTTTATATTTGTGAAGTCACACACTGAAGTTAAAAACCGGGCGTTAAACCCCAATCATGATGAAATATAACATTGTTACTATTACTTTGACTCTCTTAGCTTTCGTGACGGTAGTTTCGCACGGTCTGAATAAAGAAATGGGCATTCTCCTCCGGGGTGGCGGCTTCGATACCATGTCCAAGATTCATCACGTGGCCAGTAGGTCCGGCCTTTTTCAGAATCTCGTGCGTTCGTTCTTCGATGACATCATGGTTCGCCATCAAGACAGCAGGGTCAAGATTCCCTTGGACCCCACCTCGTCCCTTCAAACCAGCGCTCTTTCGTCCGGCCTCCACCCTGTCCCTTCCGTCAGCCATATCTACGGTCCAGTCCAGAGAGACGACGTCGACTCCAGTGGCAGCCATTCGCTCCAACAATGCCCCAGAGTGCTTAATGTAGACAACCGTGGGGATCTCTGGGTATTTGGCTTTGATTTTATCGAGTATTTGCTTCTGGTACGGAGCGGCAAACTCATCGTAATCTCTGGGTGACAAGTGTCCAGCCCACGAGTCGAAAATCTGGATTAGTTGGGCCCCATTCTCAATCTGGTAGAGAGCATAGTCTCCGATATTGTCGGCGAGAATTTGAAGAATGGAGTGAAGCAACTTGGGCTCATTCAGAGCCATCTTCTTAATTTCCAGGTATTCCTTGGACGTTTTACCTTCGACGAGGTAAGTTGCGAGTGTGTATGGGCATCCGACAAAACCGAGGACGGCTGTCTCGGGGCCGACCTCTTTACGTAAGGCCTTGAGAGCTTCTGCGACAAAAGGAGTGGATTCATAGGGGTCGATTGCGTGCAACTAAAACCAAAACAAGGAGAATGTAAGGACCGGCATACAAATACGAGGTCACCATGTCGAAGACACACTTCAACCTACCTGTTTGACGTCGTCGTAACTTCGCATGGGTGTCATGATGGGTCCCAATTTTTCGTCGATGGTAAAGTCAGCTCCGATTCCAGGCAAAGGGGTCAAGATATCGCTAAAAAGAATGCACCCATCAGTTTGATAGTTCCTCCAGGGTTGCAAAGACACCTCAACAGCGACTTCGGGGATCTCCGATCGCTGCCGAAAGGTGGGATACTCCTTGCAAAGGTCCCGGTATTCCTTGATGTGACGTCCAGCCTGACGCATCATCCACACTGGAGTACGCTCGACTTTTTCACCTCGAGCTGCCCTGATCAACAATGGATCCTTCACAGAGGAGTCTGAAGAAGACTTGGTAGCTTCGGCCTGTTCAGTCGCAAACAAGGCCGAACGGGTAGACGGACGATTATGCACCGGGCTAAAGCCGAAGGTATTCTGTGCCGTCAATAGCACGGACAACGTCGAGAGAGAAAGCGCAATCTTCATTTTCTTTTATGATTTTGTGTCTATGGACGTAGAAGGGTCGACGTATCAATGAGTGATTTGACAGATGAGTGAAGATGGGTCGTTGTCGCATGTTCAGAGAGTTTGCCAAGTTGAACTTTCGTGATCGGTGGAAGGGGTGGTGAAACGTCACGGTGTGTTTTACCCAAACCTTGATGAGTTTGGTCGAAACGAGGGGTAGGGTGAAGGATACCCTACCGAATCTTCATCTCTGAGGGTCATTCCAGCTAGCATAAGTCTCCAGCTGTACTACCCTTTTTCTATAGGAGAAGTAGTATGCGAGAGGACATGGACATATCTGTCGAAAATGTCGGAGAACAGCAGTCATCGAAAGTGACCCAACTCCTGCAAAAACTCTATGAAAGGAGACATTTCTCGGACAAACATCCTTTGTTCGGAGGACACACAAATACCCAAAGAGACATGATTCGAGGAGCTTTTTGCGTCTATTGACTGTTCTGCGGAGAATTTTAATTAACTAAACTTTGGATGAGTTCGGATTTAAGACCAAGAGGTCATCGCTTTAGGATCACTTTGGATGCAAAAGTTCGTGGAGTTAAATCTCCAATTCGAAGAAGGTCGGCCAGTGTCGGTCAAATGTCTGCTGGTCGGAAGTTTGGTCGTAATCGTATCCATTGCAACGAAATACTTTGTTCGGCAATATCTCACTTTCTTTCTTTCTCCAAGTTGACAAGCACGTATCCTTGAAAACAGCTGAGCTAGAGGTTGGCAATACCTAGCACAAGTCTTAACCATGTTCAAGAATATCAACACGCGTAAGCTGTCCTCGATGCAAGAGGCATATGCCGAACCGGCGGACGATGCTGCATCCTTTGCAGAAGAAAGTGCGGATGATGGTGTCTCCTCCTCGGATGGAACCACAACTACCGGCACGGGCAACAAGGACCCAACCGAAGGTAGTCATGGATCCATGACCTCCACGGAGACCAAGAGGGTCAACAAAGCCAAGCTCCTCGTCTACATTTCTCTTCTCATCGCGGCTGCTGGGGTAGGAGCAGCTGCCTACGTGGTCTTGCGAGACAGTGAAGTCATTTCCTTCCATGACAGGGTAAGCTAATGACCGGGTCATCTTGAGGCTGGCCCTATGCTGTCGGATGTCGTCTTACTAATTCATACTCTTCTTCTCTGCACCTTTAACAGTTCCACGATCTTGCTGATGAGGTGACCGATGTTACTCAGCAAGCTGCGCACAAGAAGTTTGGGCAACTCCACCAACTCGCGACGGCCGTCACGTCGTACGTGTCAACGGTCAACGTCACTTGGCCAAACGTTACCGTTCCTCATTTCGACTTGAGGGCGCAAGAAACTGAGGCGTTTTCGGGGATGGAGGCTATCGCTTTCGTCCCACTACTCAAGCCTGGCCTTATGGTCGACGAATGGGTCGAATACGCCCAGGAGAACCAGGTTTGGATCGATGAAGCTTTGGAAATGAGGGAGTTAAATATTCAGACTGAACCCATTCCCACCTCCATCTATCCATTCGATGCGAGCCTTGTGGGCGGCGAACATGTCGCCCCAATGTGGCAGGTAAGTCATTCATATGCGTCTTGTTTTTAAATGACATCTGGCAACCGGGCTTACCCTTCCACCTTTCTTCCTCGTCGCCTCTTAGGTCGGTCCTGTCCCTACAAACACGTCGGTATTAATGGTGGATCTCTTCACACACCCAACGTTCAGGCGCATGATTACCGAAGTTCTTGAGATTAAGCATGTGCTCTTGTCCGAAGTGATCGATGTCAATTTCATTCTTGAAGGATTGTACATGGATGGTCACAACTTCACCGACGATGGTCACCCCAGAAGCTGTATCCTTATGCCAGTCTTTGATGAATTTGAGGACGATGCGGAGATCGTTGGCTTTCTGGTTGGAGTGATTCCCTGGGAGCCGATGTTTACCGATGTCCTCACCGAAGGCTCTGGCCCTGTGCTTGTCGAGGTGCACGAGACGTGCGGTGCCAACTTCACGTACATCATCGAAGGGCATGACGTACGTTTTGCGGGAGAAGGCGATATGCACCAGCAACGCTTCGATGAATTGGGGGTGTTGGTTCAATTCGCCGAGGAAGCGCGATACGATGGGCTGGAGGGCAGAAATGTCAAGCATTGCTCTTATTCGCTGGAAATATTCCCTACTGCGACCCTTGAAAGTAGACACCTGACCACCATGCCAATCATGTACACTGGTATTATTGTTCTTGTCTTTCTTTGTACAATGGCCGTCTTCTTGTTTTACGATATCATGGTTGCTCGTCGACAGAACAAGTTGGCCGCCACCGCGAAGCGAACAAATCAAATTGTAACTTCGCTCTTCCCCAAGGAAGTCCAAGAGCGCATGATGGCTGAGGTAGAGGCCAAGGAAGCAGAGAGAAAAAACAATAAGAAGCTTGGCCTTGCTCCCAAGAACCAATTGAATGAATTCCTTCATGAGGGCCAAGAAGAAACCGATGCAAAATCTGGTTTTAGCACAAAGCCGATTGCCGATTTGTTCCCCAACGTTACTATCATGTTTGCTGACTTGGTTGGATTTACTGCCTGGAGTTCCATGCGAGAACCGTAAGTTATTTTCTCTGGCTCTCAAACATTAGTCTGCGTGGAAGTCGTCTGACCCCCTTTATTTGCTCATTACTGAAACAGTGCTCAAGTATTCATGCTTCTTGAAAGTATCTTCCACGAATTCGATACTATTGCTAAGCGTCGTCGGGTCTTCAAGGTTGAGACAGTGGGTGATTGCTATGTCGCTGTTGTTGGGCTTCCAGAACCCAGAAAAGATCATGCGACTGTTATGGCCGTAAGTTGTCATTTATCTGTTGTCGATCCTTTTATTTGCTTCTTTGTTTTCAAGTCCTTACCTCACCATCCCGATCTTTCGTCTTTCAATCAACAGCGTTTTGCTCGAGATTGCCTTTATAAGATGGGTGCCGTCACCCGGCAGCTTGAGGTGACCCTCGGCCCGGACACTGCCGATCTTGGCATTCGTATCGGCCTACACTCAGGTCCTGTTACGGCGGGAGTCCTTCGAGGTGAACGTGCTCGTTTCCAGCTTTTTGGGGACACCATGAACACAACTTCGCGCATCGAAAGTACCGGCGCTCGCAACAGGATCCATATCTCCCAGGACACTGCTGATCTTCTCAAGTCCGCTGGCAAGTCACATTGGCTTACCGAGCGCGAAGACAAGGTGTTCGCCAAAGGAAAGGGGGAGCTCGCCACCTACTGGCTGGAACTCCGTGGTGATACGGCAAAATCGTCTCATTCTGGCTCTAGCGGCGACAGCAGCAGCCACGATGATGAAGCACTGTCTATTCCACAGCCAGTGTCTCGCCAGTCATTCATTGCTAATCCTGATGGCCAATCCGAGCAGACTGTCTTGTCCGAAAAATACAAGAGACTCATCGGCTGGAATACGGAGATTCTTCTCAACGTTCTTCGCGAGGTCGTTGCTAAGCGTAACGCTCTGCAGTCTATGCCCAGCTCTAGTGCGAAGTTAAGTGCACTGGAATTGGATTCCAAGAACCGGACGACAACCGTCCTCGAAGAGGTTCAAGAAGTTATTACGCTTCCTCAGTTCGATGCCAAGAATGCCGCCAAGCTTCAGGACCAGAAGAAGATCATGGCCCAGACCAAGTTGGAAGACAAGGTTTCCGAGCAGCTCCACGAGTATCTCGAAACGATCGCGGCTTTGTATCGCCTTAATCCTTTCCACAACTTTGAGCATGCGAGTCACGTGACAATGTCGGTTGTCAAACTCTTTTCTCGTATTGTGGCCCCTGATATCCAGACCAGCGAAGGAGAATTGGCTAAGGACTTGCACGATCACACCTACGGTATCACCTCGGATCCATTGACCCAGTTTGCATGCATCTTGTCGGCGTTGATCCATGACGTGGACCATCAAGGTGTGCCAAACACCCAATTGATCAAGGAGAACGCCGCCATTGCCGCTGTCTACAAGGGAAAGAGCGTCGCCGAACAAAATTCGGTTGATATTGCTTGGGATCTCCTCATGCAAGATACCTTTGTGGATCTCCGACGAACTATCTACACGACAGTGGACGAGTTCAAGCGTTTCCGCCAGTTGGTTGTGAACTCTGTCATGGCAACCGATATCATGGACAAGGAACTCAGTGGGTATCGCAAGGCGCGCTGGAACAAGGCCTTCGCGACACCTCAGGACACTGCGGCTGATTCTGATTCCAGTGATATTGTCTCCATCAATCGCAAGGCCACCATCGTTATCGAGCACTTGATTCAAGCTTCAGACGTTGCTCATACCATGCAACACTGGCACATTTACCGCAAGTGGAATGCCCGGCTCTTTGAGGAGATGTATAAGGCATACACGGAAGGTCGATCTGCCAAGAATCCAGCCGAGTTCTGGTACGAAGGCGAGATTGGCTTCTTCGACTTTTACATCATCCCGCTCGCCATGAAGCTCAAGAGTTGCGGTGTGTTTGGTGTATCGAGTGATGAATACCTCACCTATGCTCAGCAGAACAGGCGCGAGTGGGAACTCAAGGGCCGCGAAGTCGTGGAAGAACTGGTGACTTCGGCTCGCATGTCCATGGCAGGAAGTGGCAAATAAACCGCCAAGAATGGGTAGGGAACATCAAACGTAAATCAAATTCGAGAAAATTTAGTAACAGCGATATTTGTGATCCTTCTGACTACGGTTATATGGTATTCTTTTTGGAAGGGCGTGTCGTAGGTAGTGTACGGTGAGCCGTACTCTAGCCCGAAAATTGGTAGTTTTTGTCGGATGGTCGGCCAGACACAACACTGCATCCGCTGCCATCAAAATGCTTTCTCACTCGACAACGACCATGGCAAAGCACTCTTTGACGTCCTTTGATCTGTTCGTTGCATCATGCCCAAGACAAAGACAGTCATCGTGAGCAAGAAACAAGAACACGAAAAAAAAGAAATAGAGATTAAGAAAAAGGCGAAACGAGGATGGGACGAAATTGAAAGCTTGTTTGAGGATCACAAAGCGAAAAAGAAGCAAGAGAAAGAAGAACACGAGGAGCATGTCAAACAAACCAAACTTCGACGAAAGGAAGCTAATAATAAGAACATTCACATGAAAACTAGTCACAAGACTACTAATGGTGGGGGTGGTTGGGTCGATGACGGTTTGGGAGGCGTATACAACCACGAAGGTTATACCGGACGAGTCGAGGATGGCGTACGGATATTCAAAGCGCACGTCTTGCGACAACCAGACGCTGGTCAAACTCCCGACTGCCCCTTTGATTGTCAATGTTGTTTTATATGAAGATATTAATGGTAGGAAAAACTTCTGTTATCATTTCTATTACTATTATCGAAAATGAATGCCAGCGGCATTGAACTCGGCCAAGAGTTGCAAGAAATCGTCCAACGAAAGTTTCGAGGCACGCTGTCCCTTCCACGGTTCTTTATCAACAATGCCTTCGACAATATCCTTGATAGACTTGTTGTCACTATCATCATCGATCATACCATCTGTGGATTGGTGCTGTTGTTGAAGCGATAGAAAGGTTTTGCGATTTTCTTCCAACAGTTTGAGGACGGATTTGGTCGTCAAAACAGCTCGTAGCGTCTTATTTTTGCGATTGAACAACAGTCGGATCTATACGAGTAGGTAGAGAGAAAATTCGATTACCAAGTAGCGGGGGTAAGAAATCGATCAATGCCAACGTAGTTTGGATACACGACAAATAGTTCCACAAGAATCCTCTCATCGGGAAAGAGAGGAATCTATGAATCTTCAATTACGTACCATACCATCCCATTCAGTAAAATTGACGGGTGGTGGTGGATTACGCAATTCAATGCGAACCACACGTGATTCCACTTTAGGTGGCGGTCGAAAGTTTTGCTTGCCCACCTTGAGCAATTGATCAACTTTTGCCAACAACTGAACATTGACACTCAGTCGGCAGTACAAGGCTTCTCCCGGGCGAGCCGTTAATCGCAAGGCGAATTCTTCTTGAAACATGAGAACAGCACAGCGAAACATGGGACGATGGGATAATAGTTTGAAGGTCACGGCACTGGATATTTGATAGGGCAAGTTGGCAACCATGACGTCAAAAAAGGGCCAGGCCGTTTTCATGGCGTCGCCTTGAATGATTTGCAGTCGATGAGAGAGGTTGGGTTGCCCTTCAACTCGCTTTAGTACCTCTCGAACCATGCGCGAATCATACTCGAGGGCTACTACCTTTTTCGATTGTTGTAATAAGGGGATCGTCATGTTTCCTGTACCTGGACCGATTTCCAAGACAACGTCGGTAGGTTTGACGGCTGCCTTTTGAATTATAGACGAAATGACGGCAGGGTTCTTGAGAAAATGCTGACCTAATGTCGTATTGGGAGCAATCAAGTTGGTGTTGGACGAAACGTTGCCATGAGAATGGGGAGATCGTTGCGAGGAAGCCTTGTGATTGGATGACGACGATGCATTATAGGGAGCTGACGATACAATCGACCCAGTATGGCTTCGTTTCTTTCCTTTCGGCATGGCTACTCCTCCTTGCAGAACTAGAATATAACCTGTGACGACTTTACGAGGGCGTGGTAGGAATTGGGGCTCTCTCGGCGGCAACTTGTAGAAGTGGATAGCATGAAGAAGATCTTCTGAGATGTGAGAAAATAGGAGAGAGTGAAAAAGGAAATCGATGGCTGCCATACGATAACGTCTTTAACAAACCTAACCCCTATTCAATTATTTGCTTCCTTGCAAGCGACGCATGCCCTACTACACGTAAACAACTTGATAAATTGAAGAATAGCACGTTCGTTAACGATCGTCCACAAGTAACAGAGCCAAGTAACATATAGATACGTTCACTTCTAACTTAAGGCCGTGCTCTAACGTCGGAAAAGCCGTCCCACAAAAGCGACGCAAGCTGCCTCTGCAGAAAAGCGCCGGAGACACGGCATCGGAAACCTGAAAAGACATAAGTATCTTTTCCTTTCTCAATCTTCCAATTATACCTCTTCTAGATTCTTGGCAAAGTCCAGTCCCAGCGATGTGAGTTTGTTCGTCGCCATAACAGCCTTGACGGCGGCTTTGAGCTTGCGTTTGGCATTGAACTTTTTGAATTCGGCCAAGTTAACGGCCAAATCTTGCGCGGCAAGTTGTTTATCGTCGCCGGTAATCCATTGATTTTTGAGAGACTCTGGTGCCGTGAGTCGCTTGCTGGGGTCGACCGTCAAAAGGCTGGAAATAAGACTCTTGGCGTCTTTCGAAACTTGTCCCCAGTACTCGTCATGGAACTCAAAGTCTCCCTTTCGAATCTTTCGAAACAAAACTCGCTGGTCCTTTTCAATAAAAGGGGGATACCCTCCAAGAAGAATGTAGGCAATTACACCTAGACTCCACATGTCGGCCTGTGTGTCATAAGGGGTGCCTTCGAGAATTTCGGGTGCGACGTAACCAGGCGTCCCGCATTGTGTTGTCAAAGATTTCGGCTTGGTGCACTTTTTTGCAAAACCGAAGTCAGCAATTTTTACTTCACTATCACTTGCATCCGACTGTAGATAAAGGATGGATCAAAAGAGATGAGGGCGGTTGATGGTTCATGCAAGGGGCAATCGTAACGAGGCTACGTATCTCGCATGCAAATTGAATAGAAGAGCGCGCAAGCTTTACGACAATTTCATTTCAACGTACCAACAACAAAAGGTTTTCGGGCTTCAAGTCTCTATGAGCAACCTGCTTTGAGTGGCAGTACTGGATGGCCCTGAATATGATCAAGCACGTGTCACGGGCTTCCTTTTCATTGTAGTACGACTTTTGCACAATGCGATCAAAAAGTTCTCCGCCAATCATTTTCTCCGTGACAAGATAGTAATGATCCTTTTCTTCATAGACGTCAAAGAGACGAATAATGTTGGGATGCTGGAGTTCTTGCAAGACAGCAATCTCATCCTTTAAGGCTATTTCGTCTTCCTGCGTGAGTTTGCTCTTGGTCACAATCTTGACGGCATACGATTCCCCCGTCTTCTTGTTCTGTCCTTCCTTGACGATACTAAAGGCACCACTACCAAGCTATCATAATAAAAAAATCGAAGATTCGAAGATGAGATAGAGCGAACAATGGAAGAAGGAGCTGGTTAGCCGAGTGGGGTCTGCAAAAGATTCTTACGAGATATGCCAAGTAAATACCCTCAAGGCGCATTCGTTAGTTAGTCTCAATGATTTGTTACGTACCTCTTTTCCTAGCTTGTATGTGTCGGTAAACTTCTTGCTCTTACTGGACCCAGCACCGCCACTCTGTGAAACGAGAAAGAAGAACCAAAAGGTGTTGGACCAATGTCGAGGCCGAAATTTCAAACGAAAAACGGTTTGCTCTGTCGTACCGCTGCCTTGCTGCTCTTGGCTGCCGCGCCGGTTCCTCCGGCTTCTGATGAAGCTCCGCAACCCATGATCCACGCGAAAGTAGTTTGGTATTAATGTAGCGTAGCCTGCGACTCAAATAAGTGCCTCTTGAACGAGTATCTGACCGCAAAGGATCTTGCCGATACGCCATGGTTGGTGCGACCGTTGGGGATCGGCGCGGTGGACTCAACAATGAGACACAGATGAAAAATTTTACGATACATTCCTGATTCTAGATTCTTATGAGGTCCTATTTTCTTTGGAGTTCGCATTCGTCACAATGAGAACGCATTGGGCATGTTGATATTAGTGGTACCTGAAGATTTACGGGAATTAATAGGTCATCGATCAAGTCATTTCTTTCGTACGTCAACCGTCTTTTAAATCAATTACAATATCGTTAAGCAAGCCGTACTTATCGGAGATCGTATTGCCTCGAGTTTGTGGTCAACGTTTGCTTGTCCGTTTCCGCAGCGCTCGCAGCGGCCAAGCCGTTTCAGAGCCCGATTCTTTTTCGCCGCAACTCCTCACTTCCTCCCATCTCCTTATCATTGTGAATGAAGCGCTTTTGGGCAACAATCCCTTGATACGACCCTTTATAGAGAACCCATAAGAGCACTCTGCCTCGATTATCTGGGCTTTCTCTTTGCGTTCAAAACGGAAGATAGGTTCAGGATATCTATTTCATAACGTACCCTACTATTAACAGCTCAAAACGGGTGACCGCAAGTGAAAAACCGGCCACGGTAATTATGTCGAAGCGCAGCATGGAATTAGAGAGCACCGTGTCTCCGTCGTTGTTGCAATCGAATCCGAAGAAACGGTGCAGTGAGGATCGAGACTTCCCGACAATGTCTCTACCAACTGTATCTCTTGGTCCGGATACAAAACCAGATTCTCTGGCGATGGAGACGGCCGAAAGCTCTCGGAGCATTCCTCGCGGCGATAAACTTGAAGAATTGTCGGCTTCGCCTGCTCCACACACTGATGTTACCAAGTCATACAAGGAAGTCTGTGCTCGTCTGGAAACGGCTCTTGCTAATTTACCCGAAGGAACAACGCAGGCGTACCGAAAGTTTCAAAAGCACTCGCCCGGCCTAGTGTGGAAGGATGTTTCGGCAGATACCTATGTCATGCATGCTAGGGGCGACGATGAGGCAGCTGCAAGGCAGGTGGCTCGTTACTGGCTACTGCGTCTACAAGAGTTCGGGCCGAAGCAATGCTTTCTACCCATGTCTCAGACTGGGGAAGGTACTCTTCGCCGCCTCGATTTGGCGGCCCTCTCTGAAGGAATTTTCTGCATCTTGCCCAAGGATCAGCATGGAAGGACGGTTCTCTTCTTTGACCAAGTCAAGGCAGAAACACTTTCGAAGGATGTCGTGAGGAGAGTTGCCTTTTATATGCTGTCCGTGGCCGCCGAAGTTGCCAATGCTAGGGATGAAGCTTCCGCCGCAGCAACTAGGCCCAAGGGAGATCTCGTGATTCTTGTTCTGGCAGAGAATAAATCATTCGAGTCGGCAGCAACAGCTTCGGTAACATTTGATGATATCGTGGACGTGCTCCCAGTCACGCTGTCTTCGGTTCACGTTGTGGCCCCCACCCTGGACAACTCCAAGAAAGGTGACAAGAGCACTAGCAAAGATACCGCGGTCCAGTATGCGTCGACTTTGTTTGGGCCGTCGATTTCGACTGACGGTGTCTTCGATTTGACCGGCCTTCCTCGAGCTGATGTCCTGACCAAGCTTCAAAAATGTGGGTTCGACGCCGGTTCTCTCCCTCGATCATTGGGTGGAGACTGGGGAATCCAACGCTTCATTGTGTGGCTAGAACTTCGCATCCGCTATGAGTGGGAACTTCCTCCTGCTGCGAGCCACAAAGATCAGGACAAGATTTTTGACTTCTCCGGTATGAAGCTACCATCGGAGCTATCAGAGAAAGACCGCGTCGAACGTAGCCGAAGGATGAATGTACTTCACTCGCGGAGGAAACGTGAGAGAGAACGCATTGAAGTCGAAGTGCTAAGAGAGCAGTGCAGCGACCTAAGAGCCCAGCGGCTTGAATTAGACCGTGAGTATTCGCGCCTTCTGTCTATGATGCAGTCGGCTGAGACTGCATTAGGGGGGTTTGCGGTCCGTGCTCCTCCCATGCCTACCGCTGCCGCTTATCCTGGATTACAAGTTCTTCAAGCACAGAGAGGGTCAATCAATGACCTGATTTCTCAGTCTATTTTGTCTCAGAGCACTGGGACGAGTGATCTACAGAGTAGCCCTATGCCGCGAACGAGCGTAGCCGCGATGGCGGGTCATGATGCAAGAATTCATCCATCCTTGAGACACCTTCCGGCACAAGCACTCTCAGCCGACTTGTACGGCTCTTCCTTCCTGATGGACCGCCAGGTAGCTGCAAGTCGGAATCCATTGGGGGTAGGGAATTCGACCCTTTCTCACCTGCACTCTTCATCTCTTGGGCACCCTGCTTCTCTGCTACACCAGCGGATGCTACTTGATCAGAGACAGAACGATATCTATCTCGAACATTTGTTGCGAACCCAAGCAAGTGGAGGGTTACTGGGAAGTCCTTTCAGCTCGCCTTCCGCCAGTGGCCTCGGTGCGCACGCAAGACTGGCCCTGCAAGGCAATGACGTGTATCCGTCATCGGCCCCAAATCCGTACTCGGGTGGCGAGAAGGTGGCCGGGCACGGGATGGCGCCTGACAATGCCGCCCCTCAAAGGAGCGGAAACTAGGTTCCTCCCCACTGGTTGTGGATTAGAAACGAGCATGTGGCCCAATTTATTATATGAAACCTTATTTACATCATCTTAAACGAAGAACAATAATCTATTGGCAGGCTACTGTCGTTACAGGAAACATTGTGTATTATTAACCGCATTAAAGCTATTTAAGAGAGCAGAGAGTCAAGGCTGTCTGAGACATCCTCCAAGGGGTCTTTTGCGTCATCTCCGCTGGAATTCAAATCATCCAAAGAGTCACCCAATCCCAAAACAATGTCACGGGCGGTGGCTTCCCGTACTTTTCTTTCTTCCTCCAACTTCTCGTGATACCTAGCGGCAGTCTCCTCGGCTTTGTCGAACACCATCTGAGGATCCCTCAACATGTCACCAGCCTCTGGTTCGAGTGTCTTGGTGGCCAAAGCAATACGGCCGTTGACCTTGTCGTGATCGATGATCATACACTTGACCTGCATGCCTGGCTGCAACACCTTCTCAAGATCCTCAATACGATCGTACGAGATTTGAGAAATGTGCAACAATCCCGACATACCTCCAACTTCCACAAAGGCACCGTAAGGCTTGAGAGCACGAACAAGTCCGTTGACAACGTCGCCGCGACTAAGATCGGCCATCTGCTGCTCCACAACGGCCTTACGGTTACTGACGACGAGCTTGTTGTTGTCCGTGTTGACTTCAAGGAATTTGAGAGGCAAGGTCTGTCCAATCAAGTTCTCGTCCGGCAACTGTCCGGTCAAGTGACTTCCGGGCATAAAGGCTCGTAGACCTTCAACAAGACAAATGGCACCTCCACGGTTGACAGCCACAACCTTGGCTTCGATAACGGCGTCTTCTTCTGCCAACTTTTGAATCTTCTCCCAGGCAAGTTTGTATTGCAATCGCTTAATACTGACAATCAATTGACCGTTCTCGTCTTCCTCGCTAATGATTTGAAAGTCCATGGGAGTTTCCAGAGGAATAGCGCTTTTGAGGGCGTCTCCGTCGCCATCTTCCAAGACCAAGGCAGCTTCTTGGGCGGGCAAAAAGGCCGAAGCCTTGGCACCGATGTCGACCAAACATCCACTAGGCATGTACTCGACCGCTACTCCCTGTACGACGGCGTTTCGCTCAAAGCCATATTCGGTCTTGGCCACGGCCTCGGCAAATTGGTCATAAGAAAAGCTCAACCCTTCGTCAGCAGCTGATAAATCAAAACGAGGTCCTTTGTAGTTTTTCTTGAGTCGGTCAAAGCGGGTGGGCGATGCCTTTTTGGGTGCGTTAGATTCCGAAGAGGAAGCTGACATGGTGACGGGTTCTTCCAAGACGGCTGATCGAACACCGGTGGGATTCCTGCACAAAACAGAGGATTAGTAACAAAAGTTTGGCGAGAAGGGACGAGATGTTAGAATCAAAAACCAATGGAAGAGATTGGCGACTAGTAGAATGTCAACACGCGAAAAGATTCTTACCCATGGCGTCGAGTCGAAGTGCCAAAGGTGGGTGGAACCAAGGCATAGGCCGCTGAAGAGGTCAGGTAGGCCGCAAGAGCAAATCGTGTGGAAATCTTCATAGTATTCTCAACAAAATACTAAAATTATCGTGAGAGGTGAGTTGTGGGGTGACCGTTAATCTGATGGATTCGCAGAGGAGAGCCAAGGAAAACAAGTATGGTACCAAGCAAGACTTTCACACCAACAATATGTTGATGATGGGTGTTGATGGATGATATCTCGCAAACGAAGACAGCCGTGGCGAGTTGAGAGAGAGGGAGGAGAGAGAGTCGTCAACCAAGCAATTCGATGGTTCTTGTTGCTGAGCGGTTCTCCGTCAAGCCATCAATCAACCAACCAACGCGATCTTCCTCGTCAATATCACTGACGCAGTCAGCTGCGCACGGCCACAGAATTTTAGAGACCCGGTCGCCGTACAGACAATATAGACTGACGTATGAACATCCGCCAAGCGCAGAATTAGTCTTTAAATGAACTTGATATAGACTGGATAGTACAATTGTGTACTAATAAACTTAGTGTATATCGGATGAGACACTCCCCTCGGAGAACCTCTTCATCTGGGCCT
>Ga0222719_10002407_pt1 | contig 17087 bp, 27 predicted proteins | sample C33_34DmetaG_FD_165039 | JGI IMG/M metagenome (GOLD analysis project Ga0222719, IMG submission 165039) | Estuarine water microbial communities from San Francisco Bay, California, United States - C33_34D | ecosystem: Environmental > Aquatic > Marine > Unclassified | place: USA: California... | reverse complement strand
GCACCAGTCTGCGTGATGGACATCGCTATGTAGTCCGAGCCTTTTTAGAATTTAATCAAGCACAAACAGCAACCATGTTTATGCTACGACATCCAGAGGTGTATAAATGACTTATGTAGTCACAGACAGTTGTATAAAATGCAAGTACACAGATTGTGTAGAAGTGTGTCCAGTGGATTGCTTCAAGGAAGGACCAAACTTCCTGGTTATTGATCCAGTAGAGTGCATTGATTGTGCTGTGTGTGTGCCCGAGTGTCCTGTGGATGCTATTTACCCTGAAGAAAGTTTACCTGAAGAGCAAAAACATTTTCTTGCTATCAACGCAGAACTAGCACAGACTTGGGACTATATTACAGAACAAAAAGATCCACTGCCTGATGCAGATAAATGGGCCGACGTGCCAAACAAACTAGAACATCTTGACAGAGGCTAACCTTTTTGCTATACTAGTTAAAATTGGTTAGGAGTTTGGCTATGACAATGCATCTTGCACGTGGGTTCAGTACACTTAACACCCGCAAACCTCGGCAACAAAAACTTACCCGAGCACAACAAGAAAAACTTGTAGAAGAGCATCGACTGTACAACAAGCGTATGCGCCAAGCAGGCCGTCATAATGAACGTATGTCATATGAGGAGTATGTAGATTATGTCTACGGTAAAAAAACGGGTACAACCAAACAAGAGCATATGGACCCCACGACTATCAAGACTTTCACGCCCGCGGCTCCGCGTTATACACGGCAGACTGTACAGTATGCAAGCCTGGAAACGCAGTCTCGAACGATACCTGCACAGCCTGCCAAAAAAGAATACACGGGCACTTTGGTCAAGGGCATAGCTACAATGCACAAGAGCAATGCTGTGCCTGTGATCAATCAAGAAGAGGCTGAGAGTATCAGTAACATGCGTCGCAACTAATAAATAGTTGCATGCGTGAATATATTGATTTAGTTGAAGCAACTACAAGACCAGCAACACTAGAAACAAATCCGTTGCCCTACAAAACGGATGAACTTAATCCTGTGATGAGCAGGGAAACCATAGACTATCACTATGAACATCTAGCAAAAGGCTATGCCAAACGCTATAATGCAGATGAGGGCAACAAGGATTTTAATCGGGCTGGCAGTTTTCTACACAACATTTTTTTCCCACAACTACAACCACCCGGAGGTGCAAACAAGCCCACTGGTGCTAGCCTACGACTGATTGAAGAAAAGTTCGACGACTCCGACAACTTCAAAGAACTATTCAAAACCGAAGCAATGAAGATCCAAGGTTCAGGCTGGGTATATCTTTCAACTGGTGGCGATATTAAAACTATCAAAAACCATGCAGTACGCACAGATATAGCACTGTTAGTTGATTGGTGGGAGCATGCGTGGGCGTTGGACTATCAGAGCGACAAAGAAAAGTACCTCGATAACATTTGGAAAATTATTAACTGGGACGTTGTGAATAACAGGCTCGGAGAATAATTTATGCCAAGAGAGATTACTCTAACAAATACGCAATTTACTGTAGAAGGGGACATAACAGTAAGCGGAAATGTAACCGCTGGAAATGTAGTTAGCACTTCTGTCGGTTCTTCTCGAATCGCAAACGGCACCAGCAATGTATGGGTGCAATCTGAAAATGGTAATATCACAGTCACACACAACGGTGTAGCCAACGTTGCTGTTTTTTCTGGCACAGGATTGTCGGTTGTAGGAAATATATCAGGCGGCAATGTGCTTGCTGCAAACTATTACTTCTCTAACGGCGCACCCTTTGTTAGCGGTGTGCAAGGTGTGCAAGGTGTGCAGGGACCATCTGCAGGACCTCAAGGCACCACCGGTACACAAGGCGCAACTGGTACGCAAGGTTTATCAGGCAGTCAAGGAACTATAGGTACACAAGGAGCAACTGGAGCAGGTACACAAGGTACTCAAGGTACTGCTGGTGTGCTTGGTGGCGATGGATCTCAAGGAACTACAGGTACACAAGGTGCTACTGGAGCAGGTACACAAGGTACCGCAGGCGAGGATGCTGCACAAGGTACGCAAGGTATTCAAGGTGTACAGGGCAATCAAGGAAATCCTGGAAACACAGGTGGTACAGGCTCACAAGGCACACAAGGTACCACTGGTACGCAAGGTCTATCAGGCAGTCAAGGCACAGACGGTACACAAGGAGCAATCGGAGCAGGCACTCAAGGCACAACAGGCACTCAAGGCACAGACGGTACACAGGGAGCAACCGGAGCAGGTACACAAGGCACAGATGGAGCTGCTGCCGCTCAAGGTATTACAGGTACACAAGGCACTACAGGTGCCCAAGGTACACAAGGAGCAACCGGAGCAGGTACACAAGGCACAGACGGTACACAGGGAGCAACTGGAACAGGTACACAAGGCACAGACGGTACACAGGGAGCAACTGGAACAGGTACACAAGGTACTGCTGGTGTTCTTGGTGGTGATGGATCGCAAGGCACTACAGGTAGCCAAGGTGTTCAAGGCTCAAGTGGTGGTGGTGGCGGATCTGTTGGAAACTTTACATTCAGTCTTTCTAGCGAAATGGACACTGATGATTCTAGTGCAATTACTATTGTACCTGGAGTGACCATGTTAAGTGATTTAACTGTAGATGGCACACTTATTGCACCTAATATTGAAAGCTCGTATTTGACTGTAGATCATACACTTACAGCAGATAGTATTGTAAGCAACGGCGCAGGTGTTCCAACTATTACAAGTTCATCCTCGATTATATTTGCGGCTACTGATAGGGTTAATGTTACAATAAGTCCGTTAAAATTAGCATGGTTTACAACCACTGAAAGAAATGCTCTCACCGCATCAAACGGGGATATGATTTACAATACTACTACAAACAAGTTCCAAGGTTATGCCAATGGAGTTTGGGTGGATCTACACTAGGAGTTTTACGTGAGCGAACAAGAGTATATTGTTAGTTTGCATCGTGGAGTCGATGCAGAAGAATTTAATCAAGAAATGATTGCACTAACTGGCAATGGCATAATACCTAATCGCACAGTAGATGTTGTAAATGCAAGGCCAGGTTCATATCGAAACACACACTATGCTTTAACAAAAGAAGAAGCCAACGCATTACAAAATGATCCAAGAGTATATGGCGTAGAAATAGATCCCGAACTTAGAGATGATATTCGTCCTATGCTCAGTGCATTGCAAGAAGGAAATTTTAATAAAAGCACAAGCGAAAGTGGGCAGTATTATGACTGGGGTAAAATACGTCACAGTTATGTTGCGGATCAATATGCAGGAGGAACAACAACCTCTGCAAATTGGCCTTATGCTTTAGACGGCACAGGTGTTGATGTTGTAATACAAGATAGTGGATTACAGGTTGATCATCCTGAATTTACTGATAAAGACGGAAATAGTCGTGTACAACAAATAGACTGGGCAACGGCAAGTGGGCTACCATTTACCCAAAGTGCTAATTTCTACAGAGATTATGACGGTCACGGAACACACGTCGCAGGCACAGCAGCAGGTAAAACATTTGGATGGGCAAAGAACGCAAGAGTATACTCAGTTAAGGTTAGCGGACTAGAAGGCGCAGGCGATAGTGGAACTGGTATCAGCGCAACCTATTGTTTTGACTGTATTAAACTTTGGCATAGAAATAAACCTGTGGATCCTGTCACAGGAGTAAAACGTCCTACTATTGTTAACATGAGTTGGGGATACCGCGGATACTATCAATTTATTTCAGGAGATACTGTTGTTTATAGAGGAACAAGCCGGACCGGTGTTAGCAGTGCGTTCGTCCGTGATAACTACGGATTACCCAACATATCTTACGGAACCATTGGTGGTTTACCGTATTACTTATACAATGCAAGAGTAGCATCTGTAGATACAGATGTACAAGAACTAATCGATGAAGGTATTCATGTTTGTATTGCTGCCGGTAACGGTTATTATAAAATAGATGTATCAACAGGTAGTGATTATAATAACTATGCAACTGCGCAAACTTACAATTTTTCATTGAGTTCATTTACACCTGGTACTTTTTACTATCACAGAGGTGGTTCACCGTACGACGACGAAGCATTCAAAGTAGGTAATATAAAAGACAGTTATTATTATCTTGGCGGAGAGGTAAAAGCAGACAGTTCAGAATGTGGACCAGGAGTAAACATGTATGCCGCAGGTACAAATATAATTAGTTGTACTTCAAATACTAATAAATTTGTAGATGCTGCATACTTTGCCGATTCAAATTATAAGCAAATGAATATATCTGGTACATCTATGGCATCTCCCCAAGTGTGTGGCTTAGGTGCATTATATTTGCAAGCAAATCCACAACTAACACCTGCACAGTTGAGAGAAATGCTTATAAACGACTGCGTAGAAAATCAACTCAGGGATGATGGTGCCACAAACTATACCTACTTTCAAAGCATAATGGGTGGTCCAAACAGAATATTAAACAGCAGATATGCACAACAAAATGCGTATACAACTAGTTATATAAACGGCAGTAATTTAGGGTTTAATAACTAATAAAAATTCAGTATAGGAGAATAACATGAACTGGATAAAAGAAAGAATCAAAGAACGTACTTCATGGGATGGAGCAGGACTAATTATAATGGGACTTATCGCTATCTTTGCGGCAAACTTTGCCAAGATAGCAGGTTTAGTTGCTGTTGTTTACGGTGCCTGGACCATCTGGAAAAAAGAAGACTAATTTATGACAGACTTGCCCGACCACCTTGGTGGTCATCAGGGAAGAACGCACAACGATCAAGCAACACTGGAATATTTTATCAACACACACGGCATAACCAGCATGCTAGATGTGGGCTGTGGCCCAGGTGGGCAGGTTTTAACCGCACTTGATCTTGGACTAGACGCACAAGGTATCGATGGTGATTACACAGTGGACCGTCCAGGCGATCATTGGTGTATCCATGATTACACTGTAGGCCCAAGCCCATTACAGGAAACATTTGACCTTGTGTGGAGTTGTGAATTTGTGGAGCATGTGTACGAAGAGTACATGCCCAACTACCTTGCAGATTTTACTCGTGGTACATGGATATGCATGACCTATGCTCCTCCTGGCTTTCCAGGGCATCATCATGTAAACTGCCAACCAGAGTCATATTGGATCAATCGTTTACAAAGTCTTGGATATGACTTTGACGTAAATGCAACACAAGAGGTGCGTAAAATTAGTAGCCAACGCAAAAAGTTTGTAAAGAAACGAGGTTTGGTGTTTAAGAAGTCCCGATAAATACGCTTAGAGGACTTTTTCATGGCAAGACAAATTATCAACATTGGCACTGGACCTAATAGCGGCACTGGTGACAACCTCCGCAGTGCATTCGATAAAACCAACGACAACTTTGCAGAAATATACACTGCTGGCCCTGTAAGTTCTAACATTCAAATCTCTGGACAAACTGTAAGTTCTACAAATACCAATGGAAACATTGTGCTTAGTCCCAATGGCACTGGATCCATTGTAATCAGCAATGACTTGTTACCAGATGCCAACAATACTCGCACAATAGGCAACACAAGTTCTCGCATCAAAGGATTATATGTTGGCGATACTGGTTTAGATGTTAGTGGCGATGCTAATATCAGTGGTGGTATAAACAGCAGTGGTCCAGTAAAAGTTCCTCGCTATGCAGACTCAACTGCCCGTGATGCAGCTATTACAAGTCCATCCATTGGTATGATAGTTGTCACAAACAACGTGTTTCAAGGATATAATGGTTCTACTTGGGTTAACCTGAGCTAACCAGTCTTGTGGTAAATACACTTAAATAGAGGTAGATCATGGCACAACAAACCATTAACGTAGGTGCAACTGCGAATGACGGAACCGGCGACGGACTAAGAAACGCCTACATCAAGTGCAACGATAATTTTGACGAATTGTACAGTAGATATCAAGGCACCGTTCCTGCTAGCAACATTGGCACCGCTGGTGACGCAAAAGGCATGGTTGCTTTTGACTATCAGCATATTTACGTTTGTTTTCAAGACTATGATGGATCTAGCATTATATGGGCTAGAGCCGCAGTAAGTACAAGTTGGTAATCAAATGGCACAACCGCAGTGGGTTACAGCAGCAGGCAGTTTAGGCAGTGTTGCTGAAAATATTTTTGTAAACATTCCTGTAATTGCCACTGACAGTGATGGCGGCACAGTAAAATATATTTTAATCGCTGGCACTCTTCCTGAAGGAGTTCAAATCAAACTAAATGGTACCATCGAAGGTGTGCCTACTCCTTTTGTTAGGGTACGTGGAGTTCCCACTGAAGTAAGCGAAGATGTAACCAGTACTTTTGCAATTCGTGCGTATGTTGAAGAAAATGGAACAACACGCATCAATGATCGTACATTTAGCATAACGGTTACCGGGCAAGACGTTCCAATTTTTACAACACCTGCTGGTAGCCTTGGGACATTTTACGATGGTGATCAGGTAGACATTGATATTGAGTTCAGCGATCAAGATCCTGATGATACTGTTGTAGTAAGCCTTGAAAATGGCGCACTACCACCTGGACTGAGTATCAGCACCAGTGGAAAAATTTCAGGATATATAGTTCCTGCAGCACCGTTACCTGATACTGCGATTGCTGGTTTTGATCGCGACGGCACTGAGTTTGCTGAATTTCCTTTTGATTTTACAACCAGAAGTATAAGTTTAACCTACGAATTCACTTTAAGCATATCAGATGGCAAAGAACAAAATTTAAGAACCTTTAGTATGTATGTTGTAAGCAAGGATAGTTTAACGGCAGACACCCTTGATTTTACCGGTGATACGCTCTTGATAACTGCTGACGTGCTTCCTGATCGGACTCCGATCGTAACAAACTATCCTGCAGCAACAACAACCACAGCGGCTGGTTTTATAGGAACATTCAGACATGATAACTTCTTTGCCTACCAAATTCAAGGTTTAGATTTAGACGGAGATCCTTTTGAATTTGAGATTGTCTCAGGTGACAGTGCTGACTTGCCGCCGGGCATTACATTTGATCGCACAAATGGCTGGCTGACCGGATATTTTCCTGATGCAGGTGCAACTGAAACCACGTACAGTTTTTCAATAACAATTTACAAAGAAGAAAATCCTTTAATTGTTAGCGTACCTTATGCTTACAGTATTACAGTAATTGGCGACATCGAAAACGCAGTTACTTGGTTAAATGGAACACTGCTTTCAGATGTGACACCCGATACATACAGCCTTGGTAGTATTCGTAACGGAGCATTGAGTTTACTAGCAATTGAAGCAACAACTCCTGGCGATCGAACACTCCTATTTAAATTAAAAGAAGGTGTCTACAATCGTTTACCTCAAGGCTTAAGTTTGTTACCTAGCGGTGAAATCAGTGGACGAGTTAGTTTTAATGGTTTTGCACTAGACGGCGGTACTACCACTTTTGACGAGACCAGGGCAACCAGATTAACCGTTGATCCTACAACTTTTGATAGTAGTTTTACGTTTACAGTAAATGCATACAGTGCAGACGGGCTAATCAGCGTTTTTAGAACATTCCGAATTACTGTTGACAGATATTACAATGCACCATACGAAAGTTTGTATATTGAATGCATGCCAAGCCAAGAAGATAAAGATTTAATTAATCAACTTTTACTTAATAGTGATATCTTTTTACCAAGCATATTATACAGACCTGATGATCCTTGGTTTGGGTTAAGCACTAAAGTGCAATATGTACATGCATATGGTACCAGCGCAGCAACACTAGAATCATATGTAGATGCATTATCACTTAATCATTTTAGGAAACAACTGGTTCTGGGTCCAATTAAAACAGCACAGGCATTGGATAGTAACGACAATATACTATACGAAGTGGTTTACAGTGAAATTGTAGATACCGGTGTTAACAAAAAAGGGCAAAGCCCTGCGCAGAGTGTAAAAGTGTCTTATCCGTTTACAGATCCAAACGACGGAAGCACACTTGTAACCAGCGTTTATCCTAACAGTTTGATAAACATGCGTGATCAAGTAATTGACACGGTTGGTCAAACCTCCACCGAACTTCCGTTATGGATGCAAACAAAACAAGCAGATGGGCGTGTTCTTGGATTTACAAAAGCCTGGGTGATTGCCTATACAAATCCAGGCGAAAGTTCTCGACTAGCATATAATATTCGTGGCACATTTGGTGAACAACTAAACAAAGTTGATTTTATTGCTGATCGGTACATCTTGGATAGATTGCTCACTAAGAATTGGGTGCCATTTGATGATAGCACAGAAAGTGGCGACTGGGTAACACAAAAGCAAACAACCTTCAATTACGATCAGGATACCAATCCAACCGCTAGTGGTAACCGAACCACATTTGATCAAGCAAGCATACGATTCATACATCCAGTAGATACTTACGAGTACACTGACGAGTACAATAAATATCTCTTGTATCCCAAGACCAATATTTTACAATAATGCTTTGGAAAGATTTTTATAAAACGCCGTACGAAGAAGTGCATGATCTATGTGAAGAAAAATTTTCTACTCACAGGCATTGTTACAGGTATCATAGCAACAAAAAAATCAATATCCCTGCTGTTGAGGCAAAAGACGAACAACATTTTAGCGACAACTATGAATGCTTGCCAAAAAATGAGTCAACTATAATTGCCAAATACAGGTATCCAGTTGGACATCCATTTTTAAAAGAGATTGCTGATTATTTAAAATTTGAATATGTTTATGTTGGACTAAATGTACAGGGTCCTGGTATGCTTACACCGCGACATTTTGATCGCAACAGATGTTTTGCAAATTATATCGGCAAAGAGAAACTTGAAACTGCGCAAACGGATGATATAAAGAAAGTGATATACTTTCCTGAAGATCAAAAACCTGGACAAATGTTTCAGATCGGCGACGATTTCCTAAAGTGGCAAGCAGGCGACATGTTTGAATGGGAATGGTGGGCTCCGCATGCTGCGGCAAATTGCGGCTTACATGCTCGGAGTTCATTGACAATTATAGGAATTAGATAATACTATAATGCTTGCATAAATAACAGCAACAAGCAGGAAGAGATAGATGGCAAGTAACATCAACCCAAACAATATTGATACCACGTATCCTATTGCCGGTCAAGATAATGACAGTCAAGGATTTCGTGATAACTTTACAAATATTAAGACAAACTTTGAATATGCAGAAAGTGAAATCGACGATCTGCAGGCCAAAGTTCTTTTAAAGAGTGCATTAACAGGTACTACTCTTGATAATGACATGAACGGTGCTGTTATTGACAATGCAAAGTTACAAAGTGTACGTTATACCAAAGTGGATAGTGCAAGCACAAGCGGTACTATTGCTATTGATTTTGCAGATGGAAACTATCATAACGTTGGCACACTAACAGGAAACGGAACACTTTCATTTACGGGCATTCCAGCAACGGGTAACTACGCCGAATGGATTGTTGAATTTAACCCAAGTGCTAGCACCTATACACTTGCAATGCCAAGTGCAGTAAGTGTAGGTAACGCTGTTATCCAAGGTAACCAAGCAAACAATGTTTGTACTTTCAATCAAGCAGGTGTAAACAAGTTCAAGTTTTCTACACGCGATGGCGGTACAACTATTGCTGTTGAAGATATGCTACGCAACAATGATCCTATTTACTTGCCAGGGTCAGAAGATTTAGCAGACGGCGGAGCTGCTAGTTTAGCAAAAACAACCAGTTACTTCAGCACAGGCAGTGCCGAAACAAGCACCCTAGCGGCAGGTGTCGAAGGACAAGTTAAAGTATTAGCAATGTATGCAGATGGGGGCGATATGGTCACAACTGTAACCAATGCAGGATGGAAATCATCAGGCACTGGAACAATCACATTTGACACTCTAGGTGATAGTTGTACCTTAATGTATATTAACAGCAAGTGGTTCTGCATAGGAAACAACGGCGCTGCATTTGCTTAATCAAAACCGTTGACATAAAGACTCCTATGCATTATTATATAAGATGGATAGGAGTTTTTTTATGGTTGATAGAAAAACAGATAGATATACGTTTACACAACAACAATGGGATCGTGTTGTAGGCTACGGCAAGGTTCCCGACGAGTACCGTAGGAAGGATGAAGATGGAACATCCACTGATAAAAGACATCAGCGATTTAACCGAAACACAACTCACTGACAAGATCAATGAACTGAATAAAAAGTACATGATTGCGCAACGTTCAGGCAACGCTCATCTGTGTAATCAAATACTAATGGCATTAGAAACATACCGCAACAAGAGGCAAGAGATCTATAATCGTGCTCGAGACACAGGACACGAAGACAAGATTGACATATCATGAGCAACGTTAGGCTAGACTGGAACTTTTCGTTCCTAGCAGGCTATCATGCCGATGCACAAAATCAATACTGCGCCAACGAGTATCACGTTAATTTAAACATGATAACCGTAAGCACCAATGGTTGGGACCATGACACAGCATTTGAACGCATAAAGTATTACAGTACCTATGTGTTAAGCAGTTGTGTATTTGTGGATGAACAGCAAACTGAAGCAATCGAAAAATATATCAATGCTGGTATACGAGTTGTAGCACTTCCGCAAGTTCCAGTGGATCAAATCATTGGCATGATGATACATTACAAGTTCAACGCAATGTCGGAAGACCGTGTAAACATCATGGGCACGGCAATTAGCAGTAGAGTTGGTAATGGAATCGTCTACCTACACGACGAAGAAGAAAATGCTGGTCCGTTTCAAGATGATGATTGGTGGGACGATCCTGAGCCAACTTATGGAAGAAAAACCAATGGCAGTGTTGTAGATTTTTCAAAAAAAAGCACATGGGCAAATCTAAACTTGCTTTGGAATGAGCAACCTGCTATTATTGAAATTGACAGTGACGAACCTAGTGGCAACATAGTAACATTTCCTACTGATGATAAAGAATAAATTTGGCGAACAAATATACAATAAAAAAGATATCATGCATGTTTTAATGCAAGGATATGATTTACCACCAATGATAGTTGCCAATGACGTACATGTTGACTCTACAATGTTAGACACAACTGCTCCGCAATTTTTTATGGAAAGCGACCAAAGGTATACGGTAGAACAGTTTGATCAAATAAATCAATCACGATGGTTTATGCCAGAAGAATATATAAATTTGGATATAGCAGAATATCTTTTAAACTTGTGCAAAACAGATGCCGAACTGCAACGTGTAGGACAAGAACTACTGTTATACAACGAGCGTAACCTGTTTGATCTATTGCGTTATCTCAAATATCTTGTTGATACCATGGAACAAAATGGTATAATTTGGGGTGTAGGAAGAGGCAGTAGTGTTGCAAGTTATGTGCTGTACTTATTAGGCGTACATAAAATTGACAGTATATACTATGATTTAGACCCCGAAGAATTTCTACGTTAAATAGTTTGCAACACAGGAGAATATAATGTCTAAAAAAGTTTATAGAACTGCCCAAGGAAAAACAGTTGACATGGGTTCAATTCTATTACGCAATGAAGAAATTCGTGCAGTTGGTAACATGGGTGTAAATGCACGTGGCGATCAAATTGATAGAAATAATAACCCTATCGAAAGCCGGAACAGCAAGGTAAATCGGTCTTACAACAGGCAAGCAACCAACGTTAGTGATGGACCTGTGGTCGATCCATCTAAGGTTCTCGAAGAGGATCCAATGGGACCAATGGACGAGCCGATTGAACAACAGGCTGACAACAAAGATGATGGATTTAGTTTAACTTGAGGTAAAACATGCAATTAGACGCAGGCGGATCACAAAAATATCTACGTCCTTTAGAAGGATTCAAACGCATTAGGGCACTGCACGACGAGGTGCTGGTAACTGACATGAACTTTGAAGCAGGCATGACTGCTGGTGGTATCTTCATTCTTGGCGATGACGGTAAGCAACGTGGGCTACGAGCACGTTGGGCACTGGTATACGAAGTTGGACCTGACCAAAAAGATGTAAAGAAAGGACAGTGGATCCTTGTAGAACACGGACGTTGGACACGTGGTATCAAGTTTCGCAATCAAGATGGTGAAGAACAAACACTGCGTAAAATTGATCCAGAATGCATGTTGCTGGTCAGCGATGAAGATCCACGAGCTAGTATTCAAGCATTCAACCCAGATGAACTGGATACAGGACCTGGCGTACGTCACCGTCCTGAAGACTTTGGAGCAGGAAGGTAATGCCAGAAGCAGTTCAAGTAGTGCTTACAGTGCTTACAGTTTTCAATGCTGTACAGTATATGCAACAAGAAGATGTAAACGTTTACATCAACGGAAATCAGGTAGCAGAAACAACCCCTGCACAAATTATTCAAAAAGGCGAACAACGTAGGCAAGAAATTCTTCTTGCTGCACAGGAACACAAACAACGCATCTTATCACAAACTACACTAAGGTAGTATATGAATCGCAACGAAGAACTTCTTATAATTCTCATGGAGGAATGTGCCGAAGTTCAACAAGAAGCAAGCAAACTTATCCGCTTTGGTAGTGAAACCTGGGCGGATGTGTTAAACTTTGAAAAAGAAATAGGCGACTTAATGTGTATGGTTGCTCTGTGTCGAGAAGCAGGGCTTATTGACGAAGACGCTGTAATGCAAGCCGCTGAAGCTAAACATGAAAAACTTAAAAAATGGAGTAATCTAATAGATGACTAATCCCTTCAAAGACATCGACACATTTCACACAGCGTGTGATCAAGAACCTGGCGTGGACAACTATGCAATGTATCTTGGTCTTATTGCAGAAGAATACAAAGAACTTGGCGAAGCAGTTGCTAAATTAGATGAAGTAGAACAACTGGATGCACTAATTGATATTTTAGTTGTAACCATGGGTGCTATTAGAGCAGGCGGCTTTGACGGAGAAGGTGCTTGGAAGGAAGTAATGGACACAAACTTTGCTAAAATTGATCCAGACACTGGCAAGGTGCGTAAACGTGAAGATGGCAAGGTGCTGAAGCCAGAAGGATGGAAGGCTCCTGAACTTGCTCAATTTGTGGGTAAAGCATGAAAGAACTTTGGACTGAAAAGTATAGGCCACGCACAGTAGCAGACTATGTTTTTCGTGATGAAGAACAGCGAGCACAGGTACAATCTTGGATCGACAGTGATAGTATTCCGCATTTGTTATTTTCAGGTGCTCCGGGTGTGGGCAAAACAACACTAGCCAAGATCCTAATCAATGAACTTGAAATTGATGACTATGATGTGCTAGAGATTAATGCTAGTCGGGAGAATTCCATTGATACTATTCGTGATAAAATCACTGGTTTTGTACAAACCATGCCTTTTGGTAAGTTTAAAGTGGTCCTACTTGATGAGGCCGATTACATATCACCAAATGGGCAAGCGGCACTTCGAGGCGTAATGGAGACATATCATGCCAGTGCTAGGTTTATTCTTACTTGTAATTATCCCAACCGTGTTATACCTGCACTACACAGTCGTTGCCAAGGCTTTCATATAGAAAAAGTGGATCAGGTAGAATTCACTGCAAGAATGGCAACAGTTCTTGTTACAGAAGGTGTGGAGTTTGACTTGGATACACTAGATACCTACGTCAAAGCAACATATCCAGATTTGCGCAAGTGCTTGAACATGTGTCAAATGAATTCAACTGACAACAAACTGGCAAACGTTCACGGAGATGAAGGCGGTAGCCAGGATTGGAAACTGGGTGCTGTGGACTTGTTCAAAGCAGGGCGTATCAATGAAGCTCGCAAACTGATGTGTTCTAGTGTGCGTCCTGAAGAAATGGAAGAAGTATTCCGTTGGATGTATGACAATTTAGAACTGTGGAGCACAGAGCCAGAAAAGCAAGATCAGGCTATTGTGATTATTCGTCAGGGACTAGTTAATCACAGTTTTGTTGCTGATCCAGAGATCAACTTGAGTGCTACACTGGTGGAGTTGTCAGGAGTATGAGATACTTTACACTTACATACTACAAACAACCCGACGGTAAAATCAATGAAGTTAGTAACACTCGTGATAAACTCCGTACAAAGGATCGCTCTGACTGCAATGTTATCTTAGATTTTAAAGATGAAAAAATTTTGAAGTGTACCGTCGACGGACAAGGATTAGACACGGATTGGTTAACTGTTGTTGGTTACTTCAGCAAGTATTATGGCGAACTTTTTGAAAAAATGATTAGACACAATAACGAAGTAGTAAATGATGTTGCCAATTAAAACAGTAGATCCTGTACTAGACGCATCCGCGTTTGACAATTTTTTAGAGCAACTAGATCAAAGTCATTTAGATTTTTGTCAAGAATATCCACGACGACTTTTTTCAAGCAATAAACACCAACCTTGGCTACAAGAAGTGTTTGGCGACTTTATTACGCAAGTTGCTAAACCTTATTGTAATGCAAAAGCTGTTCAACAAATATTTGTAGGCTATGAGTTGCCTGGCTGTAATTTCATGCTTCATCGGTCTCATCCAGCAATCGCTGGCGTTGTTATTATTAGTTTGGATGATTTTCCAACACATACGCTGGCCTGCTTAACTAATAGTTTCGACGACCCTGATGATTATTTGTCTACACAAAAAGAATACACCAGCGAAAATTATAACTTCAAAACTAATTCAGCCTTGATTATAAAAAACAGTGAGCCAAGACATCATTGGGGATTCGGTCAACAACCCATTGGTGTGAATACAATTAAACGCAGTGTTTGGATTTATCTTGGTAAAGAACACTAATCTGAAATTACTAAAAAAATTGATACCCTACACTGGTCCTAATAACATGCTTTAGTATTGGACTTTGGTGTATTTTCTTATCTGCATTTAGATTAATGTAACCGCAGTTAAATTCATACGGTATTGTATGCACAAACGGCTCTAAAAAGGTTGTGCCCGGAATGGGATATATTGAGTTATTATCTAGATAAAACTGTGACATTACTGTGATTGATGGATCATCATAATGGCGTGGGACCTGGCTTCCAGGAAGATCAACAAATACCTTTCCAGTTGCGTATTTTACTTTTTTGTCAATTATGTTGCTCACTACACCAGCTAGCTCATTACCAATCAAAGACAAAGGGCCACCCTGTTCTCCATCAAAACTTAGTCTTGACAATGGTCTATCCATTTTCCAGATTGTATCATGCTCCCAACTGAGTGCAATCATTCCAAGGGCATGACTTGTAAAAACATTTTTTACTTGCCATAAAGTGCTGTGTACTGAAACTGCTTGGATATCTGGATTGATGTAGGTCATAAAAATATTTATAGAGCAAAAAAGTGTCTTATAAGTAATCTATCAGGAGGTAGACATGATAATAAAAAAACTAGGCGCCATTGAATTACCAGACTATGTTTTTCAAGACATAGAGACTGAACCAAATCGTAAAAAAAGCCAGGTGCATAATCCATTAAATCGTCGAGGCGATGATCTCACAGACGAATACGCAAGGGTTACACGGCAAGAAGTAGATAATTTTGAAAGTTATTATGGCGATCATAATTGCTACAGTGTCAGTTGGAAACACGACCATTACGTTGATTTAGTACCCGAACAATTTCTAAAAGAAAATAATCTTGCAAAACCAGTTAACGCATTAATACGCAGACAATTACCAGGATATTTCTTTGCACCACACAAAGATTTTTACGATAATCTGGTTAAGAAAGACATCCCAACAGCCGACGAGCATAATATAAGACGTCTATGGATTCCCTTGCACAATTGGGAATTTGGTCATGCACTATTCGTAGGTAACGAGGTCCTTACACATTGGAAAGCGGGAGAAGTTTACTGGTTTCCAGGACTGGTTATTCACAGTGGATGCAATGCAGGATTACATCCGAGATATACCCTACTTGTTTATACTACACTTGCTGATTAAATGTAACTTACATACCCCTTGTTGGCATTGTTAAAAGCCCAGTGATTTGGGTCTTTGGTAATTCCGCAAATGCGTACTAGATGACGTCTACTCCAGCCTGCATTGGCAGTTGCATGCCGAATGTTTGGCCAGTCAAAAGTCAACACATCGCCGGCTTTCCAACTCCACATTTCGTCTTCAAAAGCAAACATGTGTCCGCTTTCCCAATCGTTGAGGGCTATTAGTATAAACACAACATAATAACCTTCCGGCGTCTTCGTGATATGATTCAGAGGCAAATTACTTACATCTACATGATAGTTTTCAAATAGACTTGCGCTTTTGTCACAATGACTTGCTAGTACAACACCAGGAAGATGTGTACGGATAATACAACGTATATTTTCAAGTTCCAAACTGTGTGCTAGTTTGTCTAGCTCGGGATAGTTGTTTGCTGTTATGTCTGTGATATGTGTGCTTCTCCCAAGATTGTGTTTTTCTAAGAATGTCATTTCCTTTGTAAAACTTGGACGTTCGCCGGGACAGTGATAGTCTGTTTCTTGTGTAGTTAGATGTTTGGTTTCCGATTCAATTTGATCTAACACACCATTGATATCTATACTGCGAACTTCAGCAACTTTTGCAAACTTAAAGTTATCTTTCTTCCAGGGTAGGTCGAGTTCGCTGTAGTTTATTGGATAAAAACTTTGCATCTCGCCAATCAACCAACGGTTTGGATGTCCTTGATCAACATATGAAGCATAGTCACCATAGGTTTTACAATTAATAAATCCTTCGTATGCTTCTTTTTGTTCGTCAGCACTCCAAATATGTGTATGGAAAGGTCGATACCTAAAATGTTTTTCGTACATGGACAATATGGCTCCTAATCAAGTTGTATTTACTTAATAGGAGCCATATAGGTTATCAATCCGCGTAAAGTGTTAATACAGTATCAATGATTGGGTGTCGTTGAATATCTTTAACTCCCATCTGACATACTGCAATTCCTGATCTCACCTCCTTTAATCTGTAGCATAAGTCACGCAATCCATTGTCCATTCCTGTGCGATCTGCTTGTTCCACATCACCAGTTACCACTATCTTACTGCCTTCTCCTATGCGGCTTAGTAGCATTTTCATTTGTCCTGGTGTGGCGT